>Ga0210390_10005950_pt1 | contig 10197 bp, 8 predicted proteins | sample IncBWH11OmetaG_FD_161050 | JGI IMG/M metagenome (GOLD analysis project Ga0210390, IMG submission 161050) | Forest soil microbial communities from Barre Woods Harvard Forest LTER site, Petersham, Massachusetts, United States - Inc-BW-H-11-O ...
TCTTCGATATCCTCCTAAAAGTGGAATCCAAGCTGCGCGGTCATAGCGCGCGGCGTGACATAGTGCGTGCCACTGAAGGTGGAAAGAAAGTTATACAGCGCATAGGTGTTGGCCAGGTTGATGACGGTGAATTGCGCGCTCCACTTGTACTTTTCCCCATGGAAAAGATTGTCGTGGCCGAGGGAGAGATCGAACAGGCTTCGAGGCTTGATGCGTTGCGGATTGTGATCGTCATTTTCCGTTCCCGGGGCGGGAACGTTGATCAGTGTCGATCCAAACTGGGAAGCCAGGCACGGGCTGGGCAGCGGTTGAGTAATGGTTGCGCGCACGCCGTTGCAGGTGAAGCCGGCTTGAAATTCCTGGTCGGCAGTTAAGGGCGCGCCCGAGATGGTGTTGATCAGGCTTATTGCAGGTTGGCCATTGATCAGGGTCGATGCCCCCGCGCAGGTTGCGGTTAGCGGGTTATAACAAGGCGTCGCTCCGGCGACGAGACCGCTGTCATATCTCCAGTTAAAGCCCATCCAAGGCCCATTCTTCCACGGCTGGTACTGAAAGTGCGTGGTCTGGTTAAATTTCTCGTCATGGTCAATGCGGAACACGCCGGTCGCCGGTGGAATGATGGGAAGCCCGGCAACTTGCGGCAGGAAGAAGCGGGCGGCTACGCTCGACATCGCCACGAATGCGCTGAACCCGTGGTAATTCGGAACGCTCACGCGTAGGGTAAATCCCGGGATCTTAGAGTTATGCCACTGGATGGGGAAGGTGATCGGGGTTGCACCCACCACCCCGAAGTCGTAGCCGTTGTGAGTGTATTTCCAGATGTACTCGCCATCGACGACCAAGTATCGCCCCAGTGCCTGCTGGAATCCGGCGTGGAATTCATTGCGGTAGCCGGGATCAATCGGTCCCGAGTTACAGGGAACGCCGAATGGCGGCACCAAGGCAGCAAGAAAAGGAATATTGCACCCGGTACTGGCGATAACCAGATTCTCGTTGAAGGGCGATTCCAGGGAGCGCGCGTACGAAATTCGAAGAATGGTGTTGGTTGGCTTAACGTTGTACGCGATCCCCAGGCGTGGTTCTGCCTGACGCCCGATGGATAGGCCGTTATACAGATCCCCCCGGATTCCGAGGTTCAACGTCCAACCGCCCTTGCTGATCGAGTCCTGAATATACAGAGCTGTCTCTTTCACGTCGGTGTGGCCGTGAAATGGGAATAAAACGCCCCCTCGGGTCAAATCATAGGGCTTGAGGGCTGCGCACTGAGTATTGGGAAGGGGGTTGCCGCTGGCATCGACGCAGTTGTAAAACGCGGCAGCTGCTGGGTAGAACGTGGGGTCAACAATGCCGATGTTCTCGTTCTCGTTCAGGAAGGTCTGTTGATACGTGATCCCGGCTTTCACGTTGTTGATACCTTTCACGTAGGTCACGTCGGCGCGCAGGCCTGCGTTGGTCAAACTTCGCGATTGGTTGACGGTTTCACTCTGGAGGTCTGGAGCGAAATCCGCAAAAGGGTCGCCGCTGGGGTAGTAGTTATAGTCGTCGCGACGGACGTAAGCTCCGAATGTAAGCACCGCGGAGGGGTTGAGCACATGCGTCCAGGTTGGCGCAATGTTGAAGGTTCCTATTTTCTGGCGCTGATCCGTCGCTTCCAGAGGATTACCAGTCACGGGATTAGGGACACCGAAGTGAAATTCCTGGTCGAACGAATTGGGGCTCTGAAACCAGGAACGGGAGTAGCCGAGATTCAGGTGAAGCGAATCCGAGCCCGATAGCTGATAGTCCACGCGGTCAAATACATTTTCCTCGTTCCCTTTGTCATGCATCACCGCGAACTCCGGTGGATCGAGGAACCGACCGCTGTCGAGTCCATTGGCGGAGATATAGTTTCCCCATTTTTGACCGCCGTAGGCGAGATTGAAGCCAAGGCTGGAGGACCCGAATGAGCCATAAGAGGCGGTGACGGCACCGTGAGGCGTGGTCACACCCTGACCCGAACGGGTCGTGGCCACAATCACCAAGCTAGTTTTGCCTCCATATTCAGCGGGCGGTGCGCCTTGGATGACCTCCAGCGACTCAACTGAATCGACGGGAATCTGATTCGAGAAGACCTTACTCTGCTGGTCAGTGATAGGCTGACCGTCAACCGAGAACGAGTTTTGCGCGTGGTCACCCAACCCGTGAAACAGGCCATTCGAGTCTGCGGCGACCCCCGGCGATGCGAGCGTGACCAGCGAACTCACCGAAGAAGAGGCACTTTCCAAGGGGATCTTATCGAACAACCCGCGATCAATGTCGGTGTGAGCGGTCGAATCGTTCTCCAGCAGGTCTTCGCCAGCTTCACTCTGTACCGTAACCGTCTCGGATGACCCTGCAACCTGCAGATTGATCTTGAGATCCAAAGGCACGGCGGAGCGCACATCGACATCTTGCGCGTAGGAGCTAAACCCCTTGCCCGCCACGCTCAAATGGTAGGGATTAAAGGGAACGTTGGCGAAACTGAAGCGTCCGGAGCCATCGGTGGTAGTTGACCGGTCATAGTGGCTGACCGGGTTATGAATTTCTACGGTTGCATTTGGGACGACGGCACCGGAAGAATCCGTGACAGTGCCACCGATGGATGCAGAGTTGGACTGCGCGTGAGCCCGAAGGCAAAGTGCTAAACAGAAAACCACTACAAAAGCCGCACGAAGCGACTTCTCGTAAGAAGCCAGCATGAATTCCTCCAAAAGAATTGGTCTAAAAGATCAATCCACGGTTCACAGCACACGAACCGGGGTAATACAAACTTTAAGTCTGATCTTCAGACGTTTGGAGGTGGGCGAACACAGAGTGCGAACGCGATTACGCGTTGCTTGGCGGAAACTGGCTTTGGCCGAAACGTGGCTACCGGAACGAATGTTGCATCCGGCAGTATGGAAGTGGTTTTGGGGGAAGCTGAATGGGCAGCGATACAAACCGTGCATTTTGCCGCGTCAGTCGCACTCGAATGGTTATGAGCAGCGAATTCTACTGCCGACGAGACGGTCAGCAGGATACACAGCCACGCTATACATTTCGAAATCGAACGCATGCAAGCGAACCTATACCAGCTAAATCAATCTACACCGAAACAGGAAGCGGTTGCAATTGTGATGCCTGATTTTGCAATCGCGGTTGTTCACGAAAGGTCGAACAACTGGTATTCAGTTTTCAGCCCTGGTTTCGGGTGGCCCAAGGCGAATCTGCGGCACACGCCGCGAGTGTTTCTGTTATGCAAAGCTAATGCTCATGGTGGTGGGAAGACGTGATGCCTGCGTAAAGACCTGCTATTGCAGCAACGATCGAAACCAAAATGATGAGGAGCAGATGAATCGCCTGTCGTCGGCCTTGCCCACTTTTTCTCCGATTGTGGTTTCTCGCGAAGATCGCCGCCAGGCCGCTGCGCCTCACCTCGTCAAGAAGCACACGAAACCGCGCCGCGGTTGCTCGGTGCGGATACCGGAGTTTAGGCCGCGATGCTTTCCGCATGTCAGGCAGTCTCAAACCGGGCCTCATTCCGGGCGGCTTCACGCGAACCTTTACTTTTGAACGAACGCAATACAAACGCACTTTACGTTCTAACGACAAAGGGGCTGATTCTACGGCGGTGAAACTCGGACGGCAGAACCAACATCTCGCCTGCATCCCTGCATCGGACGGCCCATTCCAGCAGGCTGCGATATTGCTCAACCTTTTCAATATTCCCTAACCACTCCGTGCCGGATGAGTTCGTAATAACGACCACATTGGGCACGTCGCACGGCCCTACACAACCGCTGATCGTCAACTGGACTCGCTTCAACAGTCCACGCTTTCGCCATTCGCTCTTAAGCCATTCAACCGGAACTTCCGGCAGGCCACGTTCCGTGTTGCCGCAACAACAGCCCCGGCAGATCGTAATCTGCCCGATCACGAGGCGCTTCGTCTGAGGTGGATGTTCCCGGCGCGGGTTCATATTGAAGAGTCTCGCGGCAACAATCTGGTGGAATTGAGAATGAACGCCAGCTCCGAGGTAACGTGAATGAAGGCCGCCAGCAACGGATTCAGAAGGCCGCCAGCCGCCATTCCTACTCCTATGCTGTCCACTACTAGCGTGCCGGCGAAGTTCTGCATGATGATGCCGTGACAGCGCCGCGCAATGCGCAACGCCTCCACGAACTTGGCCAGATCGCTGCCAATCAGGATGACATCGGCGCTCTCTCGTGCGACATCTGTTCCCGATCCCATGGCAACCCCAACATTTGCTTGCACCAATGCCGGAGCATCGTTGATCCCGTCACCGACCATCGCAACCTTGCGATTTTTTGTACGAAGCTCCTTGACCCACTTTGCTTTCTGATCGGGCAGGAGTTCACCTACAGCTTCATCGACGCCAAGATCACGACCCACCAAGGTCGTCACTTCCTGTGCGTCTCCACTGAGCAAGATTGTCTTCAGGCCCATCGCTCGCATCGCCGCAACCGCACTCTTGGCTTCGGGACGTAAAACATCGGCAATGCGGATTGTGCCCAGCACTCTCCCACCTCTGGCGACATAGACCTCGGATACCCCTCCAATGCCGTGGCCATTGCTCGGCAGAATCCTTTTCAAGCCTCGTTCCATAAGCAGGGCGCGGCTGCCCACCAGAATCTCTTCACCTTGGTAGGCTGCAGTGATTCCTTTGCCGGGCGTGTAAGCAAACTGATCAGGTTCAACCGCCGGTATGGCGAGAGCGGTCGCACGCGCAATAATTGCTTTGGCGAGAGGATGTTCAGACCTGCATTCCGCGATGCCAGCAGCGGCCAGAATTTCGCGCTCGCTAAAACCGTCGGCTGAGACGACCTCGCGAATCTGAGGCGTCCCGAAAGTCAGCGTGCCGGTTTTGTCTAGCAGCACGGTGTCTACCTCGGCGAGCGCTTCGAGGTAGAGGCCGCCCTTGATGATCGCACCGTGATGAGCGGCTCGCCCGATCGCCCCCAAAATGGCCAGAGGCGTTCCGGCCGCAATGCCGCAGGCTCCCGCCACGATCACGACTGAAATCGTTGAGCGCACATTGTGAGTGATGATGAAGGTCAGAACTGCGGCGCCGAGTGCGAAATACACCAGATAGCCCGCCAGGCGGTCGGCTGTCTTCTGAATGGGAGCTCGTGATTTTTCAGCATGTTCCACCGCCTCGATGATTCGGCCGAACGTTGTGTCGCGGCCTAACTTGTCGGCGCTGACCTCCAAAGCTCCCGACTGATTGATGGTTCCTGCGTAAACCGTGCTTCCCGGTGATTTCTCGACCGGCATAGCCTCGCCTGTGATAGCTGCCTGCTCTACAAAAGATCGCCCGCTCAGCACCAGTCCGTCGACCGGGATGCGCCCGCCCGGCTTCACGATTACCGAGTCGCCTACGCGAAGGTTTTCAGCGGGTATCTCAACCACTCCGTTATTGCGCCGGACGGAGACGGTTCGGGGCAGGAAATCAAGCAGGTCCTGGATGGCACGTCGTCCTCTTCCGACCGTAAGTCCCTCCAGGACCTCAGCTGCCAACACGAAGGCCGTGATCACCAGAGCCGTGAAAAATTCGCCAATGGCTAAGGCGGAGAGAAGCGCGATAGTCATCGACAGTTCCATCGTCATTTTTCGTTCGACGATGTTCTCGTAGGCTTCCCTGAATATCGGATATCCGCCGATCAGGGTGGCTAAAATGCCAATGACACTGACGCGGGGAAAGGGCTCCCAAACGCGGAACCAGACTGCGGCCGCAGCCAGTGCCACAAAGGCTATGCGGATGAGTTCAACCCATTCGACCTCATGCTCGGGAGTCGATTCCTTGCCGGTGGGGTGTAGTGGTTGAGTAGAGTGTAGGGCGGCGTCATGGAGAGCGGCTTGGGGTTCGAGTTTTTCGATGGGGTGTGGAATACTCATAGAAGTCTCTGGAAATCTAATTCAAGAAGTGCGATCTATATACCATACAGGGTATAGTATAACCAATGAGTCACACGATCAAGGACAAAGAGAAGCTGGTCCTTAGAGCCAAACGCATTCAGGGTCAGGTTGAGGCGCTCGCGCGGGCTCTTGCTGAAGAGCGTGATTGCTCAGACGTTCTGCAGTTGATGAGCGCGGCGAGAGGCGCCATGAACAGTCTGATGGCCGAGCTTTTGGAGGGCCATATCCGCAACCATGTGCTCAATGAAAAAAAATCCAACGCCGGACAGACGTCAGCCGCCGAAGAAGTGATTGAGATGGTCAGGTCCTATCTGAAGTAATGGAGGAAGCAAACCTACAGGTTAAACAGTTCCCGCAGGCGCTTGGTCTGGGCGCGGCTGACCGGGATTTCGGTCTGTTTCTTGTCGTCGAGGCGCAATTGGTAGGAGCTCTTGAACCAGGGAACGACTTCTTTTATGCGATTAATGTTTACCAGGAACGAGCGGTGGGCTCGCCAGAAAAGATTGGGATCGAGACTATCCAGCAGTTCTTCCAGGGTCCGGCAGTTGGATTGTCCTTCCATGCCATTCGCACCACTCGTCACCACCGTGATAATGCCATCTTCAATGGACGCGAAACAGATGTCTTTCTGATTCACCAGGAACAGGCGGCCAGCCGCCTTCAAAAGGATTTTAGAGGGTTGCGGCTTCTGCGATTCCAGCATCCGCATAAGCGTGTCTAACTTCTCTGACGACGATCCGCTGCCCTCGATTTTGGCTCGCGCCCGTTCCACCGATTGAGCTACACGCTTCTTGTCAAAAGGTTTGAGCAGATAGTCGACGGCGTTCACTTCAAATGCCTTCACCGCATATTGGTCGAAAGCGGTGGAAAAAACAATCTTCGGCAACGCGACTTTCCGATCCAGAAGCTTCTTGATTACGCCAAAGCCATCGAGGCCCGGCATCTGTACATCGAGGAAAACCAGGTCGGGGTTGTGTTCGCGAATAAGATTGACACCCTCGAGGCCGTTCTTGCCTTGAGCAACCACATCGACATCGCCAACATCTTTTAGCAGGAAAGCAAGTTCGTCGCGCGCCAGTTGCTCGTCGTCGACGATCACAGCAGAAAGAGGCATTCCTCTCCTAGGGTGCTAGAAAAGAGTATAGAAGACCGGAACGCTGCACATCAATGAGGGCGAGCGCCCATGTTTCCCATATCCATCTTTTGATAATCGGACGGAACCTCGAACAGGCTCGCCGGCTGCGATCCCTCTTTGATGTCTCGGACTTCCCCCGTGCCACCGTCTTTCTCGTCCCATTTCACCGGGAAGTCGATCTTGCGATCGAGCCAGACGTGGCCAGTGCCGCCGTCGCTCGACTTGGCTTCGTACTCTACCGTATTCCGGCCGTTGACCACGGCGCTTCCCACCTTGTGGCATTCTGCGCCAGGCCGGGCTGACATCTTCATCCAATCCGTGCACGCGTTGTCAGGATCGGATGTCCGGAAGTAATCCCGCGCACGCTGCGCCGCTGGGCCAACTCCCATGGGCATTTCCATATACATCTTTCGCGCAGGCATTAACATCGTGCTGGTGTGAGTCGCAAAATTGATAATCACGAAGCCGTTTTGAGCGTTCTGTCCCTCCGGTTCGAAGCGCGCCTTGTCCTTGGTCAAAAATATTTTTCCCGACGAGGTTTGCCCGTTCTGCTTTGACGTAACTACCTCAGCCGAAAAGTCTTCCTGGGCAAAAAGGGCAGTAGCGAAAAGCAAGAACAACACAAGGCAAAGCATACGACTGAATCTATGGTGCATGATTTCCTCTCAATCTGGCCGGGGAAATGTGGATCGTACAGAGGCTCTCCGGCATGGTCATGGGGCGAAGCGCAGGCAGAATAACAGAAAAACAACGCTACGAAAAGCTGTGGGACTGGAATCAGGCAACATTCTCGAGCGCCAGCGCCATACCCAGGCCGCCACTCACGCACAGGGTCGCGACGCCACGTTTGGCTTTGCGCCGAAGCATCTCATGCACCAGCGTGATCGTGATCCGCGTTCCCGTGCAACCGATAGGATGGCCGAGGGCGATGGCGCCGCCATTCACGTTGAGTTTCTCGCGATCAAAATGCAACTCCCGATCGCAGGCCAGAACCTGCGCGGCGAAGGCCTCATTGAGTTCCACCAAGTCGAAGTCGGCCACGCGCAGCTGATGCTTCTGTTCCATCTTGCGCAGTGCCGGTACCGGCCCGATGCCCATGACGCGCGGATCGACGCCCACCGAAGTGACCGCCAGAATGCGAGCCAGCGGCTTAAGATTATTTTTCCTGGCGAAGTCTTCGCTCGCCAACAGCACTGCGGCAGCGCCATCCGTGATGCCGGAGGAATTACCAGCAGTGATGGTTCCGGTTTTCGAGAATACGGGAGAGAGCTTGGCCAGCTTTTCCGCTGTCGATCCGAGAAAAAGATGCTCGTCTCGCGTGAAAGTCTGCGAGCCTTTCTTGCTCTCCAGAGTGACCGGAGCCAGCTCGCTATCAAATCGGTCAGCCTCGACGGCCGCCGCCGCGCGTTTCTGCGAGCACAGAGCATATGCATCCTGCTCTTCGCGAGTGATCTGGTATCGCTCGGCCAGCACTTCAGCCGTCTCCCCCATCAACATCTTCGCCAGGGGACAGAAAAAGCCGTCACGATACATGCCATCGACGAGCTCCTGATTGCCCAGGCGATAGCCCCAACGCGCGCCGTCAAGGTAGTAGGGCAAACGCGACATGGACTCGGTGCCGCCCGCCAGCACGCAATCGAGATCTCCGTTTGCGATTTCTTGATAGCCCAGCGCAATCGCTTTGAGGCCCGACGCGCAGGCCTGGTTAACCGTATAAGCCGGAACTTCCTGCGGAACGCCGCTGTAGATGGAGATTTGCCGCGCAGGATTTGGTCCGCCGCCGGCCTGACGCGCATTGCCGAAGATGGTTTCCTCAACCTGATCAGGACGAACTCCAGCCCGTTCCATGGTTGCTCGCGCGGCAACGACTCCCATGTCTACCGCGGTCATTGAAGTCAGCGAGCCGCCGAACTTTCCGATGGGCGTGCGTACGGCTGAGATCAGGTAAGCGTCGCGCAATCAACACTCCTTTTTCAGTCTAGCATTCGATGAACACGAGTTTAGATGCGACGGCAGCGGGCAAAGCTTCGACGCCTCCCCGGACCGCGGTTACGAATCCAAAAAGGTTTTGATCTGGCGCCAGTATGTTTGTACGACGTATTCGGTTCTGAGGTGGCCGCCGCGCGGGAGAAGCTTAAGCCGTATGCCGGCGCGTTTGGCAAAACGATCCACAATTCTCCAGGGAATGTAAGGATCGTCTTTGGCATGGAAGATCAATATCTTCGAGGGCGTAAGCTCGGTCAGATGATGCGCGGGATTGTAAAACACCCCGCTGTGCAGTTTGTTCCAATTCTTGGCGGAGAGGCGGTATCCGTTGCCGAATGCGGCGCGGATGTACGCGGAATAGCTTCGGTTTGAAGTTTCTTTCTTCTGCTCCTTGCGCAAAATAGCCCAATCCACCACCGGGCAATTGGCGATTACTTTTGTGATCCGTCGATCCGGCGAGCAAAGAATGGCAGCGGCGCCACCGAAACTTCCACCGATAACGAAGATCTTATCGGGCGAGCAAGTAAAGGTTCGGCCAAACGCCAACTCCTGGATTCCCTTTGGCAACTCCTCGACGATATCGAGAATATCAAGGTGCGGAGAGCGCTCGAGAAATTGCCCCCCACTCTCCCAAGCACCCCGCCATCGCGGATAAAACACCCAATATCCCTGGTTCGACAGATACTCGACGAGCGCCTGCTTTCTGGGAATCGATGGCATGCCATCGCAAAGAATAATCGCTTTTTGTTGTTTGCTTGAGCGAGCGGGAGGCAAGAACTCCGTAACGATTTCCTTTTTGAATCTGGTTCTAAACATGCTTTCAGTTTAACTAGAACGGTTCTCGATTTGCTGTATAGCAAAAGCAACGGAAGGGCACGGCAAGCCGTGCCGCCGGGCATTTACACTATTTCAGAACCGCACCAGTCCAAGCCGCGTAACTCTCAAGATCGCTTACTGAATTAAACTAGCAGAACATGAATTACATCTATGGGATCAATGCGGTGGCCGAGGCGCTGAAGGCGCGAGGCCGCACCTTCGCTTGGGTAGGAGTCGCAAAAGAGCGCCATGACCTGCGCCTGAAACACGTGGTCGATGAATGCCGCCGCCAAGGAGTCGCAGTGCGCTTTGTGCCGCGCGACGAA
>Ga0210390_10005951_pt1 | contig 10197 bp, 11 predicted proteins | sample IncBWH11OmetaG_FD_161050 | JGI IMG/M metagenome (GOLD analysis project Ga0210390, IMG submission 161050) | Forest soil microbial communities from Barre Woods Harvard Forest LTER site, Petersham, Massachusetts, United States - Inc-BW-H-11-O ...
ATGGTTAGCACCTCGCTCGATGGCGAGCCTCCCGGTTCCGTGGCATATTCCACCGCATTGCTAGCCAAATGGCCGCGGTGTGTCAGTGGCCTGGGCGGCCAATTTGTTGGCCGAGAAGGCCAAGCGGCGTGGGAGGACCGAAGGATGGCCGAGCGGACCACGTCCGCCGTCTGGGTAAAGGGCATTGCGGAGATGTTCGCCGCCGAGGGCCTCAATGTTGGCGCGCTGTTCGCGGCTACCGGCATTGACGCCGCCGCGCTCGAGGCGCCGGGCGCGCGCCTGCAGACCGAGCGGATCAGCCATCTTTGGGAGCTTGCGGTCCAACAATCCGGCAATCCTGCGCTCGGGTTGGCGCAGCACCACGTAGCGCGCCCCGCCAGCTTCGACGTGGTCGGCTACACCATGATGTCCTGCGCCGAACTGCACGGCGCCTTTGAGCGGCTGATCCGCTACATGCTCATTCTCAGCGACGCGCTGACCATGACAATGGACGAAGAGCGCGACGGATACCGCATGGCTTTCGTGCTGTTCGGCGGCGATCGGCCGATCCCGCGGCAGCGCGTCGAGTTCATCTTCGCAACCGTCATGAGCTTTTGTCGCTGGATCAGCCGGCGTGAAATCTGTCCGCGGGCGGTCGAATTTGCCTATCCGCCGCCCACGCAGTCCGCGCTCTATCGCGATGTTTTCCGCTGTCCGGTGTCGTTCGACGCGCCGCGCCACAGTATTCTGTTTGCCCGCGCCGACCTGACGGCGCCGCTACCGACCTCAAATCCGCAGCTCGCGGAGCTGCACGAACGTTTCGCCGGCGAGTATCTGCGGCAATTCGACCACGCCGACACCAGCTACCGGGTGCGCGAGGCCATTGTCCGCCGGCTGCCCGACGGCGAGCCGCGGCGTGACGAAGTCGCCGGCGAGCTGCGCATGAGCGAGCGTACGCTGCAGCGGCGGCTGGAAACGGAAGCAACGACATTCCTGCAGCTCTTGGACGACACCCGGCGCGAACTGGCGGAGCAGTATCTCGGCCGGCTGAATTTGTCGTTGGCGCAAGCCGCCTATCTCCTCGGCTTCGCCGATCAACGCAGCTTTTTCCGCGCCTGCAAGCGCTGGTTCAAGCTTTCGCCCGGACAGTACCGCAATCAATTGCAAGGGCTCGCGTCGGGACGGGCTTGAGAAAAGAGAGGCTGATCGGAAGCCCAATGGCAGGACCACGGCAGAGAACAGCGATGCCATTCGATCCCACTCTGGCAATTTTGTACGGCCGTTGCGTTCAAGCCGCCTACACGATGTACGGCAATGATCCGACCAAGCTGACACCCGCGCCGTCGGCCGATTTCCCGACCGGATATCAGCTTACTGCCTGGATCCAGATGCAGGATTTTTTCATTTTCGGCAGCACCGGTCCCGTATTCTACGGTTTCGTCGCCCATAATACGCAGGGTCCGAATGTTCCGATCTTGGCCGTCCGTGGCACGGATAGTGATCTCGAATGGTGGGACGACATCAGTTCGCTCGGCATGGCGCTTTTCAACGTGGCGAATTGCGGCAACGTCGGCTTTGGGGTGGGAAAAGATTTGCCAGACGCTGGAAGTCGTAGAGCGTTCGTCTGATGCCGCCGAGGCAAGGTGCAGCAGACACTATCTTGCTGTCATGCGCTGTCGAGCTACCTGCATTTGATTGATCCGACCTATCCGCTCAGTTCCGGGTGTCAGTCCGACGCGCAAGTCGCAGCGTTGAAGCCTTGACCGGCAGGCCAGGTCGCGCTTCTTGAGCAAGGTCTTGTCAGATCAGTTTGAGGTCCTTCAAGCTGGCGTAACCGTCTTTGCCAACAATGAGGTGATCGTGCATGGCGATGCCAAGCGGCGCTGCCACACGCACGATCTGCTGCGTCATCTCGATGTCCGCGCGTGACGGCGTCGGATCGCCGGAGGGATGGTTGTGCACCAGCACGATGGCGGTCGCCGACAGTTCCAGAGCGCGCTTGACCACCTCGCGCGGATAGACCGGCGTATGGTCGACGGTCCCGGTCTGCTGCACTTCGTCGGCGATGAGCTGGTTGCGCTTGTCCAGAAACAGGACGCGGAACTGCTCCTTGTCGGCGAACGCCTGCGCGGTGCGGCAATAGTCGAGCACGGCCGACCACGATGACAGCATCGGCCGCTTTTTCACTTCACCGTGCAGTAGCCGGCGGGCGGCCGCCTGTACGATCTTGAGCTCGGTGATGCTGGCTTCGCCCATCCCTTTGACTTCAGCAAGCCGCGTCGACGGCGCCGCGATCACTTCGGCGAACGAGCCGAAGGTCGCGATCAAGGTTTTGGCGAGCGGCTTGACGTCGCGCCGGGGCAGGGCGCGGAACAGCACCGCTTCCAGAAGCTCATAATCCGACAGCGCCTCGGCTCCGGCCTCGCGGAAACGCTCGCGCAAACGTTCGCGATGGCCGTGATAGTGCGGCGGCGCTTCGGCGAGTCCGCGGTCGTTGGCGCGCTTCTTCTCAAGCATGGTATTCGCACACAACTCAGACGCTGCTTGTGTCCTCAAGGATGACCAGATTACGGCATTTTGCAATCGGTTTTGCCAAGTCGTCTCCGGCGGATGGTGAAAAGCGCAAAGCCTCGCGCGTTACCGTCGCTCCCGCAGCCGCCCTTTTCCTACCGGCACGAGGGGATGAGCTTTGAAGTAATCCCGTGCGGCGGCGACGAATACGGCGACATTGGCTGATGCAACCCGTCGTGCCGGATAGATCGCGTTAACCGGCGACGGCGGCGGTGCGAATTGCTGCAGGATCGGCGTCAGGCGGCCGGCGATGACCGATGCTTTGACCTGATACGACAAGGCGCGAGTAATGCCGATGCCGGCTTCCGCGGCCGCGATCGAGGCATCGATATTGTTGACCGTCAGCTTCGGCTCCAAGCGCAGCGGCCTGCCGCCCGGATGAAAACGCCATTGATCGACGGCGCCGATGCCCTCGAACGCGACGATATCGTGGCCGCCAAGTTGCGCCGGCGACTTCGGCTCGCCGCGTTGTTTCAGATAGCCGGGGCTTGCCACCACCACGCGCTCAACCGCGCCCAATTTGACCGCGATCAAACTGCTGTCGGCCAATTCGCCGATGCGGACGGCGACGTCAACGCCCTCCTCCAGCAGATGAACGTTGCGGTCCGACAGCGTCAGTTCGACGGCCACGCCGCGATGGTCGCGCAGCAGGCGACCGACGATCGGCAATATATGCAGGCGGCCGAACACGACAGGCGCCGCAATCTTCAAAGAGCCGCGCGGCTCGGCATTTTCGCCGCGCACGCGGCGTTCGGCGTTGTCGACGTCCTGGAGGATCTGCTGGCAGCTTTCGAGATAGAGCTCGCCACGCTCGGTGAGGCGAAGCGAACGCGTGGTACGCAGCAACAACGTCAGGCCGAGTTGGTCTTCGAGTTGCGCAATCGAGCGGGTGACGACCGAGGCAGACAATTGCAAGCGCCGCGCCGCTTCTGCGAAACTGCCAAGCTTGGCGACCGACACGAAGACGCACATGGCACCGAGGTGATCCATCCATTATTGCTGAAATAGCAATAAAGACTTGTCAACTGTCCGGATTATCGCCGCTCGCGAATATGCTTATTTTCGTGCCAGAGGAGCAAATCGCCATGCCGTACAAATTCCTCGACATCCTGGCGACACCCAGCGTCCGCGCCGCCCAGGAGGCGAATGGCACCCGCCAGATGTGGGAACACTTCAAGGGTCATCGAACATTCGATCGCTTCGGCGAAAATGAGGTTGCGTTCATTGCCGAGCGCGACAGCTTCTACATGGCCTCGGTTTCCGAGAGCGGTTGGCCCTACCTGCAGCACCGCGGCGGTCCGCCTGGTTTCGTGAAAGTCCTCGACGACAAGACGCTCGCCTTTCCCGATTTTCGCGGCAATCTGCAATATATCAGCCTCGGTAACGTCGCCGCCGACGATCGCGTCGCCCTGATCATGGTGGATTATCCAAACCGCGCCCGGCTGAAAATTCTCGCACACCTGGCGGTGCGGGATCTTGGCGCCGATCCCGAGTTGGCGGCGCGGCTGGCGTTACCCGGCTACAAAGCGAAGATAGAACGAGCGTTCGTACTGCGCCTGGAGACGTTCGACTGGAATTGCCCGCAGCACATCACGCCGCGCTACACTGAAGCCGACATTGCGGTTGCGGTGGCTTCGCTGAGCAGCCGTATCGCCGAACTGGAGGCGGAGAACCAGGCGCTGCGCGCCAAGCTCACAGCTCACGCCACCGGGTAGGGCGGCTTGGTGAAGCCGTCCGGCGAAAGGGTGAAAACTTCGACGCCGGTATTGGTGACGCCGACCGAGTGCTCGAATTGCGCCGACAGCGAGCGGTCGCGGGTGACGGCCGTCCAGCCGTCGGATAATACCTTCACGTGCGGGCGGCCAAGATTGATCATCGGCTCGACGGTGAAGAACATTCCGGGCTTGAGCAGAATGCCCTCGCCCGGACGGCCGACGTGGACGATGTTCGGCTCGTCGTGGAACAGCCGTCCGAGACCGTGGCCGCAGAAGTCGCGCACCACGCTCATATGCTGCGCCTCGACATAGGTCTGGATGGCGTGGCCGATATCGCCGGTGGTGCCGCCGGGCTTGATGGCGGCAATGCCGCGCATCATCGCCTCATAGGTCACTTCGATCAGCCGCTCGGCGCGACGCGGGATTTCGCCGACCGCGTACATGCGACTGGAATCGCCGTGCCAGCCATCGAGGATCAGCGTCACGTCGACATTGACGATATCGCCTTCGCGCAGCGGCTTGTCGCTGGGGATGCCGTGGCAGACCACGTGATTGACCGAGGTGCAGGTCGCCTTGCGATAGCCGCGATACATCAGCGTCGCCGGTATGGCGTTATGATTGAGGCCGAACGCGTAGACCAGCCGGTCAATGCGCTCGGTCGTCACGCCGGGCTTGATCTCGGCCGCGAGCATATCGAGGCACTCGGCCGCAAGCCGCCCGGCCCGGCGCATGCCTTCAAAGGCCGCGGGGCCGTAGATCTTGATCTGTCCGGTTTTGCGTAGCGGCGTGACGGCCGCGTCGACGTAGGTCATGGGTGGAGTTTAGCCGCGAAAAAGCGGCTATAAGCCGCCCGTTACCCGAAATGTAAGCATATGCGCGCTTAACGCAAGCAATCCCGCGCCGCTACTCGCCAACAGGCTTAGCGGTCGATAATGGGAACCGGCGCCGCGATCTCGATGCCGCCGAGACTGATGTCGCAGCGCCACGCCAGCATCTCGACCCCCGCCGCGCGCGCCTCGTCGAAGGCTGCGCCGTAAGCCCGGTCGATGTCGCGGGCAATGGCGAAGCGGTTCGCCGAAGGAATTTGGATAACGAACAACAGCACGGCGCGCTTCCCGTAGGCGCGCACCTGCGCCAACTCGCGCATGTGCCTGGCGCCACGGTCGGTCACGCAGTCGGGAAATTCGGCCAAACGCGGCTGGCGCATCAGATGGACATTCTTGATCTCGAGATAGCAGGCTTCCCGGGCCGGGTCGTCGAGCAGAAAATCGATCCGCGATTTTTCTCCGTACTTCACCTCGCGGCGGACCGAGGGGTAATTTCGTAATTGCGGGATCAATCCGGCTTCGATCGCCTCGGCGACCAGTTGATGCGGTTGCCCCGTGTTGACGCCGACGAGTTCAAGGCCGCTGCCGAGATCGGTCTCGACCAATTCCCAGGTGCAGGGATATTTGCGCAGCGCATTGCCCGAATCCGACAGCCAGACCCGTGACAACGGCCGGTCGAGGCCGGTCATGGCACCGGGATTGGCGACGTGAACGGTGGCGATGTCGCCGGTATCCAGCACCACGTCGGCGAGGAAGCGCTTATAGCGACGGGTGAGCGTCGCCGGGATCAGGGCCGAGTCGAAACGCATCTTCGCACTTAAGCCGCGGATCCGGCGCCAGGGAAGAGGCTTGAGGCGAAGCTTACGATGCGATCCGCCCGCCCAGTTCATCGTCGATGTGGGCGCGGATGATCTCGTCGAACGACGCTTCGGCCTTGAAACCGAGCGCGAGTGCGCGCCGCGGATCGAACCGGCTTGGCCAGCCGCCGACGATCCGCTGCACCAGCGGGTCCGGCGCGCGCCGGATGCGCATGGCGACCTTGTCGCCGGCGATCCGCCGCAGCGAGGCGATCTGCTCGGCAACGGTGCAGCAGACGCCGGGCATGGTGAGATTGATGCGCGGTCCCAGGGCCGTACCGTCAAGCGCGGCGGCGTGAAGAAGAAAGCTGACGGCGGCGCGCGGACTGGCGTGCCAGTTGCGCACGCCGTCATCGACCGGCAGCACGGCCTCTTCGCCATTGAGCGGCTCGCGGATGATCGACGAGAAGAAGCCCGACGCCGCCTTGTTCGGCTTGCCGGGCCGCACCACGATGTTCGGCAGTCTGATGCCGACGCCGTCGACAAAGCCGCGCCGGGTGTAGTCGGCGAGCATCAGCTCGACCGTGGCTTTCTGGGTGCCATAGGAAGTCAGCGGCGTGAGCGCGAAATCGTCGGGGATCGACTCCGGAAACGGCGCGCCGAAAACGGCGATCGACGAGGCGAAGACGAAGCGCGGCCGATAGTCGGTGCCCGCGCCACGAACCGCCTCGAGCAACGCCCGCGAGCCGTCGAAATTGACGCGCACGCCTTTCTCGAAATCGAGCTCGGCCTCGCCGGAAACGACGGCGGCGAGATGGAAGATCACGTCCGGCCGGTTTGCGATCGCGGCGCGTGCCGCGTCGTCGTCGGCAATATCGGCGCCCATGCTTTCGACCTGACCGGAAAAACTCTCCGGCCGCTGCGGTGCGCTCACATCGAGCAGCGTCAGTCGCTCGAGCGGCCGATCATTGAGCGCCTTCGCGGCGATCAGACGCGCCGTCAGCTTGCGCCCGATCATCCCCGCGGCGCCGGTGATAAGGATATGCATCGACTGGAGCCTGAAGTTACGTGCCCGATTACAGTGCCATGCCGCCGTCAACCAGATGGGTTTGGCCGGTGATGTAGCTCGCCTCATCGCTGGCGAGGAAGAGCACAAGCCAGGCGACCTCTTCCGGTGTCCCCAGTCGGCCCATCGGCTGACGCGCAACGAAGCCCTGGCGCACCGCTTCAAGCGATCGGCCGCTCTCCTGCGACACCGCGGTAATGCGCTCGCCGAGCGACGGCGATTCGATCGTGCCGGGACAAACAGCGTTGCAGCGAATGCCCTGCGTAATGAAATCGGCGGCGACTGCCTTGGTGAGCCCGATGACCGCGGCTTTGGTCGCGCCATAGACGTAACGATTGGGCACGCCGCGGATCGACGACGCCGTCGACGAGATGTTGATGATCGAGCCGTGTCTCTTCTCCAGCATGCCCGGCAGAAACGTCTTGATGATGTGGTGCATCGATTTGACATTCAGGTCGAAGGAAAAATCCCAGTCCTTGTCGGAACAGTCGAGCACCGTGCCTTGGTGCACATACCCGGCGCAATTGACCAGAATGTCGAGCGCGCCGTACTCGCGCCCGACATCGCGGCTGAACGTTTCAATATCGTCGCGGACAAGAACATCGAGCTTGCGCAGCTTGCCGCGCAGGCCTTGCAACTTGTTCGGGTCGAGGTCGGTCGCGATCAGCTTGGCGCCCTCCGCGGCGAATTTCTCGGCGATGGCGCGGCCGATGCCCTGACCGGCCGCGGTAACCAGCACGACCTTGCCGTCCAGTCTGTTGCTCATGGGTTTGGTCCGTTCAACGCCGCCAGACTGAGTTTCTGCCGGCCATCGCTGTCGAAATTCTCCGGATCGAGCCAACGTTCGAAAGCGCGCTTACGCGCCGGCCACTCGCGGTCCAGCATCGAGAAATACGCGGTGTCGCGGTTGCGGCCCTTGGTGATCATGTGCTGGCGGAAAATGCCTTCGAATACGAAGCCATAGCGCAGGGCGGCGCGGCACGACGGCGCATTGAGCGAATCGCATTTCCACTCGTAGCGCCGGTAGCCGAGCGTTTCGAAAGCATAACGCGCCAAGAGGAACTGGGTTTCGGTGGCGAGCGGCGTGCGCTGCAAAGCCGGGCTATAGACAATGAAGCCGACCTCGATCACGCGGTTGGCGGGACGGATTTCCAAGAGCGTCACCATCCCAAGCGCTCGGCCGTTGGCGTCGCGCACCGTGTAGGAATAAGGATCGCTGAGCGTTGCCCGCTCGGCGAGCCAGGCCGAAAAGGCACCCTCGTCGGCGAATGGGCCGTAGCGCGAAATGTAAGTCCATATCTCATCGTGGCCGCTGAACGCGCGCCACAGATCGGCGGCGTCACGGCCGGCGTCGAGCTTCGATACCGAGCCGAAACGACCTGACAATGTGACCGGCTCGGGAAGCCGCGCCGGCGTCGCGTCGACCGCCGCTCCGACGGTCCGTGGAACGTCCATCACGAAAACTTCTTGCGATCCTCGCTGAAGAATTTGTTCAGCTCGGGATTGGAAATGAGGCCGGCAAAGCCGTCGAACTTGCCGTCCTTGGCGATCTCGGTCGCCGTCTTGATGAACGCGTGCATCGCCGCGCGCGCCAGCGAGCCGCCGACGCTGATGCGGCGCACCCCCATGGCGGCGATGTCGCTCACCGTGAACTCCATCGCCCAGCCGGCGAGAAAATTCACCGGCTTCGGCGCTACCGCCTTGACCACGGCTTCGATCTGCTCGCGGGTCCTGATGCCCGGGGCGTAGAGGCAATCGGCGCCGGCGTCCTTATAGGCTTTGAGCCGGCGGATGGCGTCGTCGAGATCGGGCACGCCGCGGATGAAATTCTCCGCCCGTGCGGTGAGCACCACGTCGCCGCCGGCGCGGTCGATTGCGGCGCGCGCGGCTTTGACCCGCGCCACCGAAAGCTCGAAATCATAGAGCGGTGTTTGCGCGTTGTTCGGCGAGTCTTCGACCGACAGTCCGGCCACGCCGGTGGCGATGCAGCGGCTGACATTCTCCGCCGCGCCGTCCGGATCGTCGGCAAAGGCGTTCTCGAAGTCGGCATTCAGCGGCACGTCGGTCGCCGCGGCCATCTCGCGATAATGCGCAAGGACATCGTCGCGCGTCTGGCCGCCATCGGGAAAGCCTTTGGCGTGCGCGTCGCCGGCGCTGGTCGTCGCCAGCGCCTTGAAGCCGAGGCCCTGCAGATAGCGCGCGGTGCCGACATTCCACGGATTGGGAATGACAAAGCAGCCGGCTTCGTGGAGCTGGCGGAAGGTCTTGCGCTTGTCGGCAACCGTCGGACGCGAATTGCTCATGGGATTTTGCCTCGGCGCCGGTTCAATGATTGTCACGCGGCACGAATTTCTGCGCGACGCGCTGATACTTGACCGCGGGCTCGAGCACCATCCCGGCAGCAAGCTGATCCACCATGGCGCGCTGGATTTCCTGCCATGGTGTCTGGCTCGGTGGATAGCGGTAGCCGCCGTCCCGTTTGAGCGCGGCGCTGCGCTCCGCCAAATCCGCCGGCGGGACGAGCATGTCGACGGTGCCTTTGTTGAGGTCGATGCGCACACGATCGCCGGATTGTAACAGTGCAAGCCCGCCACCGTCCGCCGCCTCCGGCGAAGCGTTGAGGATCGATGGCGAGCCGGAGGTGCCAGACTGGCGGCCGTCGCCGATGCAGGGCAGCGCGGTCACGCCGCGTTTGATCAACGCCGCCGGCGGCTGCATGTTGACCACCTCGGCGGAGCCCGGATAGCCGATCGGGCCAGCGCCGCGCATGAACAGGATCGTGTGCTCGTCGATGCCGAGCGCCGGATCGTCGATGCGATGGTGATAATCCTCCGGGCCGTCGAACACCGCGGCGCGGCCCTCAAACGCATTCGGAGCTTTCGGGTCGGACAAGTAGCGCTGGCGGAATTCCTCGGAGATCACGCTGGTCTTCATGATCGCGGAATCGAACAGGTTGCCGTGCAGAACCTTGAAGCCGGCGTGCGGCCTCAAGGGCTTTTCATAGGGCCGGATGACGGCGGCGTTGGTCGCTTTCGACCGCGCAACGTTCTCGGCCATCGTCTTGCCGTTGACGGTGAGCGCTTCGCCGTGCAGACGGCCCGCCGCGTGTAGTTCGTGCATCACCGCCGGCAAACCGCCGGCGCGATAATAATCCTCGCCGAGATATTCGCCGGCCGGCTGCATGTTGACCAGGAGCGGCACGTCGTAGCCGATGGTCTCCCAGTCTTCGACCGAAAGCGGAA
>Ga0210390_10005952_pt1 | contig 10196 bp, 7 predicted proteins | sample IncBWH11OmetaG_FD_161050 | JGI IMG/M metagenome (GOLD analysis project Ga0210390, IMG submission 161050) | Forest soil microbial communities from Barre Woods Harvard Forest LTER site, Petersham, Massachusetts, United States - Inc-BW-H-11-O ...
TACTTTGCCTGCTGTATTTATATAAAAGTCCACCACCTGCAACAACAGCCAATAACGCTACACCTCCATATATATAATATTCCTTATGGGTTTCTTTCTTTTCCACATATTCTGCAACCTCTTCAGGCACCTTATCGGTTGTAGTATCTTTCGCTGCAACTTGTTCAGGTTGCGGGGCATTTGCCAAAATGGATGATGTGAAGTTTGTAGTTAATGGTTGTGTGTGAAGCGTTATATCCTTAATATCAAACGAAACTTCTACCGAACGCATAGTATCATCTGCCGAAAAATTACTCGACGCATATACCACATCATAAAAAGCCTGCAGGTTCTTTCTTATCCTGTCGTACACTATGTTTAATGATGCTGCCGAATGGGTATAATAAAACTCACCCTTAGTTGAATTAGCTATTAGCTTTAAGGTGTCCTTATCGGCATCTCCCAGCCCAATTATATAAATAGGTATGTTCTCGTCATTGGCTTTATTTATAACCTTGCGGTACACTGCCTTCGATTCATTATCCTGCCCGTCGGTCAGAACAACTAATGCCTTTAATCCTTTTACTTTTTTAACCTGCTTAACAGCAACAAGCATTGCATCATACAAAGCTGTGCCACCAATGGCCTGCATTGAATCTATCAGAGCATCAACTTTTGAAGTATCGTGGGTAAGCTTGCATTTTTTATCCACCTCATCAGAGAAACCTACAAAACTTATAAAGTCTTTTTGCACGTTAAAGCTTTTTATAAATCTCTTCACAGCCATTTTAGCATTGTTAATGGGAGAGATATAGCCCTTAGGGTATACAATATTCCCATTCTTATCATGCTTCAACTCCTTACCTCCTAACAACGAATCAATTTGCCCTGCATCATCATTCATTGAGCCGGAATGATCAATTACTATACCAATACTGATTGCTTTATTGGCTGAGAGTCGCTCAATAGAAACAACCTTGCAAAGTTGGCTATCCTCCCTTACATTTATATTATCCTTGTTCAGTCCCCAAACAGGGTTGCCACTTTTTGTTTCTGCTTTAAATACAACCGACACATTTGGAAATGAATCGGGGAACACTTTATAAATTGTAAGCTCAGCCGCTTGTCCTGCCGAAATATGTCCCTTAATTTTATTGCTTTGCGCATTTACTACTGTAACAAATAAAATGCTCAGTAGAGTTAATGCGGGAAATAGAATTATCTTTTTCATAAGAGTGGTTTTTAGTAGTTCAACCTATCATCTTTACTACTATAATGCAATTGCTGCTGAAAAGATACAAAAAAAACATCAAACAAATTTAAAACCAGGAAATGAATGCTGCGCTTCTTCATTCTCTTCCCAGGTTGTGGACACTATAGTAGAGAAATAGAGTGCGGTATTCTTTTTTCAATACCTTTTTAATTACTTTAGTGTTATAAAACAGAAAGATTTTTATCAAAACCCCATTAAAAAATAAATATCATGACAAATAAATTCAGAAAAATCGGGTGCTTATTTGCAATTCCACTGATATTGTTTGGCTGTAATAATACCAACATGAATAATAAGAAGCAGGCTAACGAGAAACTTATTAGAGATTATTACGCTGCTTATGAGAAAAAAGACGTGAATCTACTGAACTCCATTCTTGATACCGGGTTTGTTTTTAATAGCCCTGTTGATGATCATGATAACTTAAAGACCTACAAAGAAAAGTGCTGGCCTAATTGCGAAAACACAAAAAAGTTTGACATTGAAAAGCTTATCGTTGATGGAGATGAAGGCTTTGTAACCTATAATGGCTGGACCAATGATGGCAAGATGTTCCGCAATACAGAGTATTTTAAACTCAAAGACGGTAAAATACTAGAGAATTCATGTTACTTTGGCCCGGGTGTGAATTATCCTAATAACGCGAAACAGTAAGTAGTTACTTATGGCTTGTTATTGTGGAGTCGGAAGGGATGGTATGCTTCCCCTCCTAACAGGTATTTTAAAAATGCCGAATCACCTTGTCATAATCCTGACAGAGATCACCATATGATCTCTTTACATTAAAGTACCATTTTAAACAAATTTGCTTGGTGTGTAAAAAACGTAGTGAGTGGTAATGACCACCTTTTACCGACGACGTAGTTTTGCCTTTGTACATAAACTCGTTAACTGAATAAGAACTATCCGCCACACAAAAAATGAATAATAAAAGCAAATCTCTTTAATGTTTAACCCTAAACTAACATGAAAACAAAAAAAACGACACTACTTGCAATTGCTTTTGCATTGAGTTTGAGTGCAGCTAATGCTCAGTCTCAGTATGATTACATTCCACCAACCACGCAACCCAGTACTTACGATCATGTTGGAGTAAAGCCCGGATATACGCTTGATTTTCATGATGAATTTGATCAGGCACCTGGCAGCAGTATAAATAGCTCTATATGGACCTTTGGTGGGCCGGGTGGAGGAACCTATAATGATTGGGGAGTTTCACAGAGTAATTATCTCTCTTTTGTAGGCAATGATCAGCCTTCACCAAATACTTCATTAGAGATAGACAATAAAAAACTTTCATCGCCAGTAGTTTATGCAGGCACCACTTACTACTATGGTTCTGAAAGTATTATTACTAAAAATACATTTGGATACGGATATTACGAATCAAGAATTAAACTATCACTGGGCCAGGGAGGCTGGCCCTCTTTTTGGATGTTTGGTAGCGATGGTATTCCGAGTTGTAGTGGCAGGACACAAACAAATTATAGCGAAATAGATATTTTTGAAAATTTTCCATCAAGTGGTGAGGCCAGAGTTACCACCGAAAATGTACATGTAGCATATTTAAATGCTACTAATTGCAATACTAATAACCCTGGTTGGGCATTTGGGCCACTTACATATACCCAAGACATAGCCGGAAGGTATTATACAGGCCTGCAAGATTTGAAAGACATATACCACATTTATGGTTTTAGGTTCACACCTGATAGTATGATATGGTATTTAGATGGTTACCCTGTCAGGTATTTTTTAAGTTCAGGTACCGGTAGCGATGCTGCTAATTACAAAAGAGTGCTGCTAAAGTATATGAGTGTAACTTTTGGCGTTGGCATATCGCCAAATGGAACCGGCAATGAATTTGATAATAATTATACTGACCCCGGCCCGCTTATGTCAAGCATGTTTGTTGATTACTTTAGGTTTTACAAGCAAAACCCTGTTATTACTACAACAGCCTCAAATTGTATCTCAAATGGAGAGCAAATAAGCTTTAGTGCAAATACAGGTATAAGCACTGACACATACCTATGGAATGTTGTCTCAGGCTGTACAATAACCAGTGGAAGAAATACTGCAAATGCAACATTTACCAGTACAGGTTCCGGGCCGGTGGTTGTGCAGGTTACGGCAACCGATATAAACGGATGGACATCAACAACTACATATACATTGCCTTACATTAACCCGGCATTCTCTGTAAATGCTCCCTTTTGTACGGGAAGTTCTATCAATATCTCTGCAAGTTGCAAGACCTTACCTACCGGAGTTGGAAGCGAGTTTCAGTTGTATAATGTTGGCTCAAACGGGCATTTTACAGGCAACCCATTGCAAACATTATATAGCAATAGCGGTGTAACCTTTACATATCCTCTTACACAGGGAACCCAATATTCTATTATTCACGGGGTTTGGGATAATTGTACCGGATGGAGCTATACGGAACAAGTAATAACAGTAGACCTTACTGCTTTTACCTATCCCCCTTTAATTTGCAGCGGCAATGGTTTGCAGATTACCGCCACAGCCTCAAGTAATAGTGGAGGAACGGATCAATGGAATTTATATAATTGCGACAGCCACGGCAACATTAGTAACTGGACCCCAATTTCTCCTTCTCCCCTTTTTGGTGCAAGCATAACAATTTCGACCCTACAGCCTGGCCAATACTATATGCTATACCATGGTATTTATGGTGGAAATTGTGTGAATAGCTGGACAGCTTCAGGACAGCTTATTTACGCACCAAGCGATAATAGTGACCCTTACTTTAGTTGTACTAATACGGCAGCTCCCGGTTATAACTCAATAAGAAACGTGGCAGGTACTTGTACTGCTATTTCGGGAACAGTATCAGAATATGCAGTATATAATTCTGATGCTAATGGAGATTTAGGTACTCAATACACCAATTGGGTATATACAACTACTGCAAATTATTCTCTTACTTTCCAAAGTCCAAATCAATTATATTACATACTCGCCCATGGAGTGTACAGCAGTTGTGGAAACTGGGAATGGATGGGAAGATTAATATCTGACCCTTATTACACAGGAGGTACAGGTATGGATGGGCCAGAAAAACAAAATGACACTAATTCAAACTCAACGATTTATTTTACCCAAGCCCAACAAGATTTTCTGACTCAAAGTGCAATGAACCCAACGCAGGTTAATACTATAGCATCAGATGAAAGCAAGTTTAATCTTGTAGTGTACCCAAACCCTGCTGCAAATCAATGTGCTATTGATTTCTCTGAACAGATCACTAAAGGAACTATCCAGGTGTTCAGCATGGATGGAAAGATGGTGTATTCAGCTGAAATAAATAATTCAAATAAATATACTCTTGATGTTTCATCATTTGCATCAGGCGTATATGCCGTTAAGGTAATCAGTGATAAAAAAATAGGCGTTGTTCGATTAATTCACTTATAAGAATTTAATTAAAATGAAAAAGGCCTCAGAACTGAGGCCTTTTTCATTTTATCATAACGCAGACTTTTGTCTTTATTTTATTGTGGAGCCGGAGGGATTCGAACCCTCGTCCAAACAAGGAAACAACAAGCTTTCTACATGCGTAGCCTTATTTAATTTTAGTGTGATAGCCGCTAAAAGACAGACCAACTACCACCTTAGCTCCTTTAGTTTCGCCAAAATACCAGAGCACAACTTTGACTATCCTGCCATTTTCGATGCTTCTGTCGGGCCGCCGGCTGGAAGGGCTTCCCGGGAAACATAGCTAGTTAAATCCTTCTGGATTAAGCAGCTAAGGCGTAATTTGTTTCGCCGTCTGAATTTGAGAACTGAGATTTACGAGCGATATTCACGAAGCTCGGCATGCTTACTTACTATTTCTACCTGCTGTCAAAACCTGTCGGCCCCAATGCATTTAGCTTATCTAATACAAAGATACGACTTTATAGGGGTAAGTAGTATGGAATAAGGGGATAAGTATTGGTTTTACTTCCGAATTCAAAAATCGTTATTCGTTAATCGAAAATCTGTTTTTAAAGAGGCAGCTCCCCTTGAGTGCCTTCATTTTTTTGCTCTTCAGGCCTGGGTGGAACCACTTCGGGGAGCTTTATGGAAGGTTGTTGTTGAATGGGTTTATTTTCGGTTGAAAAATTCAATTCTTCTTTTATCTGGTTCATGCCCGAACTCTCTTGTATATCTCTCTGAACGCTGTTTGCGGCATCTTTAAACTGGCGAATAACTTTACCAAAGGTACGCGCTGCATCAGGTATGCTTTTCGAACCAAAGAACATCAGGAACACCACTGCAATAAGCAGGAATTCTCCTCCGCTGAAATCGAGAAATAAAAGATGCGAAGCCATTGTTACCTGTTTAGGCTGCAAAGTTAGACTAATATCCCTTTCAGAATAAATCTTGTTAATCTATATATTATGCAATGTACCCTCAGCCCCAAACCCCTAAAGGGGCTTTAAGAACACCGCACTATTACATAGCATTCAAAGCCCCTTTAGGGGTTTGGGGCTAATAATTATAAAACTAAAAAGCCCTGCAGAAATGCAGGGCTTTTTATAAATTATATAAGAACAAGAATTAGCTTATAACCTTTCCGGCATTAGCCTTAGCAGGTTCTTCTTTCTTCTTAGCTCTGTCAAAATCTATTACAATTGGTGTTGCAATACATATAGATGAATATGTACCTACAATGATACCGATCAAGAGAGCGAATGCAAATCCTTTAATAGTTGTTCCGCCAAATATGAATATGGCAAGAATAACAAAGAATATACTTAACGAGGTATTGATAGTACGGCTCAATGTAGCATTCAGCGCGTAGTTAATAACCTCGGTTTTATCTTCACCTTGTGCAATTTCACGTTTGTGTCGCTTGGTAAGGTATTCACGTATTCTATCGAACACAACCACGGTATCGTTCATAGAGTAACTCATAACAGTAAGAATAGCCGCTATAAAGTCCTGGTTAATTTCGATAGAGAAAGGCACAACACCTTTAAAGATGGTAAATGCTGCCATGATCATCAAAGCATCGTGGAACAGTGCTACAACAGCACCAAGTCCATACTGCCATCCGCGGAAACGAATGAATATGTAAATGAACATTAGCAGACAGGCAAATAACACTGACCATATAGCTTTCGATTTAATATCTTGCGATACAGCTTCACCTACCAGTTCAGAACTTGTAATGGTATACGGGTTATTCAGTTTATTAAGCCCGCTCTTTAATGCGTCTTCAACCTGGCTTTCAGCTGTTTTCGACGAATTATCGATCATGTACGCGGTGGTAATTTTAACCTGCTCGCTCGTACCATAAGTTTGTACACCAGGGGCCTTTCCTCCAAATGAAGGTGTAAGTATAGTAGCTACATTTTCAACACTAGGCGGGTTATTAAACCTAACTACATAAGTACGTCCACCTTTAAAGTCTACGCCCATATCATATCCTTTAACGAAGAAGGATATTAATCCGCAGAGCAATACTAAACCTGAAATAACATAATACAAATGCCTGCGCTTAACGAAGTTGATCTTGATATTACGGAAAGCATTACGTGTAAGTGTAGTATCAAATGCAATGGTTTTGCCTTTTGATAATGTACGCTCAAACATTAAGCGGGTAATGAACAATGCAGTGAATAATGATGTAGGAATACCAATGATAAGTGTTGTAGCAAAACCTTGTATTGGGCCTGTACCATAAGCATACAGTATTATACCTAATATAAAGGTTGTTACGTTAGCATCTATAATAGAGTATTTAGCAAAGCCGAAACCATCCTTAATAGCGTTCGCTAATGTCTTGCCCAATGCAAGCTCTTCACGTATACGCTCAAATATAAGTATGTTGGCATCTACCGACATGGCTATGGTAAGCACTATACCGGCAATACCCGGTAAGGTTAATACCGCACCCAGCGATGATAATATACCTAATACAAAGAATACGTTTATTAACATGGCAGCATCAGCTACACGGCCGGCCTGGTTATAATAGAATGCCATGAATGCAAGTACTAGTAAGAGAGCTACCAGGAACGAGATAAGCCCCGAACGGATAGATTCTTTACCGAGTGTAGGGCCCACAAAACTTTCTGATACAATGTGCGCAGGAGCAGGTAAACGACCAGCCTTTAATATGTTTGCCAAATCGGCTGCTTCCTTAGGAGTAAAGTTACCGGTGATAGAAGACCTACCGCCAGAAATTTCGTTTTGTACCACAGGAGCTGAATAAACGATATCATCTAATACAATAGCAACACATCTTCCAATGTTTTCTTTGGTGATACGCGCCCACTCAATAGCTGCAGCAGGGGTCATGGTCATAGCAATTTGCGGATGGCCCTGGCCTTGTTGTTCATACTCTACTCGTGCATCGGTAATAATATCACCCGACAGCGGAGGGCGTCCGTTAGGAGTTGTGATCTTAATAGCTATCAGGCCATATTTTGATGCATTATCGTTAGCAGTGTTAGCAACCTTGCTTGCATCTTTTGGGCGAACCCATAAGAACTTTGCCTTTGCAGGAAACAATGACCTTACTTGTGGTATGCGTAGGTAAGCACCTATCCTTGCAGTGTCTTCGCTCTTTGCATATCCCAATTCAGGACCCTTAGGGTCAAGGTGCCTGTCGAGCAATGCATACAACGGGCTCATTTTAGCATTGCCTTTATTAGCAGAATCCTGCTTTGCTGTTAAAGCGTTCTTGCCTGTATCAGCAGGACTTCCACTTAATAGTTTATTGTGAATACTGTTAGAAGCAGTGTCTGCTGATTTGGTAGTATCCTTCATTGCAACACCGGTAGAATCTTTCTTCATACCTGCAGTATCCTTAACAGGATTAGCCAAAATGCTGGCAAGCGTTTTGTTCATCAGGTCCATATAACCTGCCACTTCTTCTGCATTATAGGTTGCCCAAAATTCCAGGTCAGCAGATCCTTGCAAAAGCCTTCTTACCCTTTCTTTATCACTCACACCCGGTAACTCGATCAATATTCTTCCGGTACCTGGTAATAATTGTATGTTAGGCTGAGCCACACCGAATTTATCGATACGGGCACGGAGCGTTTGCTGTGCTGTTGTTATAGCATCCTTAGCACGGCTCTTGATAAGAGCAAGCACTTCATCATTGGTGCTGTTATAATTAATAAAATCTTTAAGCTCTATGGTCTGGAAATAGGTTGCGAGTTTACCATTAGGATTAAGTTTCTGAAATTCTTCACCGAAAAGGTCAACAAAATCTTTGGTAGAATGCATGTGGTCGTCACCTGCTGCTGCCAGGGCTTTATTGAAAAGAATATCAGGGTTGCTGTTCGACATCTTTTTAATAATATCACCTTCCGAAATTTCGAGAGTAACGTTCATACCACCACGAAGGTCAAGACCAAGATTGATACTCTTCTCCTTACATTCTTCGTAAGAATATTGTGCAATGAACATATCATAAACGGTCTTGTTCTTAACCGATCAAGATAGCGGTCGTTAGTAGCTACTTCGAGTGAATCGATGAAAATACGTTTACGTGCTGAATCGCCTTTGGCGAAGTTAGCAGCGAGCTTTTGAGCTCCCGGCTTGGTTACGTAATCTTTGGCGAAATCTTTTGCTTCACCCTCAGTTTTAGCTGAAAAATATGTGAACGAAAAATAATATACGCATGCGATAGCTAATAAAATAGCGAATAACCTTACAATACCTTTGTTTTGCATTTCTTCTTAATTTGGGTCGGCAAATATAGAAAAATATTAATTTGTTATCCGCCTACAGCACAATAGCTTTCCTTTATTATATAAATAAGGGTTTTAGGGCTGCCAAAAAGCCATTTTTACTTGGCCAGGTGAAACAGGGTAAGTTCCTCGATAGGGTACGGCAATATCTTCCCAATGGAAATGTTCTTCTTTTGAGCCGATTTACGCAAAAAATCGGTGTAATTGTATGCTATTGAGCCTATAAAATGTACCTGTTTGTGCTCATAATCAGGGTATCGGCACACATGCTTTTCAAGAAAAACATCAAAACACTGCTCTATCATAGCAGCAAAATAAGGATGCTGCTTATGTTCGCCAATAAACCTGCTAAAAGATGCCAGGAAACGGTTGGCCTCTGGCTTTTCATATACCCTTTTCTCTATTTCTTCCTTGGTAAGGTGGTATTTTTCAGTAAATGCCTTTGCCAGCTCTTCAGGCAGTTCACGGTTCAAAAAGGCTTCCATCAGGTTTTTACCCAAGTGCGATCCACTGCCTTCATCACCCAATATATATCCCAAGCCACCAATAACACTTACTATCTTTTGCCCGTCGTATAGGCATGAGTTTGAACCTGTACCTAAAATACATACAATACCTTCTGAATTTGCACAGGCAGCACGCGCAGCGCCCAAAATGTCATGGCTTATCATAGCTTTTGCGCCCGGAAAACACTGCATCAGCGCTTCATTTACCAGTTCACACTTACTACTGCTCGAACATCCGGCCCCGTAAAAATAAATTTGGGTGACCTTTACATCATTCGGAAATAATGGAATAAGCGCTGATTTTAATTCTTCAACAATTTCGCCCTGCGATTTAAAATAAGGGTTAAGACCGTCGGTAAGGAAGTGATATATCTTCTTATTCTCATCTGCTAAACGCCACGATGTTTTGGTAGAGCCACTATCTGCAATCAGCAACATTTTCTTCGGATTGTTTCTGCAAAAATGATAAAATTTAACTCATTCACACTCTTCTATAATAAACAAAAAGCGACAAAAGCGTTGAATAAAGCGCTTAAAATCATTTAGTCACAAAAAAAATATACTTTTGGGGACTATTATTTATAGTCTTTTAAAAAATTGAGTAAAAACCTACATTCTATTATGCGTATCCCTAAGGGCGCAATTTTTGCGATAGGCGCATTTGCGCTTCTTTTATCAATTACTGTTAGCGCTCAGAAAAAAGGCAAAAAAACGGTTGCA
>Ga0210390_10005953_pt1 | contig 10195 bp, 9 predicted proteins | sample IncBWH11OmetaG_FD_161050 | JGI IMG/M metagenome (GOLD analysis project Ga0210390, IMG submission 161050) | Forest soil microbial communities from Barre Woods Harvard Forest LTER site, Petersham, Massachusetts, United States - Inc-BW-H-11-O ...
TGTTCGAACGCAGGGCCTCTCGCTACTATGGGGCTTTCAGGCGGCTCAAATTGCAACAAGGCTTTTCGCTATGTTCCTTATTGAACGCATTTTTGCGGGCCGATCGCGTTTGGTCCCCCTGCTCGCATTTCCCCTGATTTTGACGACGGTTCCCGCCTCGGCCCTCACCAAGGAGGCCGCGATCGAGAATTGCCGCAACGCGGTTGGCAAGCCTATCGTCATGGCGTGTATGCGCGGCGGCGGAAACTCCTTTGAAGGCTGCCGCGAAAAGGCCCGGCCGCAAGTCGTGGCCTGCGTCGTGGCCGCGCTCAACGCCGCCAACGGACGCGCCAATGTTGCGGTTGCGGTTCCAACCGAAGCCGCGCCAAAGCTCGCGCCCGGCACGGCGCTGCCGACGGGGTTTGTCGCCCCGCCGCGAACGATCTCCGATATCAGATCGATCCTTGACGGAGAGAAACCCGATCCGGCCCTGATCGAACAACTGAAGACGGCCGCGAACGCCGTCCCGACCGGCAAGGAAGCGCGCGGCGAGCTGTCGCAATTCTATTTCGATCGCTCGGCGGCGCGCTCCCAGCTTGGCAGGCTTGCGGACGCCATCACTGATGCGAACAAGGCCATCGAAGCCGGGCGTGGCGTCATCGATGCCTTTACCATGGGACGGAACACGCAACTTCTGGCGCTCAATTATTATTATGCCGGCGATCTGAAACAGTCGCTCGACATCTACGTCCGCATGCTGCGCGAAACCAATGTGCAAGGCGCCAAAACCTACGCCTTCAGCACCAACCGTCAAATCTCGAACGTCCTTGCGCAAATGGGCGATGTGCTGCAGGCGGAAGCCTACCTTCGGCGCAATCTGGCGCTGATCCAGGAAGCACGTACCAGCGGCCTTCCCGGCTGGCGAGACAACTACCAGAAATTCGGCCAGAACTGGGAAGCCGAAGTGGAGTTCAACCGCGCCGTGGTCTTCGAAGCGCGCGGACAATTCCGCGAAGCCGAGGCTTCCTATCACATTATGGAGCAGCGCAAACGCGCCGGAATGCAGGCCGTTCTGGCGTTGGAAAATGCTCCGACCCGGTCAACGATCCTTCAATCGATCGACGCGGCCGTTGCCGGCCAGGCGCGAATGAAGGCGCGGCTCGGGCGGCTCGCGGAAGCCGAGGTCGATTCAAGACGCGCCTTGCTGTCGAGACTTCAGGATACCGGCAAATACAACTCCACCACCGCGCGCTACGTGATGAATCTCGCCGACATCCTCGTCGAAGAAGGGCGCTACGAGGAAGCCGAGCAGTTGACCCGCGTCGCGGTCGACATCAACCGGACGGTTGGCCTCGCCGACGACTCACAGGCCACCGTCACTCCGTTGGCGCACCTGGCCGGCATCCTGAGGCTGGAGCGCAAGAACGAGGAGGCCAATACGATCTTTAACCAGATCGATGCGGCAGTCGCTAAATGGGATCCGCAGCGCCGGCAGGCATTCGAGCTCAACCCGTCGCGCATTCTATCGCTCTATACATCGGGCCAGGTCGACGCGGGGATCGCCGCCGCCGAGCAGCTGGTCAAGCGGCAGGTCCAGCGCGTCGGCGAAAATCATTTCGACGCCGCATCCGCCCATGGAACGCTTGCCATCGGGCTGATGCGCGCCGGACGCGATGGGGATGCGATCCGCGAATTCAAGGCCGCCATTCCCGCCATGCTGGCGAACGCGCAGGAAAATGCTGACGACGAAGACACGACGCTGGTGGCTGCGCGTAGCCTGCGGCTCCAAACCTTCGTCGAAAGCTATTTTACTCTGTTAGCCCGCACCCAGGGTGCAACCGATGCGGTCGGCGAGGAGACCTTCGGCCTCGCCGATTCCGTCCGCGGCCATACGGTGCAGCAGGCGCTGGCCGCTTCCAGCGCCCGCGCGGCCGCCCACGATCCAGCCTTGGCCGACCTCGTGCGCAAGGAGCAGGATCTCACCAAACAGGTCAACGCTCAGCTCGGCGCCTTGAATAACGTGCTGGCGATACCCTCGAGCGAGCGCGACGAGAAGGGCGTCCAGCAAATCCAGGCGGCAATCACAACCCAGCGCGCCGAGCGCGACAAAGCGCGGTTGGAGATCAAACAAAAGTTTCCCGCCTATGCCGAGCTCGTCTCACCCAAGCCGCCGAACGTGCAAGAGATCAGAGCGACGCTCACCGAAAATGAGGCGATGCTGTCATTCTATTTCGGACAGGATAGCGCCTTTGTCTGGGCCGTTCCGAAGTCGGGGCCGATCGCTTTTGCGGCGGTGAACGCCAAGATCGGCGATGTCGAGACGAAGATTCGCAAGCTGCGCGAGGCGCTCGAGCCGCAGGCGGCGATGATCTCGGATATTCCGCCCTTCGATCTCAAACTTGGTTACGAGCTTTACGAGCTGTTGCTCAAGCCGGTCGAAAGCGGCTGGAAGCCTGCCAAAAATCTCATCGTCGTCACTAACGGCGCGCTCGGCCTGTTGCCGCTGTCGCTGTTGCCGACGGCGCCGTCAGAAATCAAAGAGGACGAAGAGCCGCTGTTCGCCGGCTATCGCCAAGTGCCGTGGCTCGCCCGCACCCACGCGGTCACGAGCATCCCATCGGCGGCGGCGCTGCGCACGCTGCGGCAATTGCCGCCCGGTAAGGCTGGCCGCGGCGGGCTGGTGGCCTTCGGCGATCCCTACTTCAACAAGGATCAGCAATCTGAGGCGGAAGGCGCTGGAAAAACCCTTGAGGCCAAGCTCGACACTGATGTTCAAACCGCCGACGCCGGCAGCAACGTCACGCGCGGGTTACCATTGAAGCGCCGCAGCAGCCCGAAGCTCGAGGGCGTCGATAGCGCCGAGATTGGTCTTCTGCCGCGGCTGCCCGATACCGCCGACGAATTGAAGTCGATCGCGCTGGCGCTCCAGGAAGACCCTTCGAAGGTGCTCTTCCTTGGAAAGGAAGCGAAAGAGAGCGCGGTGAAGACGATGAACCTCTCCGGCTTCAAGATCCTGGCCTTCGCTACCCACGGCCTAGTGCCGGGCGAACTCAACGGCTTGACGCAGCCGGCGCTCGCGTTGTCCGCGCCTGTGGTGACCGGCGAAGACGGCGACGGGCTCCTAACCATGGAAGAGATCCTCGGCCTGAAGCTCGATGCCGACTGGGTGATCCTGTCGGCCTGCAACACCGGCGCTGGCGCCGGGGCCGGCGCGGAGGCGGCCTCGGGACTGGGCCGCGCCTTCTTCTACGCAGGCACACGCGCGCTCCTGGTCACCAACTGGTCGGTGCATTCCCAGTCGGCGCGGCAGCTCGTCACCGACCTGTTCAAGCGGCAGGCCGAGGACCCGAAAATCGGGCGCAGCGAAGCGCTGCGGCAGGCCATGCTTTCCCTGATGGACGGACCCGGCTACCTTAACGGCGAGGGCAAGACGGAATTCGCCTATGCGCATCCGTTGTTCTGGGCGCCCTATACCATCATCGGCGACGGCGGCGTGCGATGACGTTGGGCTGGAAGTATTGGACTGGAAGCAAAAGTGAGTGGGCAAATGACGAAGCGGATGTGGCTCGGCATCTTCGCGGCAGGCCTTCTTAGCCTGGGGCCGGCAGGCGCCACCCCATTGATCACCGATGACGAGTCAAAGTTACCGCCGCCGAAAGGCGCGATCTCGGCCGCTACGCGCGGTATTCTGCGCGGACCGAAAGTCGAAGTGATTTCGCCGAACGAGGCGGCGCACTCGCCGCTGCGATTGCAGCTCAAATTCGAGACCTTCGGCGGCGCCAGGATCGATATCGAGTCGGTGAAGGTGCTTTATCTTCGCACGCCGAATGTCGACCTGACACCCCGCGTCAGGCCGTTCATCCAGGCCGACGGCATCGACATGCCCGATGCCGAACTGCCTCCGGGCGAATATATGGTGAGGGTCGACGTCAAGGACAGCGACGGCCGCCCCGGCAGCGCCAGCTTCATCCTGAAGGTTACGCCGTGATGCGAAAATGAATTGCCCTTATTGCCGATCGGAAACCGATGAGGATGCGCTGGTCTGCGCGGCCTGCTCGCGCGATATTGCGGTGCCGTCGACGCTGATCGCCGAGCGCGATGAGCTCTTGCGCAAGCGGGAGGCGTTGCGCGATGAGTTGAAACGTCGCCGCGGCGAAGTCGAGACGATCATCCGCCGCAGAAAGTCGCGCTAAATATGGAATGTCCGTTCTGCGCCGAAACGATCAAGTATGAGGCCATCGTCTGCAGGCATTGCTCGCGCGACCTGCGGGTGGTCCGGCCGATGCTGCTCGAAATCGACGACATCGTCTCGGAGCTCGACGGGCTGAGAGAGGACCTCAATCGCGTCAACACGAGGCTCGAGCGTTACCGCAACCCGCTGCGATACTTCGTCACCTACGCTGTGCTTTATGTTCTGATTCCCGCGCTGCTGCTGGTCATCGCCCATATCCTGGTCACGATCGTCTTCAACATTTCGCCGCTATGGCTTCGGCTTGCCTCTGTCGCGATTCCAGTCCTGTTCGGCTTCCTGGCCTATCCGTTGCACAGGGTCTCGATGAACAGCGCGTTGGCGCTCGGCGTTTCGGCAGCAAGCGTCAGCGTGCTCGCGATGCTGTCGGTCACCGGCCTCCACGACAACGTACCGATCCTCCCCGAAGTCTGGATCGAATGGCGCGAGGTGTTCGAATATGGCGCAAGCATCCTGCTCGCCTTTGTCTCGGGCAACATCCTCGGCGTTCTGATCTTCCAGGTGATGCCGCGCATCCTGGCGCATGGGAGCAAACCCAATGCGCTCGCGTTGAAGACTGCGCGCTTGCTCGGGCAACATGTCGGCGACGAGCAGTTGCGACGCAGGGCCCGCCTGATCCAGAATCTGCTTCAAACGGCGGGACCGCTGGTCGGCGTGGCCGCTACCGCGGTCGGCTCGATTTATGCGGGACTGAAGGGGATTTTGAGCTGAAAGCCGGGCTCGGTCTACCGCTCTGTCATCTGTTTACTTGGACAAGCTTTCGGGCGGCGCGGCCCGAACCCCTTGCAGGGCCAAGGTTTCAATCATGCGATTGACGAGGCCTGAGGCTTTCGCCTCCTCGATGAACTCGTTGATGTACGCAAGCCGCCCATCGTGTCCCTTGGGTACGGCCATTGCGGAGTAGATGTCAGCAAAGCCATCGCTCAAAACGCGCGATCCCGGGAGCGTAGCGGATTGGGCAATCAGGCTGGGGCGGTTCAATGCTACGGCGTTGACGCCTCCCGTCCGCAGCAGTTCAACGGCCGCCGCAATACTGTCCGTCCGGACCAATTCAGCCCGCTTGAGCACGCGGGTCAAATACAGATCCGACGTATCGCCGCGCGCGACAGCGATACGAATCCCCGGATGATCCGCATCCGCGACGCCCTGGATGGTGGACCCCCCGTCCACCAGGTAGGTGAGATCGGTTTGCATGAATGGATGCGAAAAATCCACCTGCTCTGCACGCACCGGGTCGACAATGAGGATAGAGATATCCCAGGCGTTGGCACGCAGGCCGTCAATTACCGCGCCGGGTCTCGGATATTCGACGGATACAAACTGGATCCCAATTCGCCCAGCGAGCGCACGCCCCAACTCCAGCGCCGGTCCTTTGACCTCGCCCGTCGCCGGATTTCTTGTCGCTGTCGTCAAGCTTCCAATACCAAGTCCGGTTCGCAGCGCGCCGGATTGCACGAGATCTGCCACGCGGGGATCCGGCGAATGTTGAGCGAATGATGCCCCGCTCCCGCCAAGAGCGAGAGCAAACAGGGCAGCCGGAGCAATTCTCATCATCAAAACTCGCTGGGTACACCAAGTCCTGATGAAACCAACGAAGCAGCCGAAGCACAATCCCAAAATGGACATCGTTGGTAGCTCGGCCGGTTAAACAACCCGCTTGCCGGCCTGGGCCGCGATCGGCCTCTGCACGAAATACATCAAGATCAGGGAAATCACCGCCGTTGTAACGACGACGTATCCCAGCCGGTCGAAATGAAGGAGCGTGCCGTCGGCCTCCTCTGCGATGAGGGCCGAAGCGAGCACGGAGCCGAGCCCGCCGGAGAGTTGTTGCAGGGAAGCGCCGACCGCGCTGAAGGAGCCGCGTTGTGAGGGCTCGGGGATTGCGGAAATCAAAGCCTGCGAGGGGATCATGCGCGAAAAGATGCCGACGAACAGCAGGACGTTGACCAGGATCGCGAGCGTCAGACTGACCTGACCGAGATGCGTGTAGATCAGCACCATGACGACGGACATGACGCTGCCGAAGGCGAAGGTGGGGAATTTGCCGAACGCATCGCTCGCGCGTCCCACCAGCGGTCCGATGAAAATGCTGAACAGGCCGGAAACAAGATAGATCGTCGGCAAGTGAACGATGTCGATGCCGAGATTATGCACGGTGTAGGCGCTGCCGAACGGCATCAGCATATAGCCGCCGGTCGCCAGCAGCGTCGTCACCGCGAAAGCCATCCAATAGCGCGGCTGCGCGACCGTCGCGATCAGATGCCGGAACGCGTTTTTGTCCTGCTTCAGCAAGAGATGGCCGTTCACCGGTTTCATCAAAAAAAGCACGGCGGCCATCCCGACAATCGACAGGCCGACCAATGCGCCGAATGCGACGTGCCAATTCCAGTGGTTGGAGAGAAAAAGACCGGCCGGGATGCCGAGCACCTGGCTTGCAGCGAAGGCGGTTTGCACGAAGCCCATGACGCGGCCGCGCAATTGCAGCGCAAAGAGATCGGTGACGATGGCGAGCACCACGGAGCCGATCACACCGCCGAACAAGCCGGTAACGATCCGCCCCGCGAGCAGCACATGATAGTTCGGCGCGATCGCGCAAAGCGCCGTTCCGAGGGTAAAGCCGACATAGAAAAACAAAAGCAGCCGCTTGCGATCGAACCGGTCGGCAAAGCCGGCCGCCAGGATGCCGGAAATTCCCGCGCTGAATGCGTAGGCCGAAACCGCTATCCCGAACTGCGCGGCCGAAATATCGAGCGCCGGCATGATAATGGCGCCGAGTGGCGACATGATCATGAAATCGATGATGATCGTGAACTGGACAACCGCCAGCAGCGCCACGAGGATGGACTGGTAGCGCGAAAAGCCGCGGGATAGCTCTTGCCGCTCATCGGTCGGCTTCGTCAGGATTTGTTCGGTCATGACATTCATTCGGGAGGCAGAAGGGTGAGGACCGGCCGGTCCCTATCTATTCCGGCGCTGCCATATTTCGATGGCTTGACAAGCAGTTTAACGCCTGCCCGACGCGGCCCGCCGGTTCAGCCTGCACGGCCAATGGCGCGCTTCATCCGTCGGATCAGGGCTGTCGGCATCGTATGGGAGCGTGAGCGTCAAGGCGCAGCAGGACGCGCGTGCGAGAGCGCCAGCTCCAGCCGGTGTGCATTGCACCTTAATTGATATTGGCGATCCACCCGGCATTCTGCCGGGCTTTTCGCTGTGCCGGGAGCGGCAAAATAAAGGGCCCCAGCAAGGCTGCCGAGGCCGCTCAAGGGTTGTGCCCCTGGCCAGCCCGGCAGGAGCGCGCCGGCCCGTTGACCGTTCCCGACCAGCGATTGCTCAAGTCAGAAGCGAGCTTGAACAATTGTCAAATGGCCGAGGCCGCGTCGCTTTAGTTCGCCCGCCAATAAGGAAGCAAAGTGGCTTCCTCAGCCGACCCTCAGATTTTCCGCCGATGTTTTGCCGCGGTTTTCCGTTTCCTCGTAGCTCACCTTGGCACCCTCATTCAGGGTGCTCAGCCCGGCTCGCTCGACCGCCGATATATGCACAAACACATCTTTGCCGCCGCTGTCGGGCTGGATAAATCCGTAACCCTTCGTTGCGTTAAACCACTTCACCGTACCTGTCGCCACGATCTCACTCCCATTTAAAAGCAGAGCGAGGACCTTAGATCGATTGCGGAGAGCACGGCAAGCGAAAAGCCGCCCGGGCGAGCCCCCCTCCCAGGAACCGAGGGCCCCGCCAAGGCTTTTCTCGTCGTGAGATACACGGTCAGAAAGGTAACGAAAGGTTGGATGGTCTGGGACACAAAGGGCCGTGCGGTCGCCGTCGTCGATGACGCACCGGCCATCGGGATCTCCGCGGAAACAGCAAAGCTGTTCGCAGACATGCTCAACAGCCAGGAAAATGTCGCCGCTGAGGGTGAGCCAGACCCCGGAAAACGTTCGGGCTGACGACCTCGCCGGCCTGCTGATTTGCCGGCCCTTTGGCTGCCGGCGGCCGTCCTGGGGGTGTCTGCGGGAGGAGTGGATCAGGTCGCCAGGGGTCGCCCGCGCCCGAACGGCTGCACCTTTAGATTGTCGGCCGGTTCGGCCTGAGACAGGCTGTCGCTGGAACCATCCGCTATCTCTGGCGATTGCCATGACAGGCTCCGGAGGACACTATGTCCCAGCATTTAAGCCGCGCACGGCTGACAAGGGGTGTTTTGGGCGCCCTTTTCACGATGGTCGTGTTCACGACCGCGCTCTTTACCGTCGCGCGTCATTTCGCCGGCTGACCATCGGCTTCGGCAGGGACCGATCCCAGGCTGATTTTTGGCCTGCGGAAACCCATCGCAATCCAAGCGGAGACAAGCCTCAACATGGCCTTGCCGGAGTGAGCGGAATAATTCGGCAAGTCATCGGCAAACTCGACGCCGACCCGCCGCTCTTTTGTCATGACCCGCATTTCAGGAGGCGGAGCCTCTGCCGGAAAACGATTCCGGTACATCGTTAACCAATGCCCCCCGGTGAAGTCGAGAAACATCGCCGAATTGCAGCATGTGGCAACGACCCGCCGGGTCGGGGATTCGGGCCTGAGCCGGTGCTCTTCGAGATGCTCCTGCCCCATCGCACATTCCACACGATCCTTTCGATAGAGAACGAAGTCTGTTCCCCCGTCGGGATTGAGCACGGGCGGCGCGGAGGCCAGCTGCTCGAACTGCCGTCCGGCTTCCTGACAACTCGTGCAATAACACGTGCCGGCCAGAATCGGCCGGCCGGTTGCCACCAATTCCACGCTGCCGCATTGGCATGTCGCGGAGAGGTGTTTTCGCCGTTTCTCGTTCACTGCCATTTCCACCGTTGGAGCACGTTTTAAAAGGCTATTTTGGCAGCGCTGTGAAATGTCACTACATCATCCATACGAGATCCATACGAACAGTTTATTCGGGCCGCCGACGGCGATGTCGCCACGTCTGGAATATCCATCTGCCCGGGCTGTTCTTTACTTCATTACCGCTCAAAGCGAAGGAACCGAGGATGAAGACAATAACAATCACGCTGGCTGCGGTGCTTGGGCTTTCGAGCTGCTTGTCCGCCGCTCAAGGCGCCCATCACGGCAAAAGAAACCGGCACTCAGCGGCTCGATCTGTGAAAGCGCCAACATCGGCTGCCATGCCTTCGCGCGAATGCAGAACGATACCTAACATGAGCTCGAACAACTGGTTTGGCGTCGACAACGACTTCAATGTGTACAGAGACAGACCTCAGTGCAATTAGGTGCTGCAGTTGGTTACTGACGGCGCCGAGGCGTCGGTGTTATCCAGCCGCCCTCGCCCGCTCGGCAAAAGCCTTCGCCAATGCGCCGGGATTCGCCTGCAACACGCCGCGTTCGGTGATCAGTCCGCTGACGAGCCGCGCCGGCGTCACATCGAAGGCGTAGTTGGCGACCGGCGAGCCGTCGGGCACGATCCGCACCGTCTCGATCCGGCCTTCGCTGGTGCGCCCGGTCATGGTGGCGACCTCATCGGCGGCACGTTGCTCGATCGGAATTTGCCGCAAGCCATCCGAAATCGAAAAATCAATCGTCGGCGACGGCAGCGCGACATAGAACGGCACGCCGTTATCGTGGGCGGCGAGCGCCTTCAAGTAGGTCCCGATCTTGTTGCAGACGTCGCCATTCGCGGTGACGCGGTCGGTCCCGGTGATGACGAGATCGACCATGCCGTGCTGCATCAGGTGGCCGCCGGTATTGTCGGCGATCACGGTATGCGCCACGCCGTGATGCGACAGCTCCCACGCCGTGAGCGAAGCGCCCTGGTTGCGTGGACGGGTCTCGTCGACCCAGACATGGACCTTCAAGCCGCGGTCATGCGCCAGATAGATCGGCGCGGTCGCCGTTCCCCAATCGACCGTGGCGAGCCAGCCGGCATTGCAATGCGTGAGGATGTTGATCGGCTCGCCTGATTTCTTGCGCGGCGCGATCGCCTCGATCAGC
>Ga0210390_10005954_pt1 | contig 10194 bp, 9 predicted proteins | sample IncBWH11OmetaG_FD_161050 | JGI IMG/M metagenome (GOLD analysis project Ga0210390, IMG submission 161050) | Forest soil microbial communities from Barre Woods Harvard Forest LTER site, Petersham, Massachusetts, United States - Inc-BW-H-11-O ...
CCAACCCAGCTCGTGGCGCAGCAGCTCGCCGAACCGAATCCAGTCGATAGGCACCATGTTGGGATCGAGCTGGGACAGCTCGTCGAGAAGCGGGCTAGCAGCCTCGGCCACCGGCATTGAGGACTGCACCATCAGTGCCCCGATGTCGATGCCATCGCCGGCGGCCTCGATCATCGGGCGCAACCAGTCGCTTGTCTGGTCGTTCATGCGCCGGCCCGCCCCGTCTGTCAGGTTTGGCAATCCCCCGGCGGCGGCGTGCACGGCCGTCGTCGGGGCCTACCTCGCGGAATGCGAGGGAGCATGGGGGGTGCACGTAATCGCACGCATTGGCGTTCACGGGCACAGCGAATCCGCCGCGGTCTTTACGGAAATCGACGGAGTCGCCCGCGCGGGGTAGGCGCGAGCAGGTTTCGCCGGCGCGTCCGCAGTCCGTCCGCAGCAGTTCAACCGGCAACCAACGGACTCAACGCAACTCAACGCTGTGACCTGCGGATTCCTCGTGCTGCCAACGCAGCTAACGTCTACAAACGGCCAAGTAGTAGTTCGCGCTCTACTACGACGTCTAGGCCGGCTGACGCGCTGACCTGCGGCGACGCCGCGGGCTGTACGTCTCGGTACGCAGTGGGTACGCAGTAGTTCCCAGTGAGCCCACCCGTTCGGCAATTACGGCACCGACCGCCGAGCGGGTGGACTCGTCGGCGTCGGGCCACAGGTGCCCGTAGGTGTTCGACGTGCGGCCCGTCGTTATGGTTCCTGGCCGTCACCGATGGCTGGCCCCAAGGAGAGCAGGGGCGGGCGGCCCGAACAACCGTTTCAGATGCGGACTCGGGTGATCTGGTTCCTGTGGTCGCGGGTTCAGCGTGTCTCGGTGAACGTCGAAAACAAGATAAAAACAAGATAAGTAGTGGACTACTCGCGACAGTTGCACTGCTTAGGGGCACCGTCGAACGGTAGCCAGTGGCCCACTCCGAGGGGTCATTCAAAAGGAGAAGAAATCATGACAGACCCTCCAGGCATGGTGGTAGAGATCTCCGGACATTTCGGTGACGTCCTGTTCTCGCTGTGGAACTACACCGACGCAGAGATCGAAGTGAACGTGGAGGCCGAGGCCGTACCGCCGACCGAGCCACTGAACAATTTCCTTCACGGCACCAAAATCGTGGTCCCGTCTAACGCGACCCGCTCGATTGAGGGCCACGTCGATTTGGGCATGCCGACTTATTACCCGTACTGGCTGCCCGTAGGCGTGTACAACTTGAAGGTCCAACCAAATACTGACGGAATTTGGTACCAAGTGGCGACCGGCATCGAGGTTTCGGCGCCCCAACCCGTTGTTGGCAATGGGAATCCCGTCTTTTCCCGTCGGGCACCGTCCAGTGCGGAAGCTCTGAACAGGCTCAGCGGCGGGGTGGGCATGCTTACCACTCCTGCGATTCTGTGTTGGTAAGTCTCCCGGTCGCGCGACTGACGCCTGACCCTAAAGTTTGTCAGGATTTTCACATATTCCACTCATGCCGAGTTAAGCTCGATGCCTCGTGTCATGTGACCCGGGTCACAACGTGAGATTGGAGCCCATGATGGACCCTCTCCGAATCACGCTCGCCCTCGGCGCGGCTGTCGGCGCCGCTTTCGCCGCCAGGCTGATCGGACTGGCTAACGCTCCCGCGGCCAGAGCCGACATGGGTCTTTTGTACCTCCCCTTCCTCCCCTTTATTTTGGCCGGCGGGTAGGGATTGACCATCGAATCGATGAGCGCCCGCCAGCGGTTCGAGGCCCTAGCTCGATGGATAAAGGCTCATCGGGCCTCGGATAGTCGGAAGATGCAGGCAGATGTTGTCGAGCATCGGGACCAGACCGCCCTGCACCGCGCCGAACACTTCCAAACCCTGGTGAACTCACTCGACTACGGGGTCGCGGTCGTCGGCGGCGACGGCCGCGTGGAATCCGCGAACCCGGCGGCCGACCGAATATTTGGCACCAAGCCCGAGGTTCTGAAAAATCGGCCAGCCAACAGAGCCCTCGACTTTCCCATCTACGACACCGACGGCCACCTCGTCGGTGCAGACCGGCATCCGCTCACCCAGATCCGGCAGACCGGAACCCCAATCACTGATTACGTGTTCGGCGTCGATCGCTCCGATGGACAGCGGGTATGGGTGTGCGCAAGCTATCGCCTGCTGAACCCGGACGATCTCCAGCATTCAGCGGTGCTCATCTCACTCACCGACATCACCGCACAACGCACCGCCAGCGAACGGCTCACCTACGAGGCCACACACGACTCGCTGACCGGGCTGCCCAACCGCGCCCACGTGGTCACCCGGGTCACCGAGGCACTCGAATCCGGTGGCCACCACGTCTTGGCGGCGGTCCTGTTCATCGATCTGGACAATCTCAAGACCATCAACGATTCGCTCGGCCACGACGCCGGCGATGACGTGCTACGGAGCGCGGCGCAACGTCTCTGCCGCGCTGTCCGATCCGACGACGTGGTCGCCCGGCTTGGGGGCGACGAATTCCTCGCCCTGCTCATCGGCCAGATCGCTCGCGCCGATCTCGACGCACTCGCCGACAGACTCCACGCGATCCTGTCAGATCCGGTCGTCATCGAGGGCGTGACACTCCGCATTACGGCCAGCATCGGAATCGTTGTGATCGACAACAGCGACCCGCGCGGCACGGCAGACATCCTGCGCGACGCCGACACCGCTATGTACGAGGCCAAAACCACGGGCCGAGGCAAAAGCCACTACTTCACCGAGCAGCTGCGAGACCGAAAGCGACTACAGCCCACCAACTAACGGGACTCGCTCACCGACGCTCTGAGGGCCTGGCAGGCTCAGCCCCAGCGGCCGGGCCGCACTTCGCGGGGTAATAGAGCGTATCCGTTAGGTAGGCTCACACAGCGGCCTAACCTTCGATGGAGAGGAATTGATATGCGCGCCATACAGATTGAACAGTTCGGCGACCCCGCACAGGTGATCCGCGTCGTCGACATCGAGGAGCCGCCGCCACCGGGTCCGCATGAGGTTCTGGTGAGCGTTGAGGTCTCGCCGTTGAACAAACACGACCTACTGGTTGTCGGCGGCGTGCTGGCGCGACCACCCCTGCCTCACATACCAGGCGCAGAGGGGGTCGCCCGCGTGCTTGCCACCGGCCCCGAGGTCGATGGACTTCAGGTCGGCGATCTGGTCGTGCTACCCCTGTATGCCGGTGCGTGGCGTGAGCGGCTCGTCGTGCCCGCCGACGGCCTGTTCGCACTCCCCGCCGGCGGCGACATCGAGCAGTACTCGATGCTGGGCAGCAACCCCCCGACAGCGGGGTTGATGCTCAGTGAATGCACCCCCCTGCAGCCCGGTGATTGGGTGGTTCAGAACGCCGCGAACTCCGGTGTGGGACGGTCATTGATCGCGCTAGCCAATCTTCGTGGACTGAAGACGATCAACCTGGCCCGCGACGACACAACGTTCGCCGAGCTCACAGCAGCCGGGGCCGACGTGGTCCACGTCGACGATCCCGATGCGGTCGGCGATGTTCGAGCAGTGATCGGCGACGCGCGAGTGGCGCTGGCAGTGGAAGCCATCGGTGGTCCGGGGGTGGCGCGGCTGCTCGAATTGCTGTCCGACGGTGGATGGTTGGTCAGCTATTCCTGGGCTAGGAACGAACCCATGTGGGTCGACACCTCGACACTGGTCGGCAAGCACCTCACCGTCCGCGGATTCTTTGTCGGCGACTTCGACTACCGCGACAAGGTTTTGCCTGTCATTCGTGAGGCGGCACCGCTGGTGGCCGACGGCGCCCTCGTTGTCCCCGTGGCGGGCGTGTACCCCCTCGAGCATATCCAGGACGCGGTGCAACATCTCCTCCGTGGCGGCAAGATCCTGCTGAAAGTGGCGTAACCTCCTAGGCTGCCTGGGACTCTGTGTGTGTCCTGCTGGTCTCAGGCTTGCGAAGCCGCCTAGCCCAAACGCTCGATGATGGTGGCGTTGGCCATCCCGCCACCCTCGCACATGGTCTGCAAACCAGCGCTCTACTACGACGTTTAGGCCGGCACCGCAAGCTGACCTGCCTAATCGATCATCATCGGCTATGTGGGCGGGTCCGGTATGTGTAGGTCTTGCCGTCGCGGCCGACGATCGTGGCGGTCAGCTCTCCGTCGAGCTCTTGTCGGTGTCGTCCGGGGCGATCGTCCATGTCTGAGTGTCGGCGTTGGTGGTCCCTCGCGTTGTCCTCGGCAACCTGCGCCGCGAATAACGCGCTGGAGAGGTTGTTGAACAACCGCACAGGGTTACGAGTCACGGTGCCCGCCAGGGTCGTTAGAGACCAGCATGTCGACCAGTACCGGTCGTCGTACATGGTGAGCGTGGGGTCGCCGTCGTATGCGCCAACATTGAAAAGGCCAGCGATGTAGGTGCGGTTGCCGCTCTGTGCGGAGTACTGCTCGTCATGGTCCTTGACCCAGTGAAGTTTCATCGGGGTAAGTGGCTCCTCGTCGCGATCTACGGGGGGTCAACACTTGTACAATAGCGCCTTGGCAGCGTAAGCCTGGCCGGCACGATCCACTGAAGATTCGCTGAAACCTCCGTTGAACTGCCGCCCGATTCGAACCGCGGCCCCTCGGGGCAGCGGTACCATCCGCGCATGTCAGTGCCGGTTGGGACGACCGTCGCGGGGTACACAATCCTGCGAGTGCTGGGTTCTGGCGGAATGGCCGAGGTCTATCTTGCCCAGCATCCACGGTTGCCGCGCCGCGATGCCTTAAAGGTCTTGTCCGAGGCGGTAACAGCCGACAGCAACTTCCGTGAGAGGTTTCAGCGCGAAGCCGACCTGGCCGGCGCGCTGTGGCACCCGAACATCGTGGGGGTGCACGATCGCGGCGAGTTCGATGGTCACCTCTGGATCGCGATGGACTACGTCGACGGCACGGACGCCGCGCAGCTGGCCAGGAAACGCTATCCGACCGGGATGCCGGTACAGGACGTCTGCGACATCGTCGCCGCCGTCGCCGCTGCCCTGGACTATGCGCACAGCCGAGGGCTGCTGCACCGCGACGTCAAGCCCGCGAACATCTTGCTCGCCGATCCCGAGGACGGCAAGCGACGGATCATGTTGGCCGACTTCGGCATTGCGCGACCGCTAGCCGACGTCAGTGGACTGACCGCGACCAATTTCACCATGGGCACCCTCACCTACGCCGCACCCGAACAGTTGATGGGTGCCGACATCGACGGCCGCGCCGATCAGTACGCGCTGGCGGCCACCGCGTTTCACCTTCTCGCTGGTGCGCCGCCGTATGAGCATTCCAACCCGGTGGCCGTCATCAGCCGACATCTCACCGCACCACTGCCAAAGCTGAGCGATCGGCGTCCCGAGTTGGCGAACCTCGATGAGGTCTTCGCACAGGCGCTCGCGAAGGACCCTGCCGATCGGTTCGAGCAGTGCAGCGACCTCGCCGCGGCACTGAACCAGCGGTCCGGCATGGATGCTGGGGACGTTACTACCGTCGCCGCGCCGATCATGAGACCCGACACGCCGAAGCCGAAGCGACGCAGGCGATCCCGCATTCTGCTCGGAGCGCTGTCGGCGGCGGTGTTGGTCGCCGCCATCGGCATCGTCGGCTACGCGATGCAGCCGGCGAAGAATACCGCCTCCGCCCCGGCGGCCAACACCGCATCCGCCCCGGCACCCAGCACACCACCCCGACCTCCCGCACTACTCGACGGCACGTACCGCTTCGACTACGACTATGAAAAGCAAACGATCAACGGCGCCCCCTACGCCGTACACACCTCCGACACCACCAGTTGGTGGGCCTTTCGCTCATCGTGCGGATCCACGGGATGCGTCGCGACCGCGACCCAGCTCGACACCAAAAACCCGCAAGTGGCCCGCACCCCAGCCCAGTCAGCCGATTACCGTTTCGTCGACGGTCACTGGCAATCCGCACCCGTTCAGCGCCAGCTTGACCAGCCGCGCTGCCTTGGAGCAGACGGCCAAGTCGTTGCCGGCGCTGACACCGTCATGCTGACGTGGTCAATCGAGCCACAGCCCGATGGCACGCTTCGAGGCATGAAGTCTGGCACCGCGCTCACCAACGATTGCGGCCTTCAAGGACAGGTTGCCCTGGCCCCCGTCGTGGCAACTCACGTCGGCGACGTACCGACCGGCGTCACCATTGCCGATCCGGCGACAGTCACCATCGCCCCGTCGAGCCAAGCCCCACACGTCGCGGGTCCCGTCCTCGACGGCACTTACCGCGTGGACTTCGATTTGCAGAATCAGACGATCAACGGCACCGTGACCGGCCTCGGCGCCGCCGTATCCGAGTGGTGGGCTTTTCGATCCGTGTGTACGCCCGCCGGATGCGCAGCCGCGGGATCTGAGTTGGCTGAATCCAACCAACAAGAGGGCACGGGAACGACAAGTGTCGTCCATTTTGCCGACGGTCATTGGCAGGGCACGACGACCCTCCAGGCACCTATGGAGTGCGAAAAGACCAACAAGCCGGGCCGTGATGACGAGACCCGTCTTTGGTCGTGGGATCCACAGCCCGACGGCACACTGAAGGGCCTTCAGGTCGGCACTATTCTCAGCAATGGATGTGGCACTCAAGGAACGGTGTACCGGACACCGTTCGTAGCGACACGCATGGGCGATGTGGCGCCGAGCGTCATCGTGGCTGATCCGGCGTTGTTCGAAGCGCCGACTGCACCGGCGTCGCCGCCGCCCCGCGCAGGTAGATGAGCGCGTTTGGTGGGCGTCGCAAGACGGTGGTTATGCGTACTTTGCCGCGATTTGTTGCAGGCGCCACGGTGCTGAATTGCCCGTGGCCTTTTCCAGCCCGACGAGCAGTTCACCACCGAGCGTGACAAACCCCATGAGCATCTGGATAGCTCCATCCGGTTCTTCGGTCACGTTCTGGACGAATCGACTCCAGGTGAACTGCTTGTCGGGGTCGACAGTCGACGCCGTCATGACTTCGAATACACCTTGCGCGCCTAGACTTTCGGTGATGGATGCAGGTGGCGGACTGCTCCAAATCGAAGACTGCCACGGTGATCTCCGTCGTCGACCGCAACATCGCGAATGTCGGTGACTCGACAGCTGTGCGCTAGTCACCGATCTTGACCCCGCGGCCCCGACAATGCTAAGCAGGTGCTCAGCATTCGAGCTATGGGAGGCATCAGATGACGCTGCAGACGGTACTGGACGACCTCCGCAAACGCCCCGGCGCCGGTGACGTCATTCAAGTCATCGATCCCGCAACCGAGGAGCCGATCACCGAGTTCACCGACTGCGGGACGGAAGCGGTCAACGACGCCGTCGCGCGGGCGAAAGCGTCATTCGAGTCGGGCGTCTGGTCCCAGCTGCCGGGTCGGGAGCGGGCCAAGATCATTTGGAAAATCGGCGAGCTGATCGATGAGCACGCAGAAGAGTTCGCCCAACTCGACTCGCTGAACACCGGCATGCCACTGATGCAGGCGACGCTGCAGATGTCCACCTGTTCGGAGTTCTTCCGTTACTACGCGGGATGGTGTTCGAAGCTAAACGGGACCGCGTACGACGTGAAGACCGACGGTATTGCGACAGACACTTTCGTCGACATGCACGCCTACACGCTCAAGGAGCCCTTCGGCGTGGTGGGGCTGATATTTCCGTGGAACGGCCCGATCTTCAACGCCAGCGCCAAGCTTGCCCCGGCGCTGGCCGCCGGTGGCAGCTTGCTCGTCAAACCCGCCGAGGAGACGCCACTTTCGGCCGTCCTGCTCGACCGTCTCATTCACGAGGCCGGCGTCCCCGAGGGTGTCGTCAATCTGCTGACCGGCTATGGCCACACCGCGGGCGCCGCGATCACCGCGCATCCCGACGTCGAGAAGGTCGCGTTCACGGGCTCCACGGAGGTCGGCAAGGAGATCGTGCGAGCGTCGGCCGGCAACCTGAAGAAGGTCACGCTCGAACTCGGCGGCAAGTCGCCGGTGCTGATCTTCGACGACGCCGACTTGGATAAGGCCATCCTGATGGCGTCGCTGGGCATCTTCGTGCACTCCGGCCAGGGCTGTGTGTGCGGATCACGGATCTTCGTGCAGCGCGGTGTCTACGACCGCGTCGTGGAAGGCATTGCGGGAATGGCGAATACGTTCAAGCTGGGCGGGCCCAGCGAGGAGGGCTGCGTCAGCGGCCCGCTGATCAGCCAGAAGCAGTTGACCCGCGTCATGGGCTTCATCGACGAAGGCAAGAGCGACGGCGTCGACGTGGTCACCGGTGGGCACCGGCTCGACCGCAAGGGCTACTTCGTGCACCCGACAGTGCTGACCAACGTCGACCCGGGCATGCGGCTGTACCAGCAGGAGATCTTCGGACCGGTGGTCAGCATCCTGCCGTTCGACGACGAAGACGAGGCCGTGGCGATGGCCAACGACACGACGTACGGTCTGGCGGCAACCGCCTGGACAGAGAACGTCAGGCGTGCCCACCGAATCGTCAAGCGACTGCAGGCGGGCAGCGTCCAGGTCAACTGCCAGTTGGTCTTTGACCATGACGTGCCGTTCGGCGGCTACAAACAGTCCGGGTGGGGGCACGAGTTCGGCAAAGAGGGTATCGAGACCTACTTGAAGACGAAATCGGTCTGGGCCCAGCTGTAAACACGTATCGTCGGCGCATGACGCACAATCTTGAGGCACGGCTGAATTCGTATTGGCCGATCGCGCTGACGGTTTTCCGAGTGGTGTTCGGGCTGCTATTCCTCTGCCAGGGCCTGACCAAGCTGATCGGTTGGCCTGACGCCGCACACAAGGCCCCGGTCGGCGAATGGCCGTACTACTACGCTGGATGGATCGAACTAGTCACCAGCGTGCTGATCATTGCCGGCCTGTTCACACGGCCTGCGGCGTTCATTGCATGCGGCGAGATGGCGTTCGCATACTTCACCCAGCACCTGCCACACGGTTTCTTCCCGATCACCAACGGAGGTGAGCTGGCGGTACTGTACTGCTTCGCCTTCTTCCTGTTGATCTTCGCCGGCGGGGGCACCTATGCGCTGGATGCCCGCCGCGGTCGTTGGGGGTCGAGGGCTGCGCCCCCACGGACGGGCCTGCGAAGAAGTCGCCGGCTGCTACGACGCTGACTAGCGAACCGTCGCGAAGAACGCGCGCACGTCGTCGACGAACAGATCCGGCTGCTCGAATGCCGCAAAGTGCCCACCGCGCGGCATGGTGGTCCAGTGCGTGATGTTGTACGCGGCCTCGCACCAACGTCGCGGGGTACGCAGGATTTCCTTGGGAAAAGCGGCGACGCCGGTGGGCAGTTCGACGCGGCCGTCGGTGATGAAGCTGTTGAAGCTCTCCCAGTACAGCCGCGCTGACGATGCGCCGCTGCCGGTGATCCAATACAGCATCACGTTGTCGAGCAGTTCATCGCGGCTGACCGCATTTTCGGGATGCCCGTCGCAGTCCGTCCACGCCCAGAACTTCTCGACGATCCAGGCCAGTTGTCCCACCGGCGAGTCGACGAGCCCGTAACCAAGCGTCTGCGGTCGGGTGGATTGTTGCTTGGAATAGCCGGTCCCCCACTGGCGGTGCTCCGCGTACGCCGCCAACGCTTGTTGTTCGTCCACGGTGAGATCGCCGCCGGACCCCGCCGCGGGCCGCGCAATCGGCATGTTCAAGTGGATAGCGATGCAGTGGCCACGGTTTCGGCCGATTTGCGTTGTGACGGCCGCGCCCCAGTCGCCGCCTTGCGCGCCGTAGCGGTCATAGCCAAGGCGCAGCATGAGCGTCTCCCAGGCTTCGGCGATCTTGCCGACGCCCCACCCGGTCTTCGACGGCTTGCCCGAGAACCCGTACCCGGGCAGCGAAGGGCACACCACGTGGAAGGCGTCCTCGGCGCGTCCCGAGGGCGGATTCACCAGCGGCTCGATCACCTTCTGAAATTCCGCGATCGATCCCGGCCAGCCGTGCGTGATCACCAGCGGCAGAGCGTCTGCATGGGGTGATCGTTGATGAATGAAATGGATATCAAGGCCGTCGATTTCGGTGGTGAACTGGTCGAATCGGTTCAACGCGGCTTGGCGAGAGCGCCAGTCGTAACCGTCAGCCCAGTAAGCCGCAAGTTCCTGCGTGTAGCCCAAGGGAATGCCTTGGCTCCAGTCGTCGACGCACTCGGCTTCCGGCCAGCGTGTCTGCGCCAGGCGAGCGT
>Ga0210390_10005955_pt1 | contig 10194 bp, 9 predicted proteins | sample IncBWH11OmetaG_FD_161050 | JGI IMG/M metagenome (GOLD analysis project Ga0210390, IMG submission 161050) | Forest soil microbial communities from Barre Woods Harvard Forest LTER site, Petersham, Massachusetts, United States - Inc-BW-H-11-O ...
GCTGGTCTACGACGTGCCGAACCGCGGCAACCAGCCGATCATGTCCCGGCTGAACGGCGCGCCGGAGGGAGGCCATCCGCAAAGCGCGGGCAGCGGCTTCCTGATGCGACGTGGCTTTACGCTGGTATGGAGTGCATGGCAGGGCGACGTGCCACCGGGCAACGATCGCCTGGTCGCGCGCTTCCCCATCATCGAAGGCGTCACCGGCATGGTGCGCGAGGAGTTCATCGCCGAGGCGACGGGGCTACTCGGCGACGGCAACATCCAGGAGGTATCGGAGGACCGTTTCATCGGCACGCTGGTCTACCCCGTGGCCGACCGGGGGGGCGCGACGTTGACGGTGCGCGAACGCGAGGCCGATCCGCGCGCCACGCCGCCAGGACTGGCATGGCGTCTGATCGACGAAAGCCATGTTGAGATCACGCGGCCGACCGCGCCCGGCTTCGATCGCGGCGCGATCTTTGAGTTCATCTATCGAGCGCGCGATCCGATCGTGATGGGCATCGGCTTCGCCGCGATCCGCGACATCGTGTCATTCCTGCGCCACGATGGCGACAGTCCGCTGCGATCCGGCATCCGGCATGCAGCGGGCTTCGGTATCTCGCAGAGCGGCCGTGTGCTGCGCGACCTGGTCTACTACGGGTTTAACCAGGACCTCGCGGGACACCAGGTGTTCGATGGCATCCTGCCGGTTGTCGCGGGCTCGCGCCGTACCTGCATCAACTGGCAGTTCGCGCAGGCCGGCCGCTATTCGCGTCAGCATGAGGATCATTCGTACGGCGACGACCAGTTCCCGTTCACTTACCCAACGCTGAGCGATCCGATCAGCGGACGCACCGGCGGCATCCTGCAACGCGCACGCGACGCCGGTGTGTGTCCGAAGGTGATGCACCTGGATACCGAGAGCGATGTCTGGCAGGCGCGTGCCTCGCTGGTGGTCACCGATACGAAGGGCGACGACATCACGATGCCGCACGACGTGCGCATCTATTGTGTGACCGGTGTGCCGCACGCGCCGTTCCGGCCGCTGGCCAAGCCGGTCATGCAGTTGCCTGGCAATCCGCTGGTCTACGGCGCGTTCATGCGCGCACTGCTGATCGCGTTGACCGAATGGGTGGAGCACGGCGTCGCGCCGCCGGACAGCCGATTCCCTTCGCGCGGTTCGGGAACTCTGGTGCCGCTCGCCGAGGCGCGTGAGAAGTTCCCTAGGTTGCCACAGGTGAATTTCCCAGTCGTGCTGAATGAGCTGCGGCTGCGCGATCACTCGGCGGAGCCGCCTATCGAAGGCACCTCCTATCCCGTGTTCGTGCAGCCGACGGATGCCGACGGTAACGCGCTGGGAGGCATCCGGCATCCGTTGCTGGACGCGCCCCTCGCCACACATGTCGGCTGGTCGCTGCGCGCGGCGGGTTACGGCGAGGGTGACCTGTTCACCATCCAGGGCTCGATGATCGCGTTCGCCGCGACGGAACAGGAAAGGCAGCGTGCCGGCGATCCGCGGCCATCGCTCGAGGCGCGTTACGGATCGCGCGATGCGTGGGCCGCCAAGCTGGTGCAGGTCGCAGATCGCCTGGTCGCGGATCGGCTTCTGCTGGCCGAGGATGCCGACCGGCTGATCGCTGCGGCGCGCGAGTCGTGGGACGTCTACCGGGCGCTGTAGGAGCCGCTGTCATGGAGACCATCGGGCTTGGCTTGCATTTCGAAGACCTGCCGGTGGGGCGGCGCTTTCGCACCATCGGCCGAACGGTGACCGAGGCGGACATCACCAACTTCGTCAACTGTACCGGCATGGTAGAGGTGCTGTTCACCAACACCGAGTTCCTGCGCGAGGAATCCGACATCAAGCAGCGCCTGGCACCGGCGGCACTGAGCTATTGCTTCGCCGAAGGGTTGTTGGTGCAGGCGACCATGCAGCACACCGGGTTCGCGTTCCTGCATATGGAACTCAACGTCGAGCAACCGGTGTTCGCCGGCGACACGATCCATGTGGAGTGCGAGGTGACGGAGGCGCGTTTGTCACGCAACCGACCGGGCCGCGGCCTGGTGCGCACGCGCAATCAGGTGGTGAAGCAGGACGGCACGGTGGCGCTGACCTATACGCCACTGCGCATGATCAAGTGCCGCGAGGGGTGAGGGTATGCTTCTGCCCCGCATTGGTGCCAGATCGGCGTCTCTCCGAGTCCCAATCGCCACGGACGGCACGATATGCGAGCCGTCTGCTGCTTCGCCGCTCCGCCGACCCGCGCACAGTCTATCGTACGACAACACGTCCCGTGAGCCAGTCCACGCCGATGGCGACCTGGCGGTCGCCCCCGCGCAACACAAGTCGCCCGCCCGAGGACCCTCCATCCGGGGTGAAGCTGATGACGCGGTCGCCTGTCGGCGACACATCGGCGGACCATGCAACCGCTGCGCCGCCATCGAGCTGATATCCGCCAGTTCCAAAAGCCACCGCCACGCCGCGTTCCTCCGCGATCGCACGCGAACGCGCCAGGCGCAGCGCACCAGCCACCTGTCTTGCCGTCGCATCGAGTTCCAGCCGTCGGCTGTGGACTGGCCCACGCGTCATCACCAGACCCAGCGCCAGCCCGAGCACGACCAGCACCACGATCATCTCGATCAGCGTGAAGCCCGCCGTGCCACGTCGGTTCATCGTTGCGCCTGCGGCCACCCGCCCTTGCGCAGATAGCGCACCAGAAATCCTCCCGACAGCGCCTGCACGCTGAACACGTAGTTTTCACACCGTCCGATTGGTATGCCGTCGGCGCGATACGCGTCGTAGCTGACCGTCCAAACCGTCACACCGCACAGCACGGTGTTAGGCGTGGAGGAGGGGAATTCGTCGACGAGCCGAGGCTCGATCCGAGCATAGTAGTCGCGCGTTCGCACCTCTCGCGCCATGACGTCCAATACTGACAGAACACGACAGATAGGCCGGTCGCCAGCGCTGGCGCGTGGCACGGGCAGCAGGAACAGGATCAACGCCAACGCCACGCCAGCCCGGATCACAACACGCCTCCATTGTTCATCAGCCAATCGCCGTGCAGCCACAGCAGCCAAAAAGCGAGCGCCAGACACGGCCCGAACGGTAGCGCCGTGTCGGCCCGCATTCGGCGTCCCGCCATCGCGAGCCATGCCGCTGCGACAAGCCCGAGCAATGCGGCAAGCAGTACCACATACGGCAACCATGCGAGACCCAGCCACGCGCCGGCCGCACCAAGCAGCTTGGCGTCGCCCGCGCCGATCCCTTCGCGTCCTCGAACCTTGCGGTAGCACCAGGCGACGCCTCGCAGCGCCAGATATCCTGCTGCCGCGCCGGCGGCGTGCTCGGTCATAGTCCCGGGTTGGGTCGCGAGCACGATCAGCAAACCGACCAGGAGAAGCGGCAAGGTCAGGACGTCCGGCAGCCGCATCCAGCGCCAGTCGATCCAGCTGAGGGTCAGAAGCGTCCAGCCCAGCAGACAATCGACCCACAGGCGGGAAGGATCGGTCTCGGCCAGCACCGCCCACAGCGCTATGGCGAACGCGGCTACCTCAATCGCCGGGTGGAACGGGTCGATGGCCGCGCCGCAGCGCCGGCACCGACCGCGCTGCAATACATAACTCCCGAGTGGCACGAGTTCGGAGGCTGTCAATGTGGCGCCGCATGCCTCGCACTGCGAGCGGGCGATGCTCACCGGCCGACCGTCCGGCAAGCGCCGGATCAGCACACCGAGGAAACTGCCAATGAACGGCGCCGCGACCAGTACGATCGGCCAGGATAACGGAACCAGCATGAGTGCCCGCTCTTGGTCGCCAAGGTGTCATTTGCCTCGCCGACGATGCGAAACACAATGCGGCGAGCAGAGAACACTTGCGGGAACGTCCATTTGCAGTCGACCTCGGCCGATCAGTCGATAGACGCGCTTGCCGGGCTGCTTGTCGCCAACGGACAATGCGACGGCAGGACGATCGAGCGTGCCGGCCGCGTGGCGGCCGAAACCGGGCAGCGGCTGGACAGCGTGCTGATTCAGCTCGGCCTTTTGACGGAACGTGGTCTCGCGGAGAGCTATGCGGCCCTGCTCAACCTGCCGATTGCGAATCCGAGCCGCTATCCGACCGCCGAACCCCTGCTGGCTGAATGCCTGACACCTCGCTTCCTGCGCCAGGCGCGCGCCATGCCGGTCGCTGTCGAGGATGACGCGCTGGTGCTCGCCACCGCCGACCCGCTCGACGACTTCACCCCTGCCGCGGTCGCGGCGGCCTGCGGCAGGCGCGTCAGACTGGAAGTCGCCGTGCCCATCGAGCTGGAGGCAGCGCTGGAACGCCTGTATCCGGCCGAGGGTCAGGCCGAGGAGGCACAATCCGAGGCCAGGGCGCCGCTCGAGGAAGACGCCGAAAGACTGAAGGACCTCGCCAGCGAAGCGCCGGTGATCCGGCTGGTCAACCAGATCATAACGCGGGCGGTAGAGACGAACGCCTCCGACATTCACGTCGAGCCGTTCGAGGACAGGCTGCGGGTGCGCTATCGCTATGATGGCGTTCTGCATGAAGCGGACAATCCGCCGATCCGGCTCGCCGCAGCCATTACCTCGCGGATCAAGATCATGGCGCGGCTCGACATCGCCGAGAGGCGCCTGCCGCAGGACGGCCGCATCAGACTGGCGGTGCGCGGCCAGGAGATCGACTTTCGCGTCTCCACAGTACCGTCGCTGCACGGCGAGACGGTCGTGCTGCGCATTCTCGACCGCGCCGCCGTGGCGTTCGATTATGCGAAGCTGGGGTTGCCGCCGCCCGTCATCGTTCGGTTCCAGGAAGCTTTGGCGTTGCCGAACGGCATCGTGCTGGTGACGGGCCCGACCGGCAGCGGCAAGACCACGACGTTGTACACCGGCCTGCTCGCGCTGAATTCCATTGAACGCAAGATCGTGACCGTGGAGGATCCGATCGAGTACCGGCTGCACGGCATCACCCAGATGCAGGTGCATGAACAGATCGGCCTGACATTCGCGGAATTTCTCAGCGCCATCGTCCGGCAGGATCCGGACGTGATCATGGTCGGCGAAGTCCGCAATCAGGAGACCGCACAGGTTGCCGCCCAGGCCGCACTGCTCGGACGACTGGTGCTGTCGACGCTGCACACCAACTCCGCCGCCGCCGCGGTAACGCGGCTGCGGGATATGGGGTTGGAGGACTATCTGCTCGCGGCGGTTCTCCGAGGCGTGCTGGCCCAGCGGCTCGTGCGGCGGCTCTGTCCTGCGTGCTGCCGCCCGGCGCCGGCGCCCGCCGAACTGATCCAGCGCTTCGATCTCGCGGCGCGCTGCGACGGCACGGAATTGACGCTGCGGCATCCCGTCGGATGTCCCGAGTGTCGCCACACCGGCTATCGCGGCCGTTTCGCCATTGCGGAATTCCTGACGCTCAATCCGGAAATCGAACATCTCATCTTCAGGCGCGCCGACCATAACAGCATCGAGAAAGCAGCGATCGCCGCTGGCATGAGGACGCTACTGCAATGCGGCCTGGATGCGGTGTTGGCCGGCGAGACGACGGTCGAGGAAGTCGTGCGCAGCGTCCGCACGGACACCTGAGCGATGCCGATGTTTCGCTATCGGGCGATCGGTCCCACGGGCGACGTGCAGACCGGCATGATGGATGCCGCAACGGAAGCCGAAGTTGTCGCGCGCCTGCAGCGTCAGGGCGCGATGCCGATGCGCGCCGAGCCGGCCAACAGCGAGTCCTGGCTGACTGCGCTGTGGCATGCCGAATTCACCACACGTAAGGGCCTGCGGCGACAGGAAACGGCGGACTTCATACGTGAACTGGCGACCATGCTCTCAGCCGGCCAGGACCTCGACCGCGCCCTTCTTTACATGTACGAGACCGCGTCGAACGCACGGGTGCGCACGATGACCGCGGGACTGCGCGACATTGTCCGCGACGGCGGCCCGCTTGCGGACGCTTTAGGGCGCTATCCCCGTGCCTTCTCGCGCCTGCACGTCGCGATGGTGAGCGCCGGCGAGGCGAGCGGCCAGCTTGCACCGACCCTGGCACGTTTGGCTGATCTCCTGGAACGTCAGCAACGCCTCGCAGCTTCGGTCACGTCGGCGTTGATCTATCCGTGTCTGCTGACTGTCGTGGCCATCGGCTCGATTGCGCTGCTACTGACCGAAGTACTGCCGCAATTCGTGCCGTTGTTCGAACAAAGTGGCGCGAAGTTGCCGCCATCAACACAACTTCTGATCGCAACAGGAGCCTTCGTTACACGATATGGCGTGTTCTTGGTGCTTGGCGTGGCCGTAATTGTGCTGGTCACGCGCGCCGCGCTGCGATTACCGCGGTTTCGTTTGGCAGTGGATCGCCTTCTGCTGCGCGTGCCGATTGCGGGCGGCCTGTTGCGCGAGGTGTTGGCTGCGCGCTTCACGCGCGTACTGGGCACTCTGCTGGTGAATGGTGTGTCCTTGATCTCGGCGCTGGGGTTCGTGCGCGATGCGGTGGGCAACCGTGCCGCCATGGCGGCGATTGACCGGGCCACAGCGAGTGCGCGTGCCGGCGGAGGACTGGCGCTGCCGCTCGCCGAGGCGCGGGTATTTCCTCTGCGATCGACCCATCTGCTGCGCCTCGGCGAAGAGAATGCCGAACTTGGCCCGATGGCGCTGCGCGCAGCCGACATTCATGAGGAGCGAACGCGTATTGCACTGCAGCGTATAGTCGCGCTGCTGGTCCCCGCGATCACCATCATCATGGGTATTGCCGTCGCTGGCATAGTCACATCGCTGCTGACCGCCATGCTCAGCCTCAATGACCTCGCGGCAGGATAATGGCGCGGATTTTACCAGTCGGCTGGAACCGGTGTGGTATCGGGATAACGGATGGCTGTTGGCACCGCTGTGCTGCGTGAGGTCCTTCGGTGGTGGGCAAGGCAGATGCGTGCCTTGCTGCCGCAAGCGCTGTTGCCTGATGCCAGCCAGAGCGATGCGCTGCTTGTGGCGATGGCCGGCATGTCGGACGCGCCGCAAATCCGTCTCAGCCTGCGACGGCGGCGGCGAGAAACACCACTCGGCAGTTTTCGTCTGGACGAAGCGGGGCGCCGCGCGGCGATGGCTGCAATTCGGCAGCGCTCCGGCCGCGTGATCCTGCGGCCGGATCCCGCGGCGGTACTGGAGCGCAAGGTCATGCTGCCGCTGGCCGCGGAACATGACGTGACACAGGTACTTCGTTACGAGATGGACCGATTGACGCCGTTCGCCGCAGAACAGGTGTTCTGGTCGGCAATCGTCGAGCGTCGCGACCGGGCTGCGGGACGACTGGAGATTCGTTTGTCTCTGTTGCCAAAGTCGTTGGTGCAACCGGCCCTCGCGACGATAGCAGCGATTGGTCTCAAGGTCAGCGCAATCGAGACCGCCAGCCACAGTGGTGCACCGCGCCTGATCGACCTGGTTCCCCCGTCCTCGCAGCGCCGGCGTACGCTCGCTTTCGCATGGGCCGCGTGCGGCGTGCTAGCGGTGATCGCGCTCGCAACCCCCTTTGTTACGCAGTCACTGGCGCGTCGCACGGTCGAGGCGCGCATCGCGGACCTGCAGCCGCGAATCGCACAGGCCGAGGCGCTGCGCCGCCGCCTCGCAGCCGGGTCCGCCGGAAATGACGTAATAGCGACCGAGCATGCCGGCATCGGCGATGCGTTGCAGGTGTTGGCAACCGTTACCGAGCTACTGCCCGACGACACGGTGCTCGCCGACCTCTCGCTGCGTCAGAGCAAGCTGAGCATCAGCGGACGATCCCGCGCCGCGCCGGTGCTGATTCCCGCGATGGCCGGCGATCCTGCACTGCACAATCCATCATTCGCGGCGCCGGTGACTCGCACGCCCGATGGCAATGCGGATACTTTCGTCATCCGCGCCGAGTTGGGTCCCTGAGATGGAGGGCGCGCTGCCCGAAGGTCTGCGTGGCAGGCTGCTGGCATTGGCGCTGACCGTGACCATTCTCGCAGTGCTGTGGGCTGGTTGCGTGCAGCCACTGATTGATTGGCACGCTGCACGTTCCGACACACTCGAGCAGCGCCGCGCGCTGTTGCAGCGGATGTCGACGCTGGCGACGACCTTGCCGGAACTGCAACGCCAGGCGTCTGGTGAGCATGCACCGGCCGCAGCGCTGCTGGAGGGCGCCTCCGATGCTATCGCAGGTGCCGCGCTGCAAAGTTTAGTGCAGCACATGACCTCGATGGCCGGCGCAGAACTCAACAGCATGGAAATTCTGCCAGCCGAGCAACGCGGCACTTATCGCCGCATCGGGCTGCGTGTGGCGACCGCGGCACAATGGCCGGTGCTCGTCGAATTGTTGAGAGCGGTCGAGCAAGGTTCGCCGCGCATGCTGGTCGATGATCTGCAACTGCGTGCGCCGCCGGTCGCACTGCGTGCGGCAAATACGCCGATCAGCGCCTCGTTCACCATCGTCGCGTTTCGCGCCGCCACATCGGGCGGCAACTGATGACCCAGGTCGGGGGAGCGCTGTTGGTCGCCGCGGCGCTCGCTGCGGTCATTGCGCTGGAAGTCAGCAATCCTCCGGCCGATGACGTGGCGCAGTCGCAGACGCGCACTGCGGCGACGGTTCCGCCGATATCATCGGCGACCACCGACCACACAAATGATTGGGTCGCCACAGTGCTGGCGCGGCCACTGTTCAGTCCCGATCGCCGGCCGGCAGCCGATGCGGTGACCGTCGCGAGCGGCAGAACCGTTCCCGGCCTGCCGCGGCTGGCGGGAATTCTTGTCGGACCATTCGGCCGCAGCGCAATCTTTGCGACCAATGGCGCCAAGCCGATCGTCGTGCAGGAGGGAGGGCGCGTCGCCGACTATACAATCAAGTCGATCGAGGCGACTCAAGTGCATCTGCTCGGCCCCGATGGCGCACAGGTGCTGTATCCGAGCTTCGAGCCCGCCGCGGCGCCAGCAGCACGCCGGCCCGCCCAGGCTCCGCTGTCGCGATGAGTGTGTGCAAACTGACGCTGCTCGTTTTGCTTGGCGTCCTGGCCGGCTGCGAGCACGCAGAGCAGCCGGCGATACCCGCGCTGTCGGAGCTGCCTGCTACGTCGAGCGCTGCGCCGCCGCGTATCAACGGTGACGTTGGCGCGCCTCGAGCTTCATCCCCGCCTGAAGTTTCGTATGGCACGTCAGGGGACGTGACCCTGCCAAACTCAGCGACGACGGGTGAGGCAGGCGACATATCATTGGACTTCGCAGACACCGACATTCGCGAGGTCGCAACCCAGATTCTCGGCAACATACTGAAGCTGAACTACACAATCGATCCGGCGGTGCATGGTACAGCGACGCTGCGCACCGTGAAGCCGTTGGCGCGCACGCAACTGCTGCCGGTACTGCAATCGCTGTTGGCGCAGAATGGTGCTGCTCTGGTGCAATCCGGGGGTTTGTACCGCGTCGTGCCGGCGGCGCAGGCCGCCGCCGCACTGGGATCTGACGGAACAGCGGGCACCATCGTAGTGCCATTGCACTATGCAGCGGCCGAGGACCTCGCCAAGGTGCTGCAGCCTTACGTCGGGGATGGTGGCAAGATAATCGCCGATCCGGGGCACAACGCGCTGCTGATCGGCGGCGAACCTCAGGCACGCGAGAGTTTGCAAGGTCTAGTACAGGCCTTCGATACGGATATCCTCGCACGGCAGTCTTACGCGCTTTTGCCCGTCAGCACTGGCGACGTGAAGGACTTCGCGAGTGCATTGCAGGATGCGTTTCGCGGGCAAAGCGGCGGAGCGTTGGCGGGCATGGTCCGTGTGGTGCCGATGTCGCGTATCAACGCGGTGTTGGTGATCTCGCCGCAGCCGCGCTACATCGACCAGGCTCGCCGGGTCTATACACTGATCGATCGCGCCCGGCAGCAGACGATCCGCAGCTGGCACGTTCATTATCTGCAGAACAGTCACGCCGAGGACATTGCCTACGTGCTGCAACAGGCGTTCACGCCAAACAATGTCACCGCGCAGCCAACCAACACGCAGGCGGGCGCGCAACGCATGAGCAATGCTGTCGGCGGCCTGGGCAATACGTTCGGCCGCGGTGGCACGGGGGGCTCCGGCGGCATGCAAGGTGGCTACTCAGGGGGCGGCTTTGGCGGGACCGGCCTCTCTGGTGGCATTGGTGGCATCGGCGGCGTTCCGACGGGGGCAACGCCTGGCGGTGGACTAACCGTTGCCCCGGC
>Ga0210390_10005956_pt1 | contig 10193 bp, 4 predicted proteins | sample IncBWH11OmetaG_FD_161050 | JGI IMG/M metagenome (GOLD analysis project Ga0210390, IMG submission 161050) | Forest soil microbial communities from Barre Woods Harvard Forest LTER site, Petersham, Massachusetts, United States - Inc-BW-H-11-O ...
CGCCGAGCCCGGTGACGGTTTCGAGCCGTGCCGTCTGCGCCGACAGGTCGCCCAATAATTCGAGCCGGATCTGCTGATAGCCGCGCACCAACTCGATGAAATTCCGGCGCCGTCCGGCCACCGCCTGAAACGCGACCAGATCGTTGAGGCCCTGGATCGTCTCGGTGACGTAAGCGCCCAACAGCCCGAGCGCGTCGCGGGCCTCGGCGCCCAAGCGGTCGATCCGCGCCCGGCTCACCACCGGCGCCAAGGCTGCAAATAGCACAAACGGCAGCAAGGCCAGCGCGATCGGCCAGGCGATGACGGCCAGCACCAGCAGCACCGTCGCCGGCACCAGCACCGCGACCAGGGCCGGGGCCACGGTATGGGCGAAGAAATACTCGATCGTCTCGACGTCCTGGCTGGCCAGCGCGATCAGATCGCCCGAGCGCCGCCGCAGCAGATAGGCCGGGGCCAAGGCATCGAGCTTCGCGAACAGCGCGATCCGCATCTCGGCCAACAGGCGATAGGCGATGTCGTGGGCGAGCCAGGATTCGAGCCAATGGAGGAGTCCGGCCAACGGGGCGGCCAAGGCCAGCAGGATCAAGAGATAGCCGTAGGGCGATCCGGTCTTGACCGCGGCGACGGCGAGCGCGCCGATCACACCGACCCCGATAAAGGCCGCGACCCGCGCGATGCCCGAGCCGACGACCACGGCAAACCGCCGCCGCCACGGCCGGATGATCGCGACCAACGTGCCGAGGGTCGCCGCCCAGCCGACCGAGGCGGCCTCGGCGGCGAGCTCGGCCGGGGCCGTCTCCCCGTCCATTTCGATCTCGTCGCGCCGGCCCGCGACAATTGTGGCAGCGGCCTCTTCGGAAAGGGCAATATCGCCGTCGCGCTCCTCGGCCTGCGCCCCCATCAGCCGGCGGTAGGGGCCATCGCGGCGGATCAGCTCGGCGTGCCGGCCTTGTTCGACCAGACGGCCGTGGTCGAGCACCAGGATGCGGTCGGCGCCGATCACGCTCGACAGCCGGTGCGCCAGGACGAGCGTGGTGCGCCCGGCCGCGAGGCGATCGATCGCCTGCTGGATCACCGCCTCGTTTTCGGCGTCGACCGAGGACAAGGCCTCGTCGAGGATCAGGATCGGCGCGTCGCGCAAGAGCGCGCGGGCGATCGCCAGCCGCTGGCGCTGGCCACCCGACAGCATGACCCCGCGCTCGCCGATCATCGTCTGCCAGCCCTGCGGCAATGCGGCAATGAACTCGTGGGCGTTGGCGTCGCGCGCCGCGGCGTCGAGCTCCGGCTGATCGGCATCGGGCTTGCCGAGCCGCAGATTCTCCTCGACCGTGCCGTGGAACAGGTAGGTGTCCTGGTGCACGACGGCGATCATCCGGCGCACCGTCTCGGGGTCGAGCGTCCTCAGATCGCGCCCGCCGATCAGCACGCGTCCCTGCTGCGGGTCGAACAGGCGCAGTAACAGACGCGCGACCGAGGATTTGCCCGAGCCGCTCGGGCCGACGATGCCGATCTTCTCGCCGGCGCCGACGGTAAAGGAGAGCCCGTCATGCGCCGCACCCCGCCCGCCCGGATAGGCGAAACGGACATCCTCAAAGGCGATGGTCGGCAGCAGCGAGAGGCTCGGCGGCAGGGTGGCCGAGTGCGGCGGCACCAGCGGCTGGGCCGCCAACAGCGCGTTGATGCCGGCGGCGGCCGACTGCCCGACCATGCCCTGATGCAATACCATGCGCAAATCGCGCAATGGGCGGAACACCTCGGTCCCGGCCATCAGCACGATCAGCAAGGCCTGGATGCTCATCAGCCCGTGCGACACCCGCCACACGCCCAATGCCAGCGCCGCGGCGGCGCCGACCGCGACCCCGCAATCGGTGATGCCGCGGGTCATCACACTGGTCGACAAGACGCGCAGGGTGCTGTCGCACAATTCGTTCGCCTTCAAGGCGAGCCGCCGGCCAAATTCTCGGCTCTGTCCGAACGCCTTCAGGGTCGGCAGCCCCTGGACCCCGTCGAGAAACTCCGAGCCGAATGCCTTCAGCGCCTGCTGGCGCCCCTGGCTGGTGCGGCGCTCGCGCTGGGCGAAGACGCTGGGCGCGATCAGGGTGACGAGTGCCGCGGCCAGCATCACCGTCGCCACCGGCAGGTCCCACCAGGCAATGAAGGCAAAGATCGCGATCGGGGTCAGCACCGCGATCGACAATTGCGGGATGTATTGGCCGAAAAAGCTCTGCAATTGCTCGACCCCGTCGATGATCGACAGCATGACCCCGCCGGTGCGCTCGCCGGCAAACCAGGCCGGCCCCAATTCGGCGATCTTGTCGTAGAGGCGGCCGCGCAGCACCTCCTGCACCCGGGTGGCGGTGCGGTGCGAGACCATCGCGCGGCGATGCTCGATCGAGCCGCGCAGCAGCACCGCGGCGGCGACGCCCACGGCCGGAAGCGCCACCGCGACGAGCCCGCCGCCGGTGAACACATGCGACAGCAGCACGCCCAGGATCACGAAACGGGCGATGCCGACGACCGAGGCGACCAGCCCCAGCAGGATCGCGAACACGATCCATCCGCGCAACCCGCGGGTCAGCTGCCAAAGGCGTCGGTCGAAATACATCGGCGCTCTCCCTTGTCCGGACGTAACGATAGCCGATAAGCCGTCCGATCTCGGCATCGTCGGCTCGCTGGCGGCGTCGAATGCACGGCGATCATCACGTTAGCGATACGTCATGATGGCGGCAATCGACAAACGCAAGAAGGCATGATACAGTTACGTATCGGTTTGCATGGTTACGGGAGGCGCCGGTGGACTGGGACGATATCCGCATCTTTCTCGCCGTGGCCCGCCACGGCTCGCTGCGCGCAGCGGGGCGGGCGCTGGGCTTGAGCCAGCCGACGGTCGGCCGAAGGCTCGCCGGCTTCGAAATGTCGTTTGGCGGGCCGGCCCTGTTCGACCGCCTGCCCGAGGGGCTGCGCCTCAATGCGGCCGGCGAGGCGCTGGTGGCGGCGGCCGAGCGCTTCGAGACCGCGGCCCTCGCCTTTGAACGCCACCGGGTCGCGGCGTCGCCGACGCTCAACGGCACGGTGCGCGTCTCGGTCGGCGAATGGGCCACGATCCTGCTGGCGCGCCATCTCGCCGACGCGCAGGACGCCGGCCTGCCACCGGGGATCACCCTTGAGCTCGTCGAATCGCCGCAGACCGCGAACCTGGCGCGCCGCGACGCCGACCTGGCGCTGCGCCACGGCGTTCCCGAAGCCGGCAATCTCTATGTGACCAAGGTCGGCGCGATCGCCGGGGCGCTCTACCGCCGCCGCGACGGCAGGGCCTTCGGCGCCGCCCGCGGCGACCGCTGGATCACCTATACCGAGGAGCAGGCCCATTATTCGAGCGCGCGCTGGCTCGACCAGCAGATCACCGACAGCGGCGGCCGGGTGGTGCTGCGCGCCGCCGATCTGTTGATGCGGCTCGAAGCGATCCGCGCCGGGGTCGGGATCGGGCTGTTGCCGTGCTACGCCGCCGACCTTGACCCGCGGCTCGAGCGGGTGACCCCGCCGGTGCCGGAGCTGGCTGCGGATTACTGGGTCATCGTCCATCGCGACCTGCGCCGCGCCGCCTGCGTACGCGCGGTCGTCGGCTGGATCGGGCGGCTGTTCGAGCAGCACCGCGACACGCTCGCCGGAAAGCCGCGCAGCCTGGCGCCGGCCGATTCGCCGGATAGTGCCGGCGATCCGGCGCTGCTCGCCACCGCCGATTGACGGCCATCGCCGCCGCGGCCGCATCGCCTCGCGCCTGGCGCTATACCCTCGGCCGTCGGCGGCGAACGGCTCGCGCCCTGGCAAAAATCGGGCCGCGGCGAAAAGCCGGCATTCCAGGCACGGGGGCAAACCCGCTCGCGCGGAGCACGGCCGCCGTTCTACTGGACGGCCGCACAACTTGCTGCTACTGTACTCATACGCTTACCAGGGCGCGGCCCCGACGCGAACGTCCAGCGATATTAACATATTCTAATCAGCGATGCAGCTCAGACTGTTCCGACATTTTATCCCTATTTCGGTCGTGCTGCTGGTGTCGTCGGACGCGCTGCTGATCACTGGCGCGCTCTACCAGATGTTGTCTCAGGCGGAAGACACGACGCTGATGGTCTTCGGCGTGTCGAGCTTTCCCGCCCAGTTCTCGGCCGGTCTGGCGGTGGCGGCGATCGCCATGATGGTCTCGGTCGGTCTCTACGGGGAACAGACCTTCGTCGATTTCCGGCTGCTGATCAGCAGGATCGCGGTTGCCTTTGTGCTTGTGCTGATGCTCGTCGCGATCTCGGTCAAGTATTGGCGCGCCGGGCTGCAGCATTTGCCGGACATCGGCAATCTGCCGCTGAAGGCGACCTTGATCTGGCTCGGCTGCATCACCCTGACCCGCGCCACGTTTGTCGTGACCTTGGGCCGCGGGCTCTTGAAGCGGCGGATCGTCGTCCTCGGCAACGGCACCCAGGCGGCGCGGATCGCCCGCCTGGTCGAGACCGGGGAGAACCAGCATTTCACGCCGATATCGTTTGTGCGCATGCCGGGGGAAGGCGCCGCGTGCCGCGACGGCGCGCTCGACGGCTCGGGCAGCGACCCCGACGCGCTTGCCGATCTCGGCTGTCGCCTCGGCGCCAGCGAGGTCGTGGTCGCGACCGACGACCGCCGTGGCCTGCCGGTGCGCCAGCTGCTGCATTGCAAGCTCGCCGGCATCCGGGTGACCGATTTCCTCGACTTTTGGGAGCGCGAGACCAGAACCGTCGATCTCGAGGCGCTGCGGCCGAGCTGGCTGTTCTATTCCGACGGATTTCGCTGCGGCGTCGTCGACAAGGTGCTCAAGCGCGCCTTCGACATCGTCGTCAGTCTGGCGCTGCTGATGTTCTCACTGCCGCTGCTGGCGGCGACCGCCTGCCTGATCAAGCTCGACAGCGCCGGCCCCATTCTCTACCGCCAGGAACGGGTCGGATTGCGCGGCCGGGTGTTCACCATCCTGAAATTCCGCAGTATGCGGGTCGACGCCGAGCGGGACGGCAGCCCCAAATGGGCGGCCAAGCGCGATCCCCGGGTCACCCGCGTCGGCACCGTCATCCGCAAGCTGCGCATCGATGAGCTGGCGCAAATTCTCAACGTGCTGCGCGGCGACATGAGCTTTGTCGGGCCGCGCCCGGAACGCCCCTATTTTGTCGCCGATCTGTCCGCCGCGATCCCCTATTATGCCGAACGCCATTGGGTGCGGCCCGGCATCACCGGCTGGGCGCAGATCAATTACCCCTATGGCGCCTCGATCGAGGACGCGCGGCGCAAGCTCTCCTACGACCTCTACTATGTAAAAAATCAAAGCATCTTTTTGGACTTTTTAATACTGCTGCAAACGGCGCGGGTGATTTTCTGGAGTCACGGGGCAAGATAGGACAACGAAGCTGGCCACAGTCGTCGTCGAAACCATCTATTCGGGATGCGCGCTCGCGTTTGTCATGATCGTCGCGCTGATGGTGCTGCGCGGCCGGACCAGCCGAACCGGCGTCGCGATCATCGCCTGCTGCATTGCCACGGCCATCTGGGCGGCGGCAACGGCGTTCGCCCCGGTGCTGCCGGCCGCGATCCCGGCTCTGCTCGACAGCGTCAGACTTTCGGCATGGCTGTTGTTCGCCGTGACCCTCGTCGCCGTGCACGCCGAATCAGGCTCGCAAATCGCCCGGCCCTACCTGGTCGTGGCGCTGATCTTCTGCGCCGCGGCGATCGCGATCGATCTGTCGGCATTGATCGTCGGCCCGCAGCCGTGGGTGCTGTATGCGCAGCTGCTGGACCGGATCGGGTTTGGCGTCTTCGGGCTGCTGGCGGCCGAAAATCTGTGGCGCAACACCGCGCCGTCGCGGCGCTGGCATGTGTGGCCGGTCTGCCTCGCTCTCGGCCTGCTGTTTGCCTATGAACTGTTTTTGTTCGCGGACGCCATCATCACCCGCGGCCGGGTTGATCCCGGCCTGGCGCTCGGACGCGCGATCGCCGCCGCGTTCATGACGCCGTTGCTGGCGCTGGCGATGGCGCGCAACCGTGAGTGGCGGGTCGACATCCACGTCTCGCGTCAGGTCGTGCTGCACACCGTCACCCTGATGGCCAGCGGCTGCTTTCTGCTGGCCGTGGCGATCGTCGGCATGCTGTTGCGCGGCTTCGGCGGCGATTGGGGCCTGGTCCTGCAACTGGCGATGCTGCTCGGCAGCATTGTCGTGCTGATCACGGTGCTGTCCTCCGGCAGCCTGCGCCAGCGGCTCAAATTTCTGATTTCGCGAAATTTCTTCACCCATCGCTACGATTACCGGGTCGAGTGGCTGAAATTCATCGACGTCGTTTCCGAACCGCGGGAAGCCGAAGAGCTGCCGGTCCGAATCATTCGCGCGCTCGCCGAATTTGTCGACAGCCCGGCCGGGATGCTGTGGTCCGGGTCGCTCGGCGGCGGTTATAACCCGACCTCGTCATGGCGGATCGGGACCGAGCGCGGGATGCGGGTGGCGGCTGACGATCCGTTCATCGCCGGCTTTCGCGACGGCAGCTGGATTCAACAAAGCACCCCCGATGCGGTCGGCGAGACCTGGTTGTTCGCCTCGCCGCGGGCCTGGTTGGCGGTGCCGCTGTCGCATCGCCGCGAACTCGTCGGCTTTGTCGTGCTCGATCGTGCCGGGCACGCCGGCGGTCTCGATTGGGAGGCGTTCGATCTGCTGCGCGCGTCCGGCCGCCAAGCCGCCAGCTATCTCGCCGAGGAACGCTCGACCAAGGGGTTGCGCGACGCCGAACTGTTGACCGAATACAGCAAACGGTTCGCCTTCGTGGTCCACGACATCAAGAACCTGGCGAGCCAGCTCGGCCTGATCGTATCCAACGCGCGGCGCTATATCGACGATCCCGATTTCCAGCGGGACATGCTCCAGACGGTCGAGGACGCGGTCACGCGCATGAGCCATCTGCTCAGCCAGCTCAAGGCCGATGCCGCGCCGAGGACGCCGCTCCTGGCCAACCCCGAGGCGATCGTCGGCGCTGTGGCGGCCGAGTTCGCCGCCGGCTCGGTGCTGTTCGAGAGCGGCGGCGATGGCGCGGACACGGTGGTGGCGATCGCGCCCGACGGGCTGCGCTCCGCCCTCACTCATCTCGTCCAAAACGCGATCGACGCCTCGCCGTCGGGAAGCCCGGTCACGGTCTCGGCGCGCCGGCAGGGCGGCCAGTTTGTCATCGCCGTCGCCGACCGCGGCGCCGGAATGAACGAAACCTTCATCCGCGATGAGCTATTTCTACCGTTCCGTTCGACAAAATCGGGCGGTTATGGCATCGGAGCCTTTCAAACGCGCGAGCTGATCCGCATGGCCGGGGGCGATATCGAGGTGATTTCCAAACCGGGAGCGGGCACGACGATGCGCATCGCCTTACCGGTAGTGTCCGAGCGCGCGCCGGCAATCGTCTCGGCCGCGATATGAGATCCGTGTCGCCGACCGCCAAATCGCTGCTGATCGTCGACGACGACAGCGGGCTGTTGCGCCAGCTGCGCTGGGCTTTCGCCGAACACAAGGTGCATGCGGCCTCGAACCGCCACGAAGCGATCGAGATGATCAGGGAGGACCCGGTTCCGGTCGCCATTCTCGATCTCGGGCTGCCGCCGGATCCCGACGGCGCCTCGGAAGGGTTGGCGACCTTGACCGAGATCCGGGAGATCGCCCCGGCGACCAAGGTCATCATCGCCACCGGCAACGAGACCCGCGAGCACGCGCTGCGCGCGATCGCGCTCGGCGCCTACGATTTCTATCAAAAGCCGATCGAGATCGAGATCTTGCGGATGATCGTCGGCCGGGCCGAGCAGATGTTCGCGCTCGAGGCCGAAAACCGCCGGCTCAACGATGCCGCGACCGCCTCGCCGATCGACGGCATCATTGCCCACAGCCCGGAAATGCTGCGGGTGCTGCGCAGTGTCGAAAAGCTGGCACCGACCGATGTGGCGGTCTTGCTGCTGGGCGAAAGCGGCACCGGCAAAGAGCTGCTCGCCCAGGCGATCCACAAGCTCAGCCGACGCGGGCGCGGTCCGTTCATCCCGATCAATTGCGCCGCTATTCCCGAGACCTTGCTCGAAAGCGAGCTGTTCGGCTATGAAAAAGGCGCCTTTACCGGGGCGCTCCGGCAAAACATCGGCCGCATCGAGAGCGCGCATCGCGGCACGCTGTTTCTCGACGAGATCGGCGATGTGCCGTTGCCGATGCAGGTCAAGCTGCTGCGCTTTCTGCAGGACCAGATCGTCGAGCGGATCGGCGGACGCAAGCCGGTTCAGGTCGACGTGCGGATCGTGTGCGCGACCAACCAGGATCTCGACCGGATGATGGCCGACGGGCGCTTCCGCGAGGATTTGTTCTATCGCCTGAACGAGGTCGCGGTGCGGGTCCCGCCGCTGCGCGAGCGGCCGGCCGATGCGATCGTCCTAACCAGCTTTTTCCTGCGCCGGTTTGCCGCCGAGTATGGGCGCGTCACGCGCGGGGTCAGCTCTTCGGCGCTGGCGGCGATCACCAGCCACCGCTGGCCCGGCAACGTGCGCGAGCTCGAAAATCGGGTAAAGCGCGCCGTCGTGATGACCGACGGAGCGTTGGTTTCGGCGGCCGATCTCGAGCTGTCGACCAGCGAAGACGAGGCCAAGTCGCTCGACATCCGCTCGGCGCGGGCCCGCGCCGAACGCGAGGTGATCCAGCTGGCCCTGGCCCAGGCCGGCTCCAATCTGTCGAAGGCAGCCAAGCTGCTCGGGATCAGCCGGCCCACGCTCTACGATTTGATGCAGCAGCACCAACTCGGCCTCGAGGCATGACGGCCGGGTGCAACTGGAAGGACAGCTGATGCCCCAGGCTCGACGCCGCGCATTGCGGCATTGCGCGGCTTTGGCCGCCGGCATGCTGATCGCCGCATGCCCGGCGGTGCGCGCCGCGGACGCCCCGGCTGCAGCCAAAAGCGCCAATCACCTGATGGCCAGCGGGAACCTCAAATCGGCCGAGATCGAACTGCGCAACGCGATCCAGGAATCGCCGCGCGATCCGTTGCTGCGCACCCAGCTGGCGCGGGTTTATCTGCAGCTCGGCGACCCGATATCGGCCGAGCGCGAGGCGCGCGCCGCGCGCGACCGTGACGCCAAGGAGGCGGATTATCTGCCGGTGCTGATCGACGCGCTGCTGCGCCAGGGCAAGTTTGCCGACCTCACCGATCTGGTCAAGCCGGGCAAGCGGCCGGCGTCGCTCGAAAGCAAGGTGCGCCTGGCGCTCGGCATCGCCGCGGCCGGCCTGCATGACCGCGCCCGGGCCGAGAAGATGCTCAACGATGCGATCCGCCTCGATCCCAGCGCGCAGCCGCCGAAAATCGCCCTGGCGCGGGTGCTGGCCGCGACCGATCCGGCAGAGGCGAACAAGCTCTTGGACCAGGTGCTCGCGGCCGATCCGCGGTCGGTCGAGGGGCTGCTGATCAAGGGCGAGCTGGACCGGATCCAGGGTCATACCAAAGCGGCGCTGAGCCGGTTCGATGCGGCCTTGGCGATCGACCCGAAAAACGTCGCGGTGCGTCTGAGCCGCGCCAGCCTCAATGTTGCCGAAGCCAATTATCCGGCCGCAGACGCCGATCTCGACCCGATCCTCAAAGCGGCGCCCAATAATTTCATGGCGAATTATCTGCGCGCGCTCGAGCTGGCGAAACAGCAGAAATACGCTGCCGCCGATCAACTGTTCGACCGTCTGTCGCCGGGCTTCGACAAGTTTCCAGCCGGCTATTATCTGCAGGGAGCGACAAAGCTGGCGCTCGGGCAATTTGCCCTGGCCGAAGATGTGCTCGATCGATACCTGACCCAATTTCCCGACGACCCCAGGGGGGCTCGCCTCGCCGCGGTCGCCGCGCTGCGCCAGGGCGCGCCGGCGCGGGCGATCGGCTATCTCAAGCCGTTTGCCGGCAAATCGCCTCCCGACCCGCAACTGCTCACCTTGCTCGGCAACGCTTATATGGCAAACGGCAAGCCTGAACTGGCGCTCCAGCAGTTTGAAAAGGCGGCGGCGCTCGACCCGGGGAACCCGACGATCAATACGCGGGTGGCGATCTCGGAGATCAGCGTCGGCCAGGGCAAAGAGGGGCTGGCCGAGCTCGAGCGGGTATTCGACACCCAATCGGGCGCCACGCTCGCTGGCCCGACC
>Ga0210390_10005958_pt1 | contig 10193 bp, 9 predicted proteins | sample IncBWH11OmetaG_FD_161050 | JGI IMG/M metagenome (GOLD analysis project Ga0210390, IMG submission 161050) | Forest soil microbial communities from Barre Woods Harvard Forest LTER site, Petersham, Massachusetts, United States - Inc-BW-H-11-O ...
CATTCGGCATTGGCGGCCTTTCCCGAATGGGAAGGGGTAAAGCTGCTCTGCGCCCAGGCCCAGGGGATGTACTGGTTTCTCGTCATGCGCGCCGACCTCGATGCCCGGCGCGGCGATGTCGGGGTGGTCCGGGGCCGCACGATCGGTGCCGCACCCTGGGTCGAGATGGGGCTGCGCGGCCTCTTGGCCGCGGCCGGCATCGACCCCGAACGTGACCGCGTCGCGATCATGCCGGTCCTGGGTGCCGCGGCCGGCGGCGTCGTCAATTTCGGCCTCGCCGCCGCGAAGGCACTCGAAGACGGGTTGGTCGACGGCTTTTGGGCGAACGGCATGGGCGCGGAGATCGCAGTGCGGCGCGGGGTCGGCACGGTCGTGCTCGACGTACGCCGCGGCGACGGCCCGAAACCCTGCTTCAACTACACGATGTCGGTGCTCGCCGCGACCGACCGGCTGGTCGAGCGCTCGCCCGCGGTCGCGGCGGCGGCAGTGCGGGCCTTGGTCAAAACCCAGGCGGCGCTCAAAGCCGATCCCGAGCGCGCCGCCGAGGTCGGGCGCAAATTGTTCCCGGCCGACGCGGCGGCGCTGATCGCCGAGCTGGTGCGCCGCGACCTGCCTTATTACGACGCCGCGATCTCGCGCGAGTTCGTCGCCGGGATGAATGCGTTCGCCCGCGACCTGGGCATTCTGCGCGGCGATGTCCCCTACGAGAAGGTCGTCGCCGCCCAACTCGTCGGAGGCGCCGGGCTTTAGTCGTTAGAGGCGGGCCCGGAATGACTTGGTTTGGACCGCTCGACGGCGGTTATTTGCTCGGTGTTGACCGGCTGGCGGCGTCGTTTGCTGCCCGCCCTGTTTCAAGGCGCCTATCTCGCCTTGTTCTGCGGTCTGTTCCGCCGACTGCCGTTCGCCGGTCCCGGCTGAGCGGCGGCCGTCTCCCCCTCCTCGCTGTAAGAGAAGCCGAGGCGCCGCACAACTCGACAGCACAATTGCCCTCGCGGCAAACCGCCCGCAACATGGGCGCGCGGCCGCAGCCGGCCGAGCCACCCGACCGCCATGCCTCCTGTCATCGCCTCCACAGCACCGCTCGACACGGTCGCCCACATCATCCAGCTGGCGTTGACCCCGGTATTTCTGTTGTCGGGCATCGGCGCCCTGCTCAACGTGTTCGCGACCCGGCTCGCGCGCGTCGCCGACCGGGTCGACCAGATCAGCAAGGAGATGGAGAGTTCCGAGCCCGAGCAGGTCGCGGTCCTGGCGTTGCAGCTGGCCCGCCTGCGGCGCCGGTCGTTGGCGCTCGACGCCGCGGTTGTTCTTGCCGCTTTTGGCGCGGCGGCGACCTGCGCCTCGGTGCTGACCCTGTTTGTCGGAGCATTGCGCGACGCGACGGTAGCCTCGGCCTTGTTCTTCACCTTTGGCTTTGCCGTCGTCTGCACGATCGGCGCGATCCTGGCCTACACCGCCGAGATGCTGATGACCGGCAGCGGTGTTCGCGCCGAGGTCGCGGCGCGGCGGCGATCCTCCGAGCGAGGCTGAGCCCCCGCCTTTCTCGACCGCAGCGCGCCGGCCGCGTAAGGGAATGAATTTGCGGTTGCCGAGGAGGAGCCGGAAATGGTCGTATCGTGCCTCCGGTAACGGCCGTGGGGGGACGCATGTTTCGCAAGGGCGGGTTCGTCGGCCGCCGCAGGGTGTCCAGCCTGGCGGCGGCCGCCGCCGCAATCGCGATCGCCTTTGCCTGCGTGTCGACCGCGCCCGTCGCGGCCTCGGCCGCGGAGCCGGCCGGCGCCCCGATCGTGATCGGCTTCAGCATGGCCTTGACCGGCGGGCTCGCGGTCAACGGCACCTCGGCGCTGCTGGCGATGCAGATCTGGGCCGACGACACAAACAAAAGGGGCGGGCTGCTCGGCCGCCCGGTCAAGCTCGACTATTATGACGACCAGACCAACCCGTCGCTGGTCCCCGGGATCTACACAAAGCTGCTCGACGTCGACAAAGTCGACCTCGTCGTCTCCGGCTATGGCACCAACATCGCGGCGCCGGCGATGCCGGTCGTCATCGCGCACAACATGGCCTTTATTGGCTTGTTCGCGCTCGACATCAACGACGAGTTCCGGTATCCGAAATACTTCTCGATGCTGCCGGTGGGGCCCGATCCGCGTCCGGCAATCTCCGAGGGCTTTTTCGACATTGTGAAGGCCCAAAAGGACAAGCTCGGCCTGAAGACAATCGCGCTCGCCGTGGATGACGGCGAAGCCACCCGCAACGCCGCCGACGGCGCCCGCGTCAACCTGCAAAAAGCCGGGCTCCAGGTCGTCTACGACCGCAACTACCCGCCGACGACCGCCGACTTCAGCCCGATCATCCGCGCGATCCAGGCGACAAACCCCGACATCGTCTACATCTCGTCCTATCCGCCCGACAGCGTCGGCATCATCCGCAGCGTCCACGAGCTGGGGCTCGACACCAAGATTTTTGGCGGCAATTTGACGGGTCCGCAAAGCACCTCGATCAAGACCTCGCTCGGGCCGATGCTGAACGGCATCATCACCTTCGACTGGTGGCTGCCGGCGCCGGCGCTGCGCTTTCCGGGGGTCATGGAGTTCCTCGCGGAATACCAGGCGCGGGCCAAGGGGAAGGGGGTCGACCCGCTCGGCTATTACCTGGCGCCGTGGGCGTACGCGGATCTGCAGGTCCTCGGCACGGCGGTCACGGGGGCGGGCACCCTCGACCAGGACAAGATCGCCGCATACCTGCACGGGACCACGTTCAAGACCGTGGTCGGCGACGTCGCCTTTGGCAGCAAGGGCGAATGGGCCAAGTCGCGGATCATGACCGTCCAGTTTCAAAACATCACCGGCACCAAGCTCGACGATTTCCGCAACGGCAAAGGCGAGACGGTGCTGTGGCCGGACCAGTACAAAGCCGGCGACCCGATCCTGCCCTACTCGAAGGTCAAGCACTAAGCCGACACCGACCCTCTGGGGCCGGATGTGTCGATAAACCTTACAGTTCTTGCCGGGCTCCGGGACGGCTTTTAGCCGGGGAGCGGCGGCGGCGGCGAACCAGCAAGTCGTGTCAACGCGTCAAAAAGTCGGGTAGTTCAATCTATAGTCGCGAATAGCTGGACATCCAGTCGCTATTAGGGTAACCCGGTGCCGAGCCGGCGCGCGCCAACCTGTCGGAATCTCTTACAGAGCGTCCCAAAAATTTCTGGAGCGCGTTCTAGATCACTGGGACCAAGCGCATTTTTCCACTTGGTACGATATTTGCTAAGCCGCGATGTTGATTAAATTGAACATTGGGCCGCGCCAATCAGGGATATTCGCATGAATAAAACCGTTCTTCCCGCGGCCGCCCTGTTGGGGCTCGTCTCGGGGAACGCCAAGGCCGGCACCGAGCCGATCCCGCCCTACACGAATTTGCTGCTCTTCGCGTCGACCACGACGCCCTCGCCGCCGGGCAGCACCGGCCTCGGCCCGCTCGGAGCGGTCGGCGGCCTGACTAGCGGCCCGATCACGTTTGTCGCCCCGTCAACCGGAACCTTGGTCGCGACGGTCGACGATTGCTGCCTCGTCGGCGACCGCTATCAGGTGTTTCTCGACGGCGTTTCGCTCGGCTTTACCAGTCCCGAGCCGGTCAGCGGGCCGACCCTCAGCACCGGCACGTTCACCGCCCCGCTGACCGGAGGCGCCTCCTACACCTTCAACGTCAACGACCAGCTGCTGTCGTATCTCGGTCACCCCTGGCTTTTCGGCGGCACCGCCGGAACCAGCTTTTCGCCGGCCGCTTTCTACCTCACCTTGGTGGACGTGCAGCCCACTCCGATCCCCACCCCCGAGCCGGGCCCGCTCGGCTTGCTGGGCAGCGCGCTTCTCGGTCTTGGCCTGTTTCGCCGCAGCCGGAAATCGCGCTGACCTCGGTGTTTTGACGGCTTTCTTTACACTGCGGGCATCAGCCCGGGCTCGTATGCCGGGGCCGATCGCGTCGCTTTGCGTCAGGCGCCGTCGAGCACGTCGATCAGCGGCCCCAGCCGATGACGATAAGGCGCCGCGCGCCCGACCGAGCTGCGGTAGATCGGCTGGCGCACCTGCACGGCGCTCGCCGTCCGCACCGGCCGGCGAGTGATGTGAAAGTCGACGCAGGATTCGTCCCAGTCGAGCCCGCAATGCGCGACGATGCGGCGGGCCTGCGGCGCGAAGTCGGCGACCAGCTCCTCATACCGCACCTCGAGCATGACTTCGGGCGGCAGCACCTGCCGCCAATGCTCCATCAGCGCCGCGTAGCCGCGATAGTACCGCCCCAACTCGGCGAGGTCGTAGGCGAATGGCTGGTCGCCGCCGAACAGGCTCGCAAAGCACGACATGCAGGTGTCGACCGAATCGCGGCGGGTGTGGATGATTCGCGCGTTGGGCAAGGCGAGGTGGATCAGCCCGGCATAGCGGAAGTTCGCCGGCATCTTGTCGGTGACCCGCGCCGCCGCCGGCGCCGCCGCGCTGAGCCGCTCCAGATAGCGGCCGCCGATCCGGCGCAATTCCTCCCCGCCGACATCGGTGGGCGTCCCGGACATCTCGGCGAGCGTCGCCACCGCAGCCTCGAAGTCGTTGAGCTCGCCGGCGCCGTGGACCTGGGGATGGCTCGCCAGGATCTGCTCGACAAGGCTCGTGCCGGAGCGCGGCATGCCGATGATAAAGACCGGCACAGGTGACGGCTCGCCGAGCCCGCGCCGCTCGCTGATCACCTCCGCCGTGAACAGGTCTTGCGTCGCGACGAGTCGCTCCAACACCGCGGCTTCGTCATAGACGATCTCCTTGCGCTTCAGGGCGTTGCCTTCGAGGAGGTGCGCAAAAGCGGCGTCATGCCGGCCGAGATCGGCATACACCTTGCCCAAAGCAAAATGCAGGTAGACCTGCTCGCTCGCGGGCAAAGAGGCCGCGTCGCGCGCCAGCGCCTCGATCGCGGCGAGGTGCGGGTTGTCCGCGGTGAAGCGTTTCGACTCGGCTAGCGAGCGGTAGAATTCCGCTTTGCGCGGCGCCAGCTCGATCGCGCGTTCGAGCGCCAGCCGGGCCGCCGCGAGATCGCCCAATGTCGTCAGCACCGCGGCGCGCCCGTGATGCGCCTCGGCAAAATCGGGGCTGATCGCAAGCGCCCGCTCGAAATGCGCGAGCGCCTCCTGATGGCGGCCGAACGGCTGCAGCGCCGTGGCGAGATTGCAGTGCGCCTCGGCAAAGTCGGGCCTCGCCGCGACCGCCTGCTCGAAATGCGCGACCGCCTCGTCATAGCGCGCGAGCCGGCCGAGCGCGACCGCGAGCGCGTTGTGCGCCTCGGCAAGCTCCGAGTTGGCGGCGACGGCCTGGCGCAGCAGCGGGACGGCGGCGTCGAGCTCGCCGCGCTGGAGCTTGACCAGCCCGAGATTGTAGACTGCGTGCGGATAATTTGCGTCGGGCTCGGCAACCGCCCGGTAAAGCTGCTCCGCCTCGGACAGCCGACCCTGGCGGTGCAGCGCCAGCCCCTCGTCGAAGGCGGCCGCCGCGACGGGGGTTTTCGCCGGCCGGCGGTGGAACAGGCGCACGATCGGGGCCACCGAGTGTCGGAGTAAAGACCGGATCATAACGGCGCAGCGTCCCCAGGGCGAAGCGCCGAAATGCGCCGGCCGCGCTCACCGCTGGAAGCCGTCCGCCCCCGGCGGGTCAAGCCGCCCGCGCGTCGCTTCAAGGTGTTGCGAGCGCGTCGAGCAACGGCCCCAGCCGGTGCCGATGGGGCGCCGCGCGCCCGACCGAGCTACGGTAGATCGGCTGGCGCACCTGCACGGCACTCGCGGTCCACACCGGCCGTCGGGTGTTGTGAAAGTCGAGGCAGGATTCGTCCCAGTCGAGGCCGCAATGCGCGACGATGCGGCGGGCTTGCGTCGCGAAGTCGGCGACCAGCTCCTCGTACCGCACCTCGAGCATGACTTCGGGCGGCAGCACCTGCCGCCAATGCTCCATCAGTCCCGCATAGCCCCGGTAGTACCGGCCCAACTCGGCGAGGTCGTAGGTGAAGAGCTGGCTGCGCCCGAACAGGATCGAAAAGCATGAGAGGCAGGTGTCCACAGGGTCGCGGCGGGTGTGGATGATCCGCGCGTTGGGCAGCGCGAGGTGGATCAGCCCGGCATAGCGGAAGTTCGCCGGCATCTTGTCGGTGATCCGCGCCGCCGCCGGCGCCGCCGCGCTGAGCCGCTCGAGGTAAAGGCCGCTGACCCGGCGCAATTCCTCGCGTCCCAATCCCGGCCGGGCGCCGGGGCCGCGCAGGCTCGCGAGCGCAGCCTCGAAATCGCTGAGCTCGCCGGCGCCGTGGACCTGGGGGTGGCTCGCCAGGATCTGTTCGACGAGGCTCGTGCCCGAGCGCGGCATGCCGATGATGAAGACCGGCACGGAAGAGGGGTCGCCGAGGCCGCTGCCCTTGCGCATCGCCTCGCTGGTGAAAAGTTCGCGGGTAAGCTCCAGCTGCGCCATCGCCGCGGCTTCGTCATAGACGACCCGCTTGCGCTTTAGCGCATTGCCTTCGAGGAGGCGGGAGAAGGATTGCTCGTGCCGCCCGAGATCGGCATAGACCTTGCCCAGCGCGAAATCGAGGTGCATGCGGTCTTCTTCGGACAACGCGCCGATGTCGTGGGCCAGCGCCTCGATCATGGCAAGGTGCGGGTCGCCGTCGGTAAACCGCTTGGATTCGGCGAGCGAGCCGTAGAATTGCGACTTGCGCGGCGCCAGCGCGACCGCCCGTTCGAGCGCTCGCCGCCCCTCCGCCAGCCGGCCCAATGTGCGCAGCGTGGTGCCGCGGCCGTGGTGCGCCTCGGCGAGGTCGGGCTTTATCGCGAGCGCCCGCTCGAACGCGGCGAGTGCTGCGTCGTGCTGACGGAGCTGCTGCAGGCTGGCGCCCAGATTGCAGTGCGCCTCGGCAAAACCGGGCCGGATCGCGAGCGCCCTTTGGAAATGCGGGAGTGCTTGCTGGTGGCGGTCGAGAATGCCCAGCGCGGCGCCGAGGTTGCAGTGCGCCTCGGCATAGTCGGGGTTGACCGCGAGCGCCTTGCGGAAATGCTCGACCGCCTCCTCGCAGCGCTCGAGCACCCGCAGTGCCGCACCGAGATTGTTGTGCGCCTCGGCGTAGCCGGGGTTGGCCGCGAGCGCCTTGCGGTAATGCTCGACCGCCGCCTCGGTGTCGCCCAGCCCCTGCAATGTCGCGCCGAGATTGTTGTGGGCCTCGGAGAAGCCGGGCCGGATCGCGACCGCCTGGCGGAAATGGGCGAGCGCTTCCGGCCGCCGGTCCGCGCCGCGCAGCGCCAGGCCCGCGGCGTTGTGCGCCTCGGCAAAATCGGGGTCTTGCTCGAGCGCCCGGCGGAAGGCGGCAAGCGCGTCGTCCCACTCGCCGCGCCGCAGATGGATCAGCCCAAGACTGTAACGCGACCGCGCGTCGCGGGGGTCGACGCCGAGCGCCCCGCGATACAGCCGCTCGGCTTCAACAAGCCGCCCTTGCCGGTGAAGGGTATGCGCCGCGCGGAATAACCCGCGCCGCTCGCGGGCCCGGCGCAGCCGGTCAAACGCCCCGAACAAGACGCCTCTTCCCGATCGCCAACATCCGTGTCCAATGCCCGTTCTATTGCGGCATCGTGCGACCGAGCTCAACTCCGTCTCGACGCGCCCTCCCGGACGATACCGGACCCGCTCGCAGGCGTAAAATCGTCCTGTAAACATCGGTGCTTGGCGGCGCAACATGCGCCCGCCGTGAGGGACGGGCGCCGCTGCCCGGCCGCCGGCTCTTGACGCTCGCCCGCCCAAACGCCTACACAGCGAGACCCGCGCGTCGACCGCGCAGGCACTTAGGGAGATGGCAGATGGCTCGCATCAGGCATATCGCGCTCGTGACCGATGACCCTGCAAAGACAGCCGAATTTTACAAGCAGCAGTTCGGCCTCACCGAGCTGTACCGCCGTCCCGGGGACACCGGCGAAAAGGGGGTGTGGCTCAGCGACGGCTACATTTATTTCGCCATCCTGAAATACGGCGAGCCCGGCGCCCCTAAGCTCGGCCCGGGGCAGAGCTCCGACCTGCGCGGAATCCACCACATCGGCTTTTACGTCGACGACGAGCAGGAAACCGCGAAGCATCTGCGCGAGGCGAATTTCTCGCCGGTTCCGATCCCCAAATCCGCCAATTCCGAGAACCGCATGGCTGTCATGGGCGACGCCGACAACCTGAAGTACCTCGGCCCCGACGACGTGCAGCTCGACATCCGCAGCCGCGGCTGGAACGAGGCGATCAGCTTTGCGATGCAGCGCTATGAGCTGACCCCGGTCGCCGAGGAGGAGCGCAAATAGCCGTCTCAAGGGGGAACCCGTCGGGTTTTCGCGCGGCGGCAGGCTCGCGACAGGCCTGCCCTGCGCAACCTGGGGGTAGGAAAGCGGCCCGGCGAGCGGAGGAGAAAAAAGTGCTGACGATCCTTGACCTCGAGGCCGAGTTCGGCAAGTTGCGGATGCTGCGCGGGCGCACCCCGGAGACGCCCCCTGCCGAGCGCGAGGGTGCCTTCGCACGGCTGGCGCCCTACCGCGACAGCGCGATCAACGTCGCCAAGTTCTCCGGCGAGGGGCCGTGGGAGCGCCATCCCAACGGCGACGAAATCGTTCAGGTCGTCGACGGGGCCACCACCTTACATGTCATGTTCGACGACGGGCCGCAAACGTTCGCGCTGAAGGCCGGGATGGTGGTGATCGTGCCGCAGGGAAAATGGCATCGCTTCGAGGCCCCCGACGGGGTCAGCCTGATGACCGCGACGCCGCAGCCGACCCAGCATCTGACTTTCGCGATCGACGACCCGCGCACGCTCGACTGACGACGGCCAACGCCGCGCGGACCCCGCGTTGGCTCGGCTTAGCCATCCGAACGACAAATTTCGGCCGCGCCGCCCCCCAATCAATCTTCGGGAGCGCCGGCCGCGGCGCGCCGGCGTTCGACGTCGCTAAGCAGCCAGAGCAGCATCCCCAAGGTCAAGGCGAGACCGCCGAGCCCAAGCAGCGTCTGCAGGTTGGCGGCGGCGTAATCCAGCAAAATTAGCTTGCGTGCGATGACAATGATCGCGATGACCACGATCACGCGGACTTGCAGCACCCCGGAACGCCGCCGCATTGCCAATGCGATCGAATGGTTGAACTCGATCAGGATCAGAACAGTCAAGATTAGCCCGAAGGTGTCCTTGAGGGCCGTTGATTCGACGACATGCGTGCCTGAAATCAATTCGTTGAACAACGATACCGCCAAGATCACCAGCGAATAGAGAATGATAACCGATACTAACAACAGCAGCACCACAGACACGGCCAGCTCAAAGCGCATGTAAAATTCGTACAAGCCTTCTCCCTTTTTGAACGCGTCGCGCAGAAACATCCGGGTCTCCTCGGGCCAGCGGGGCGGCAATCTGCCATCGCGGCGCTGCCGATCCAATCCGGTCAAATGGCGTGCGCGCGGCTGGACTCGGAAATCGGGCTGGGCCAATGTCGCCGCCGGCGGCCGGCTCCCGCGGAGGCAGGATGGCGATGAGCGAAGGCGCGACGGATCGTGAGCGGTTCCGGCACTACCTTAAGCGCGAGCCGGCGCAGGCGCGTGCCTATTCGCAGGCGGTCGTAACCGGCGGCGGACGAACGGTCTGGCTCGCCGGCCAGGTGGCGCCTGCGGGGGCCGCCGGCGAATCGTTCGCCGGCGATTTCGACGCCCAGGTGCGCGAGGTGTTCAGGCGCCTCGGGCAAACTTTGGCCGAGGTCGGCGGCACCCTCGCCGACATGGTAACGATGACCGTCTTCATCACCGATGCGCGCTACGGCGACCGGTTCACCGAGCTGCGCAAGGAGATCTTTAGAGACAACTTCCCGGCAAGCGCGCTGATCACCGTCGCCGGCCTCGCCCGCCCGGAGCTGCTTGTCGAGGTCCAGGGCGTCGCGGTTGTCGCCTAGCCGATACCCGGTCGACAACCGATGGCGGGGGGAGGGGCGGTGCCGTGAACATTCGCATGGTGGTCAGCGTCCTCGCGCCGCTGGTTGTCGCGCTGGCGTGGCTTGCCATGCCGGCCCATGCCGAGGATTGCCGGCCGGTGCGTCTCGTCGAGCTGCCGGTCGTCCCGTTGGGCAACATCCCAACCGTCACGTTGCGGGTCAACGGCAGCCCGGTGTCGTTTCT
>Ga0210390_10005962_pt1 | contig 10189 bp, 15 predicted proteins | sample IncBWH11OmetaG_FD_161050 | JGI IMG/M metagenome (GOLD analysis project Ga0210390, IMG submission 161050) | Forest soil microbial communities from Barre Woods Harvard Forest LTER site, Petersham, Massachusetts, United States - Inc-BW-H-11-O ...
GTGTTTGCGGAGATCCCGAAGACGTCGACCGGCAAATTGCAGAAGTTCAAGCTGCGGGACGTGGTGAAGGGGATGTAAAAAATTCCGCCCGTTCCCACGCAAGCGGGAAATCCGGAAGGTTTGCAAAGTGAATAAAGGTATCCCGCTCCCCGCCAACGCAGGGCCAAACAAACGCAGCGATTACAAGGTTACCGACTAATGGACGAGTGTGTCGTGCCGCAGCCGCTCTATTTCATCCTTGACTTGCAATTTTTTTCGCTTGAGTTCCGCAATCTGAAGGTCGTCGGCGGAGGGGTGGGTGAGCGCTTCGTTGATTTGTTGTTCCAGCGCCTGGTGCCGTTTTTCGAGTTCCGCAACATGCGATTCAATCGCCATGTGGGCTGCCTCCTTGCGTATTTAAGCCTATTCGTATCATCCTACACCCTAACAACCAAAAGCAAGAATACTCCGTTTTAGCCCTTACGAACATCCCCCAAAGTTGGGCCTTGCATACCCACTGTGCACAATCGGTGGGGTCGCTGCGCGGCCTTGTCGGCGATTGACCAAAACGGGATAATCCAAAGGCACTTACTTGGTCTCCCCCACGGCCGGCCGGCCGCGGCGCGGGGCCGGTTCGAGGCTTTGACCAAGGCGGCGATGACACAAGAGGAAGAACGCGAGCTTCGGGCGCAGCTGGCGCGCCTGCAGCAGGAGCATCGCGACCTCGATGCCGCGATTGCGGCACTGCAGGAATCGCCGGGCTCCGACATCATTCAGGTGCAGCGGTTGAAAAAGCGCAAGCTGCTACTGCGTGATCGTATCACATTCATCGAAGACCAGCTCACGCCGGATATTATCGCCTAGAGTATAATCCCGAAAAAGCCCGCCCCGGACTTGATCCGGGGTGGATACCGGTTTTCGGAAAAGATCATGCTCAATCAAAAAGCCAGAGCCAGGTTTTGATTCCAAAAACGGATTAGGCACTAGCCGGCACGCCGTTCTTCCGCTCGGCCTTGCGCGCATACATGGCCGCATCGGCGCGCGCCATCGCTTCGGCGGGCGTATCGAGCCGCCCCACCATCGCAACGCCCGCCGAAGCGCCGACGACGAAAGTCGAGGCGCCCCAGCAAACTTCGGTGGAATAGACCGCGGCTTCGAGCCCGGCGGCCTTGCCGGCAGCGGCGGCGTCGTCAACGTTCCATAGCAGCACGGCGAATTCGTCGCCGCCGATTCGCGCCACGACGTCGGAGGCGCGCACATGGCGCAACAGCGCGGCCGCGACCGCCTTGAGCACGGCGTCGCCGGCGGCGTGGCCGTGACGGTCGTTCATCGGCTTGAACCCGTCGAGATCGACATAGATCAGCGCCGCGCTGGTGCCGTAGCGTTTGACGTAAGCCAGCGAGCGCTTGAGCTCGCGCTCAAAACCGCGGCGGTTGAGCACGTCAGTCAACGAATCGATGTCGACCCGCGCTTCGAGATCGGCGATACGCTCGCGTGAGAATTTAAGCTGCGCCGCGAGCGCCTCAACTTCCGCCGCGAGCCGCATGAAACTCGAGCGTGACGGCGCGCGCGGCGATTTCGGCTCGAGCGATTCGCCGGTTTCCGTGCGGCGCGAATTCGGCCGCGGCTGCGGCAAAACTCTTGGTTTGCGGTCCGGCCTTGCCGCCCGGTTCTTCATTGCCAAAAAAGTCCCGCCGCGCGAATCGCAACAAAAGCATAGCGCAGGACGCGCCGCCGATCAGCGCGTCGGATGAAACAGACTGATTACGAAGATTTAATTTCGCGATGGGTCGGTTCTGGGATTTGTGCACTGCGTCATTGAACGATCATCCGGTGTGAAACCCGCCTTTTGAGCGAGTCCATTCCAATGATGGCTGGATTCAGGCACATTCATTCAGTCTGCGTTCACCAATAAATGGGAACTTAAGGCACGAGGGGCGGTTGGGGTGCGGGTCAAACCAATTGTCGAGGTGATGTCATGAGAAGGATCTTGGTCGCTCTTGTTGCTGCGGCGACGCTCGCGGGAGCGTCGGTGGCAGCGTCCGGTCCCGCGCTGGCTTGGCACGGCGGCGGGTGGCGTGGTGGCGGTTGGGGTTGGGGAGCGGGCGGTTTCGTTGCCGGCGCCCTGGTTGGTAGCGCGCTCGCCGGACCGTACGCCTATGGCTACTATCCCTACGGATATTATCCCTCGCCTTATTACGGCCGTCCCTGCGTGTGGCGGCGCTGGTGGAATGGCTACGCCTGGGTGCGCGGCTGCGTCTAGGCAGTACGATTAGAACCTGTTGCGTGGGAAAGTTGACGGCGTCCCCGGTGGGGACGCCCGTCATGCGGGATATGGGCGCTATCCGCACCTAACTTCCGCCAAAATAGTCGAACTTCAATGGGTACGAGTTCGACACAGAATTCGGGGGTATCCGGGGCTTCCCGCTATTCACTTTTGAGATCGGCGCCCGGCCGGTCACATGAGGAACACATGCACAAGACGCTTTTGGGCCTGGCCGCGGCAGCCAGCCTTGGCCTTGCGACCGTGGCCGCCCCCGCGCCGGCAAACGCCTACTGCGTGGGCTGCGCTGTGGGCGCAGGAGTTCTCGGCGGAGTGGTCGCCGGCGCGATCGTCGGTAACGCCATCGCCAACAGCCCACCGCCTCCGCCGCCGCCCGGTTATTATCCACCGCCGGCGGCCGCATACTATCCGCCGCCCCCGCCGGCCTATGGCCCTGGCTATGCGCAACTTGCGCCCGGCTGCTATTGGGGAAAGCGCAAAGTATGGATCGAAGGTGCCGGCTACCGCTGGCGCACCGTCCAAATCTGTCAGTAACACGGCAGTGCTAGCGGCCTGCCTGGGATCGGCTAGCGCGTTGAATTCCGGCCGGCCGGCTTCATAAGCCGGCCGGTTTCTTTTATGCCTGCGTTGTATTTGTTACGGCGCTGGTAGGCTTTATCACCTTCATCGGTCGGCTTTTGCCATGCGACGATGCCGATAGAAACGACCTCGGACGCGGTGCGCCCCCTTCCGGCGGCGCGCGAAGCCATCGGCGATGCCAAAGAGCCGAGTCGTCCCCGCCAGACCGCCCTGGAGAAAGCCCGACGCTCCATCGAGCCGGCACTCGCCTTCGCGGCGGCGCTGCTGTCGCGGCTGCGGCGCAGAAGAGGCCGGCGATCGCTGTCGCGGACAATGACCGTGCTTGGCTGGATCGCCGTCCTGGCGATATGCGGCTATGTCGGGCTGACGGCGATGATCTATCTCACGCAGCGCTCGTTGATGTATTTCCCGGAGCGGACGCATGTGACGCCGGCCGAAGCCGGCCTGCCCGAAGCCACCGAAGTGCCGCTCATCACGGCCGACGGGGTCCAGATTCGGGTCTGGCATGTACCGCCAAAGGCCGACAACCCGGTCATCCTTTATTTCCACGGCAATGGCGGTGCACTGAACTATCGTGTCGAGCGATTTCGCCAACTCGTCAGTGCCGGCATTGGTTTGGTCGGGCTGGAATATCGGGGCTATGGCGGCTTGGGGGGCAGCCCCAGCGAGCAAGGCCTGATCCGCGACGCCGAAGCGGCCTATGCGTTCGCCATCGCGCATTATCCGGCGCAACAGCTCGTCCTGTGGGGTGAATCGCTCGGCTCCGGGGTGGCGGTGGCACTTGCGGCGGAAAAGCCGGTCGGCCGCGTCATCCTGGAAGCGCCGTTCACCTCCGCGCTCGCCGTTGGCGAACGCCGTTATTGGTATTTGCCGGTGCGGCTTCTGATGAAAGATCAGTTCCATTCCGACGAGCGCATTCAGAAGGTCACGGCGCCGCTTCTGATCCTGCACGGCATGCATGATCGGGTCGTGCCCTATGCGATGGGCGAGCGTCTATTCGATCTCGCCAACAAGCCGAAGCACATCGTGCGCTTCCTCGACGGCGGCCACGAAGACCTCGACAACAACGGCGCGCTCGACGCCGTCGCCCGCTTCCTCGCCGGCGATTTGGATTAGCCGCGGTTCAAAACGTCGGATAAGTCTGGCCGACCTTGCCGCCGACGCGGGCGAAACCCTCCGTTGCCGGCGGGTATTTGTCGTTGATATTGAGCGCCTTGGCATAGGAACCGGCGGCCTTGTCCTTTTGCCCGAGACGCTCATAAGCGAGCCCTCGGCTGCTCCAGGCCCGCGCGTTCTGTGGATCGAGCTGCACCGCCTCGTCGAGATCGGTCGCCGCAGACTTATTATCGCCGATGGCAAGATAGCTCAGTGCCCGCGCGGTCCACGGTTCGGCATTGCCGTTTTCCAGGCCGATTGCAGCGGAGAAGTCGTCGATGGCGAATTGGTGCTGCTGGCGGCTCTGATAGAGCAGGCCGCGATTGTAATAAGCGTCGGCATTGTCGGGCTTGAGCGCGATTGCCTTGTTGAAATCGGCGAGCGCCTCGTTGGCGTGACCTTGCGCGCGATAGACGATGCCGCGGCCGACATAAGCGGGCGCATAATCGGCGTCGATGGTCAGCGCCTTGTCGTCGTCGGCAAGCGCCAAGTCGAGTCTGTTGGTCTTGCGATAGATCAGGGCGCGATTGGCGTAGGCCTGTGCGTAATTGGGATCGAGGCTGATTGCCTTGTTGAAATCGGCGAGCGCCTGATCGTCGCGGCCGGCCTCGCCGTAGACCGTTCCGCGCATGTTGTAGGCCTGCGGGTCGTCGGGATGATTGGTGATGACCTCGCCGAGCGAGGTCAAGTTCGCCTGCGACGTTGCCAGCAGACCCTCGCCGGCTCCGGCGTTGGACGCCGGCGGATTCCCCAGTGTCGTGCAACCGGCCAACGCCGCCAAAAGACCCAACAGCGCGAGGCTGCCGGGGGCTATTCGCGCGATCTGGAAAATGGCGAGGGCTGACCGGGTCATCAATAGCAGGATAACATCCCGGCACGCCAAAAAAACGGCGCAGGCAAAGCCCTGCGCCATTCGTCGAATACGCAAATATCTCAGCCGAACCGGGGCGCGCGCGGCGCGGCGGACCGGCCGGCCCCAGGGCCTGCTCCGGGACCGGTGGTCGGCTTCGGCTTCATCGGCAGCAGCCCCTCGCGCTGCAACTTCTTACGCGCAAGCTTACGGGCGCGGCGGATCGCTTCCGCCTTCTCCCTCGCCTTCTTTTCGGATGGTTTTTCGTAATGGCCGCGAAGCTTCATCTCGCGGAAAATGCCCTCGCGCTGCATCTTCTTCTTCAGCGCCTTGAGGGCCTGGTCGACATTGTTGTCACGGACGAGAACCTGCACGCGTGCTCCTTTCCAGTCGGGTTCGTGTGATGTCAGAATGGCTAGGGCGCAACGCCCGGGCCAGCTTGGCGCGCGCCTTTAGCAGAAATGCGCTGAAAAGTCCAACAGCGGGCGCATTATGGGATCCGTCAGTCCAGAAACACCCGCGTCACGTGGCCCATTTTGCGGCCGGGGCGAACCGCAGCCTTGCCATAGAGGTGGACCGCGGCTCCAGGCAGGACCAGCCAGCGGCGGTAATCTTCCACCTCGTGGCCGATAAGGTTCGTCATCTCGACGCGGCCGTAGCGCAACGGTTTTCCCAACGGCCAGCCGGCGACCGCTCTGATGTGCTGCTCGAATTGCGACACCGAAGCGCCGTCGATCGTCCAATGGCCGGAATTGTGAACCCGCGGTGCGATCTCGTTGACGACAAGGCCGCCGTCGCCGAGCACGAACATCTCGACCGCAAGCACGCCGACATAGTCAAATTGATGCGCGATGGTTTCGGCGATGCGCACGGCCTCGGCTGCCCCCCGCGCGCCAAGCGTCGCCGGCACCCGTGAAAATTTCAGAATATGGTCGCGGTGCTCGTTCTCGGTGACATCGAAACAGGCGACGGCGCCGTCGCCGGCACGTGCGGCGATGACCGACACTTCGCGTTCGAAGGGCACGAAGGCTTCGAGAATGCAAGGCTGGCCGCCGACGTCGCGCCAGGCGGCGGCCGGATCGCTGCCGTTCCTGATCGCCGCCTGGCCCTTGCCGTCATAGCCGAAGCGGCGGGTCTTCAAGATGGCCGGCCGGCCGATCCGGTCGATCGCCGCGGCAAGCTCGGCCGGCGACGCGACCTCGGCAAACGGCGCGGTGCGGATGCCGAGCGCGGTGACGAATTTCTTTTCGGCGAGTCGATCCTGGGTGATCGCCAGGATCTTCGGGTCGGGCAGCACCGGAACGCGGGCGGCGAGGAACGTCGCGGTTTCAGCCGGCACATTTTCGAACTCATAAGTGACGACGTCGACATTCTCGGCGAAGCGGGCCAGCGCTTCGGTGTCGGTATAATCGGCGCGGGTGACACGGCGCACCACATCGAACGCCGGCGAATCCGGATGCGGCGCAAAGACGTGGCACTTGAACCCGAGCCGGGCAGCGGCCAAGGCGAGCATGCGGCCAAGCTGGCCGCCGCCGAGAATGCCGATGGTGGCCTCGGGCTTCAGCATCGGCAACGCGACGTGCGAAGCCTGGCTCACGCGCCGTCTTTCGGCACTTCGGCGACCGATGCGGTTTGCCGCGTCCGCCACGCTTCCAGCCGCTCGCTCAAAGCGGGATCGCTCAACGCCAGGATGCTGGCGGCAAGAAGCGCGGCATTGATCGCGCCGGCCTGCCCGATGGCGAGCGTGCCGACCGGAACGCCCGGCGGCATCTGCACGATGGAATACAGCGAATCCTGTCCCGACAACGCCTTCGATTCGACCGGGACACCAAGCACCGGCAGGCTGGTCAATGAGGCGGTCATTCCCGGCAGATGCGCGGCGCCGCCTGCCCCGGCAATGATGACCTTGAAACCTTGCGCTTTCGCCCCCTTGGCGAAAGCATAGAGCCGCTCGGGCGTACGGTGGGCGGAAACGATGCGCGTTGCATAGGCCACATCGAGCGCATCGAGCGTCTCGGCGGCATGCTTCATGGTCTGCCAGTCCGACTGGCTGCCCATGATAATGGCGACTGATTTCGCTTCCGGCGGCGGCACGAAAATATCCCTGCGCGAAGGAAGCGGCGTATTATAGGGCCGCGCGTTACAGGTGCAAGGCGCTTAAGTCTGATGTCGCCGGCATCGGCGCAGCGATATGCGGGATCGGTTAACGGATAGAGCCGGATATCGTTGCGCCGATCCGGGCTAACATGGGTTTGAACACGGAGCAGCCGCGATGCAGATGAGCCAGTACCATTATTTGCCGCTGGCGCCCGGCTTCTTCGCCATCTTGGTCGGAATTTTTTTCGCTGTTCTGCTGCTGCAAACGGTGCGCTTTGCCTATACCAGCCTCGGCATCAGTTCCGGCACGGCGTTGCTGTTGCTGTTGGGGTCGCTCGTCGGCAGCATTTTCAACATCCCGATCGCGCAATTGCCGCCGGAGCAGGTGATGTCCGACCAGGTGGTGGATTTCTTCGGCATGCAGTACGAAGTGCCGGTGGTGACGCATTGGCAGGGCACCGTTATCGCGGTCAATGTCGGCGGCGCCGTCATTCCGACTCTGCTGTCGCTTTATCTGCTCTTCAAGCGCGATTTGTGGGTCAAAGGCACCATCGCCACGGCGATCGTCGCCCTGGTGCTGCATTGGCTCGCCAATCCCGTTCCAGGTCTCGGCATCGCGGTGCCGGTGTTCGTGCCGGTTGTGACCACGGCCGCCGTCGCGCTTCTGCTGACGCGCCGCGACGCTGCGCCGCTTGCTTATATCGCCGGCAGCCTCGGCACGCTGATCGGCGCCGACCTGACCAATCTCGACAAGGTCCGCGGGCTCGGCGCGCCGGTCGCTTCGATCGGCGGCGCCGGCACCTTCGACGGTATTTTTCTCACCAGCATTCTCGCCGTGCTCATCGCCAATCTCTATGCCGGGCCGCGCCAAATCCAACTCGGGTAGCGGCGGGCCGCGCCCCAAAACGGCTGTCCGAGGCAACCGCCAGCGATTTTCCGAGTTTATCCGAGCGGGTAACGAAGGATCGTGTCATGCCATGGTATTATTATCTCGCGTATTTTTTTGCCGGCGCATTCCTGGCCAACAGCGTGCCGCATTTCCTGCAGGGCATCTGCGGGAACAAATTCCAAACTCCGTTTGCGTCGCCACCGGGCGTCGGCGAATCCTCGGCGACGGTGAACGTGCTCTGGGGCTGGATCAACTTCGTGGTCGGTGCCGGTCTGATACGCTATTTTTTCCCGCCTCTGCCGCCGCCCGCTGGCAGCTGTATTGCCGTGGCGCTGGGCGCGCTCCTCATCGCCTTATGGCTTGCAAAGCACTTCGGAAAAGTGCGCAATAGCGCCCCGCATCCCTGATACGAGTGCGATCCGAGCCGATGGATACAGACGCCATCAAGGATTATCACGCGCACGTCTATTACGATCCGGCGCGAAGCCGCGACCGTGCCGCGCGTCTGCGCGAACGTGTCGCCGCCGCGTTTCCACAGGCCAAGCTCGGACGCTGGCACGACGAACTGGTCGGACCGCATCCGCAATCGATGTATCAGATCGCGTTTCCGACCGAGATGCTGGCCGCCTTCGTGCCGTGGCTGATGCTCAACCGCGACGGCTTGACCGTTCTCCTGCATCCGGAGACCGGCGACGACTACACCGATCACAGCGCGCACGCGGCGTGGTTCGGTGCCGTGCTACCGCTGCGGCTCGAGGTTTTTAAAAAATCCTAAGATGAATTGACCTGCCCGGTCGGTGCGACGCGTTGCGGCAATGCGTTGCACCTGCGCAGGGAACGCTGTCGGCCGCCGGCACGTTGCTTGGCAAGGGCTGTGCCAAAGGGTCTTGCCATGACGAACAACACGAGAAATGAGACGCCGAGCCAGCGCGAGACCGATCGGAACAATGACAATCGCTTGCTGACGCCATTGCTGCTGATGGCGCTGGTGATCGTCGGCGGAATTCTGATCTTTGCGTTGCTTGGACCGCCGCCGGTGAGCTGACGAACAGGGACGACAGCAGCTATAGGCCGCGCTCGCGCTTGAGCCTGTCGATATAGACCTCGGCATCGGGCGGCAGCGAGGCCACGCCTTTTTCGCCAGCGGCAGAAAGATAGGGCCGGAGCTTGGAGTTGACGAGATAGGTCGGCTGGCGGTCGGCGGGAATGATGCGATCGAATATCACGACAATCAGTACGGCAACTAACAAGATGCGCACCGCACCGAACAACGCACCGCCGATGCGATCGATGAGTGGGGGATCGGTTCCTACGAACTCGCTGGCGGCGTGGCGGAAGAGCGCGCCGAGGATCACGCCAATCACGAGAAAGATCGCAAACAGCGGCAACCACGCCATATCGGAGGGCAGTGTCGCCTTTCCCGTCAGCAGGGGCGCGACGTCGGGCGCGACCGCAACGGCAACGGGTGCGGCGATGAGATAGGCAAGGATTGTTGCCAGACTGCGCACCAAGCCCGATATGAAGCCCAGCACGGCGCCAAGAACGACGGCGGCCGTGACCAACGCGTCGAACCAGTTCACCGCGGCTGCCCGTCGTCGAACTTACGTTCGAAAATCTCGCCAAGGGCGGCATAGAAAAAACCGTTGAGCCGCCCGATGGGATCGAGCTTCTTCATGTCGATATAGCCGTTGGTCATGCAGTGCGGATCGACGTGCATATAGACCACCTCGCCGATGACCAGCGGGTGCCGGTTCGGACCAAGCTCGATCACCTGGTGCAATTTGCATTCGAAATGGATCGGCACCTCTTTGACGCGCGGCGCCGCGATCTTCACGCTCGGGATCGCCGTCAGGCCGGTCTCGGCGAATTCACTGTCGTCCTCGGGAAACGCGTTGGCCGAATCGACCATTTCTTTCCAGACCGGATGCGTCACGACGTTGAAGCAGAACTCGCCGGTCTCGCGTACGTTCTTGAGGGTATGCTTCTCGCTGCCGTCGGGATTGCGGGCAATCGTCAGCGAGATCATCGGGGGAACGACGCAGACCACGGTGAAGAACGAGAACGGCGCCAGGTTGGTGACGCCTTTTTTGCTGACCGTCGAAGCCCAGCCGATCGGCCGCGGCACTACGGAGCCGGTGAGCAGGCGATAGACTTGGCGCTTGTCAGTGACAGCTGGGTCGAATTCGAGATAATCAGGCATGGCGAAAATGTAGCCCGGATTGAGCGTCGGTGAAATCCGGATGGCGCCATGCCTACTGGACCCCGCCTGGAGTGTTTCGCATTCCCGCCAACCGATCAAATCGCCGCGCACTTTGTTGTGATTGCGCCGCGCGAATAATGCGATGGCGCGGCCGAT
>Ga0210390_10005969_pt1 | contig 10181 bp, 15 predicted proteins | sample IncBWH11OmetaG_FD_161050 | JGI IMG/M metagenome (GOLD analysis project Ga0210390, IMG submission 161050) | Forest soil microbial communities from Barre Woods Harvard Forest LTER site, Petersham, Massachusetts, United States - Inc-BW-H-11-O ...
TGGTCGGAACGGCCTACGCGGCATGATCGACGAGGACAGCGTGCGGGCACAGCAGATGGTGACGCGGCTGGCGGAGCTGTTGCGCGCATCGCTGCGACAAGATAAGTGCAGCACGATTGCGCTGGAGGAAGAGCTCGCGACAGTGGAGGCGTACTTGGAACTCGAGTCGGCGCGACTGGAAGAGCGGCTGCGCATTCGTAGAGGAATTCAGCCGGAGGCGCGGGGCGCGCTGGTCCCGCCGATGATGGTGCAGGGGCTGGTGGAGAACGCGCTGAAACACGGTATTGCCCAGTTACCGCAGGGGGGCGAACTGGTGCTGCGCGTGGTGCGCGAGGGCGACGTGCTACGGGTAGAAGTGAGCAATTCGGGGCGGTTGCATGCGGACCATGGGAATGGGATCGGCTTAAAGAATGCGCGCGAACGGCTGCGGCTACTATACGGGGATCGCGCAAGTGTGCAATTGAGCGAAGAGCCGGCGGGCTGGGTGCGCGCGACGATGGTGCTGCCGTTTCAAGCCGTGGAGGCCGTGTGCGAGCGCTGATTGTAGATGATGAGCGGCTGGCGCGGCAGGAGCTGAGGCGCTTGCTAGCCGAGCATGGTGGCGTGGAGGTGGCGGGCGAAGCACACAACGCCGACGAGGCGGAGGACCTGCTAGAGCGATTCGAGCCGGAATTGTTGTTTCTGGATATCCAGATGCCGGGCAGGAGCGGTCTGGAGATGCTGGAGCAGTTTGCGAATCCGCCGCAGACGATTCTGACGACGGCGTTCGATTGCTATGCGGTACGGGGATTCGAGCTGAATGCGATTGACTATTTGCTGAAACCGATTGCTCCGGAGCGGCTGGCGGAGGCGTTGCGGCGCGTGCGCGTGCGTATGAAGGAGTGTGGGGCGGAGTGGGAGAGAGCACAGAATGCAACCGCGCTGGAGCAGGTGTTTGTGCGCGATGGCGAGCGGTGCTGGCTGGTGCGCATGGAGGAAATTGCGCTGCTGCGCTCCGAGGGGAATTACACGAGGGTGGTGTTTGCGGACAACCAGCCGCTGATACCTCGCTCGATGGCGCAGATTGAACCACGGCTGGACGCGAAGTTGTTCTTTCGCGCCAATCGAGCAGAGATCATCAATCTGCGGCGCGTCACAACTATTACGCCGGAGGGCGATGGCTATTGCGTTGCACTGCGGGACGGTCCCACAGTTGGTGTGTCGCGCAGACAAGCAAAAGCTCTGCGGGATCTACTGGCTCTGTAGTGCTTCATCGCCGAAATTCCGCACAAACCATAAGAAAGGGGTAATCTTCTGCATAAAATGGCTCATTCGTGATTGAGGAAATGCCGTAGGTGTTTTGCCCGCGATGTCCCCAGCTTGTCACCGACTGCGGACGCCGGCAGCCAGCCGGCCACCGAACCATACGCAGGGGATGGCTTCGACGGCGATCGAGACCGGATACCATGCTGGTTCGAGTTGCCGTGCTCTGTTGAGGAAGCGGTGCATCTCAATGAGCGCATTATCGCCCATGCACTCAGCGAGCGAATAGAGACCAGTAACCTGGCCTGTCCTCGCCAGCTATCATACGTTGTCGCCGACTGATGGGCTGACTGAATGATTGTCATCCGATCACCGAGATTGCTGCTCAGCCCGTTCCAGATGAGGGATGCTCAGGAGGTCTATGGATGCATCACCCCCGCCATCGCCAAGTTCATGCCGCGGGAGCCGCCATCGTGGAGCGAGTACGTGACGCGGTGCGACAAGAGAGTGCGGGCTCCAGAACCGAACAAGTTTGCCTTCGTCGTCCGGAGGCTCGATAACGGGGAATACCTAAAGGTAGCCTGATTTGGAGATAGGGATGTCCCGTTAGCTGGCGGCCTACCTGCCGGGACTCAATTGGGGGAAAGCGCTCTTGAAAGACTCTATTGGACTTTGCTACCGGGCTTGGACTTGTCTGGCCGTTGGCGTTCCAATTCTTCTCTCAATGCGCTTAAGCAGTCCTTCGCTTCTTTCACCAGTTCATGAACTTTCGTGTTTTGTTCGACCCCAACCGCTCTTTCGATCGCGAGCAGCTTCTTCATCAGCGTGGTCGTATCCATCCACCACGTTCTCCTGCCGAAGCAACTGGAACAGGATAGTCCAATATGTGATCTAAATCACAGCCATATATGTGAGATAGATCACGTCGTAGTTTGCCTTTATATATCTTTTGATAAACAGTGAACGGAGGGAAGACAGGCCGCTTTCGCTCGGCTTTCAAATACTCTCGAAATCGGCGGTTCCGGATGGCGCATTTGAAATTCAGGGTTAGATTGGGTCAGGCACCCATTGCGCGAAACGTGTGCGACGCTCCATCGGTCGAGTGTTTCCATTGACGAAAGCTGCGGATGGAGTCCCGCTGAATTTGGAGCGCGAATTCCTGTGCATCGATCACCATGTTAAGAACCGTAAGCTTATCCTTAACGCCGATAGCTTTGTCGATTTCGTCTAGTTGCTTGTCAAGCGTTGAAATATCCATACAACACGACTCCAGTTGCATGATTCTGTTCGGTCATGCACCCATTGGCTGTGATATAGATCACTCGTCATTGGATTACTGGTCGACTTATGTCCTTTTCCAACTACGTCCGTGCGATCGCTTCCCGCTCTGGCGAAGACTCAGGAGAATCGATCTCCGCATCCAATGCCACTCTCGTGCTACTGAGATTGAGCGCAAAACCGTCAGGCGCGTGATTTTGGAATTCGGTTCTCATGACCGAACGATTCCTTTTGTTGACGTCTCATCAAATCCAACGCAAGCGCCAGAAGGTCGCCTTCATGCGTTACCTCCTGCCAGTGGCGAGTAGCATCGCATCTCTCTTCGTTGGTCAGAGTAGAGTGGTCAAGATCATCCATCAGCCTTGCAGCGACAATCCAGCTCCGCTCCAACTTGGCGCGGATGATTGCTACACGCAGATTGAGGGGTTCCTTTTCCATTGGCGCCTCTACCTGAGACCTGTCTTACTTTTGCTCAAAGTGCTCCCGCAAAGAAGGTGCGAGCGAACTGTTTTACGTTTCGGTGAGCGCCAGCCGTGCGGAACGTACTTCTGCGGCGAGCAGCTGCAAGATACCTTGGTACAACTGGGGATCGGCTTCGATAACCTTCTCAAAGTCGTACCGGGTCACGAATCTGACCTTTGAACCTTTTTTAACCATCGCGGTCATTGAGTACGGCTCATTACCGACAACTGCGGGTAGTCCGAGCAGCGAACCTGGACCTGCACTGAGGCAGAACACCACCCGGCCCGAAGGAGCATTCAGCAAGAGCGCAGCTTCACCACTTTCAAGAATGTAGAGGCCGCTGCAAGCCTCTCCCTGGATGAACAGCTTGCGGCCTTGATCGCAAAATATGGGCAAAGAACGGCTTTCGAGCACGTCGATCAGTTCGAGGTGCGTCGCAAGGGCTCCATTTTTCATTGGGTTGACCGGTTTTCTGTTGCCGGACTGGCAACTTGGCCCAGCGATTCGTCTGATCGCTGTCAGATGATCACACTTTTGTAATCGACTTTATGTGTCCTGGATCACGCCCACCAAAGTTTTGATTCGAAGAACTCGAACCCGAGGCGTTGGAGAAACGCGAAAGCCTCTCGCGACCGAGAGGCTTTCACTTGCATGGAAAGGGTTAGCTACTAATTGAAACATGCGCCCAAATAAGGCTCCATGTCAAATCGGCTCACCTTCTCCCAGTGAGTATCCCTAAATCGTGGCCAATTATTCTCAATTCTGTCACGACCTGTGCGTACCGATTGATTGCTTCCTTCTTACGCTCTGGTGTCGTCGACGCCGAGCTGATCTCAGCGGCCAGCCCTGCCTTCTCTATTCGATTGCAGACGAGCAGTGCGTGGAGATTATCCAAACGAAGTTGTTGAATGAGAGAACTCATCGGAGGCACCTGTAGTTCCAACGTAGTCCCAATCGGCTGGTCTGTCGAGGGACTGCAGTGCTTTTTCTTACCGGGCACCACGCGGCGTCGATCAGGTGATCAATTTCTAAATGCTGCGATGACGCCACGTCTGCAACAATCGGGCAGAGCTGGTGGAACCTGTTTGATGGCAGTCGTTGGCGTCAGGTTGATACATCGGCTCTGTGTTAAGCACTGGCGAGTGCTGCACGAGCTGTGTGTACTTCCTCGGCCAGAACTTTCAAGACCAGGACATAAATCGCCGGTTGATCGAGAAGTAGCTGATCAAATTGTCCTTTTGCGAGGAAGCCTATATCGGAGCCTTGTCGGGCCACGAGGGATAACGAATAGGGTTGATCGCGAACAATCGCTGGAAGACCGAGAACTGTTCCGGGTTCGGCGGTAAATCTGGCCACGGCCTTTCCGCTTTCAGAAAGTACCATGGCAACGGCAACTCCACTCCGCACGATATAGAGGCCAAGCGGGGGGTCACCTTCGTGAAAGAGAATACGATCGTTTTCGCAAAGAACCTTGTCAGACTGCGCTTCGATTATGTGGAAGAGTTCTTCGTCCCTTGGAAAGTCTTGTCCGTTGGGAACATCTTGCGGTACAAGCATATTATTGCGGAACCTCTCATCGAGCGAACTGAACTTGGCCGATAAAGTCTCGCTCTTGTTGCGCGTCGATTGTTGCGAGTATCTCAGGATTACTGCTCGGATTTCTGTGAGCCTGAATACTTAGGCTTCCACGTTTAAGTGATGCGGCTCACTGAACATTCAAAGAGAATCTGCTTAGATGATGGAAGTATTGGCGCACGGACTCGCGCCTATGCAATCAGACAACGCATTCATGAGTGTTTTCTTGCCGGATGAAGGTTGCCAAAGAACCTTCATCCGATTTTTTGTCTCTGTAGGCCAGAGTGATCGGAAGCGTCCGGTCTTCCCCGCTGGGGTTTAGGGTTAGTTAGATCGACTTTCTCATACGCAATCATTGCTACATCGTTAGAAACCAGAGGGGGCGCATATCGGTGTGGATTGTCCCAAATACACACAATGCCGTCGCGCCGCACGCGTTTGTAGGAGAAACGCATACGCGGAACCGATTCCGCGGCTTCTTTGCTTTCCTGCTGTCGGGATCCCTCTTGACGCCGTTTGGAGCGAGGCTGCGCTCCCATCTCGGACGGATGCAACAGGGGGATGCCCGGCGCTGGGCTTCAATTCTGGCGTGGGATTGAGCATCCCGGGGTCGCAGCGAGCTGCGGGTCAAAGGCGCGCAATCGGAGTTTGCGGCGCGGCCCGACCTGGTCCACGGAAATGATTTCGATTTCGGCAAAATACATATTGTCGTAAATAACCCAGTCGGCGACGCGCTGCAATGCGACCTCGGGTCCGGTTGTGATTAAGCGGATTTCATCCCGCGAGAGGCGCACGCCGAGAAAAGGCCCGAGGACCGGCCCAAGAGATCCCTGATATTCGGGAAGATTTCCGATACTCGCGTGTCCGTTCCGTAATTCAAGATAGATAGCCAAAGTGCCTCCTAGATTTCGAGAAGGCGTTAGGGTTTGTAAAAAGACGATGCAGGCCCCGCGTCACCTCCTCGTCGCACAAGTGTTCGCAATCCCTGCACCGGCGAATTTCCGCGCGCAGCCCGCGTGCGCAGGGCCCAGCAATGTTCGTTTTTGAGATTTGAAACGGGAACAGGCGAAGGAAGAGGGACTTATGAATTGGTGAGTGGCGATGCCCGGGACATTCTCGACGACGTCACTCGGGTCGGATACCCGGAAGGGGAAGTCCTCGCAGGAGGCCTTGAGACCCGTTCTGGCGCGTAAGCTGAAGATCCCGAGACTCTAGATGTGAAAGAGCGATCGCCCGCAGCGACGGCGTGAATGCGCGCAAGGCTGCATTTTGCGGTGCGCTCTCGCGGTCTTTCGCGGACTGCCAGAACTCAAGCAACAGGTGCACGGTCGAAAACTCGGTGTGCACGAGCAGATCGGAGTGGACATTGCCGGGAAGCCCCGGTGTAATTCGCGCCATCTTCCAGACTCGCTGAATGCATGTGCCAGTGCACAAACATCGGCGCTTCGTACTTGGTAAAGGCTAACTGCGTAAACCATTGTGATCCTTTCTGTAAAGGGGGCAGGCGTTATATCGCCTGCTCCCTTTTTCTTTTTTGGGGAGAAGGAGAGAGGGATGAGGAGATGGGGATCTCCGACGAGGCGGTACGGGAGGGGCCTTTCACCGTGCGGAACTCGCCGCAGTGAATTGCATCTACGGCAGCGAGATGTCCGCGATCGGGGTCTCAATGCGGAGTGTATGGGCGACGATTCCTGCGCTTGTTATCGATTAATGAATGGTCGCTTAAGATGTGACTCTCGTCTTTCTGGTCACGCAAGCACAAAACCACCCGCGCAGATCAAGCGGTTCCAAGCCTCCTCACAAGACAAACTCAATAGGAATTTTGAGAGTCGAACCTTCGAGAAAGGCAGATCCAAGCCGATGGGCTGATCGACGTCCTGGCTGGTCGAAAGGCGTTGATGGATTCGTATCGCAATTTCGCAATTTCTACTGCATCTTCGCTTGCCAATCGGGGGATGCGTGACTTTGCAATTTACATCGATTTGCCAATACGGATATCTGGGTTTTCGCGTTCTTGAGCGAACGCGCAGCCATTCGCGAGCCTTGAGCAGTCTGGATTTAGCTGCCCGGCACGTATCTGCGCTATGGCCGCCTTTGACAGCTGCGTCCTTGAGCACATGCGCGCGGAATACTCCCCCAAAAAAGAAATTCGTCGAACGAGCGCGATAGCATGGTCGTGCAGTCTCGTCACGAGCAGTCAGTCTCTCCTGGGGAGTCCCCATCGGCGCCTTGTGTGCCAGGGTTTATAGAAACCTTCGGGTGGCGCTCAGAGTGCCAGTTTTCAACTGCCGAAGTCGCATACGACGGATTTAGGCGTTTGCCGAATAGTCTCTCCGCGTGGACGGGGCCGATCCCCATTACTGTCGAGAGCCCAAAAATATCGTACGGCCGTTCGTAGGCGTATGCTTCAGCAACATTTTCTCGACACAACTGAGGAGGGATACCTTTGTCAGCGTACTTGATCGTGATGAAAAGTAGGATTTCGCGCAATGTCACTTCCATCAACGGGGTACCAAAACAATTCACGAAGAGCGTGTCCGTGTCTTTATCCCTAACGAGCATCTTGCGAAGTTCCTTAAATTCCTTTAGGAGCTTAATCAAACAGAACGGCCACATCCCCTGCCTGATTCCGCTTCCCGTCTCAGCAGGATCAAATCGGTACTGCCAGCACTCTGCCTTGGGATCGCGCGCGTGCTGATCCTTGAACCAGTCGTCGATTTCTATATTCTTGTTCTTATCAATAGGCCCAAGGAAGATGTTAGGGTTCTTCCCGCCTATTCTGCATCGATAAATGAGGCGGGGCGGCCAGGCTAAACGGACTAGTATCTGCATAATGAGCTCAAACATTGCAAGGCGCGCTAGACGGAAGTCAATTCTTGGCGGAAGGTTCACGGTGTGACCGGCGTCCCTGTATGTCTGCTCGAGCGATTTGCGACCCTTATGGATCTTGGCTGGGATTCTCAACAGGTCGTCAGCCAGGAGGTAGCGCCCATTCTTCCGCCCTCGGATGTCTTCTTGTGCTTCCAGAGGCATCTCCTTTTGAAATGTATCGAGCCAGCCGAAGTGTTCCTTCGGGAACATCGAGTGACTTCTCGCGACAGAAATCAGGAGGGCAAACATCGCACGCACTGGGCCCGGGAGATACCGACGGTCTTTCTGAAGGAAGCTCCTGAACCCTCTGAATACGGGTTCGCGAAAAACCTGCTCAAGTTTCTCGATATTTGTAATGCCCTCGATGTTGACTAGCCACCCGACGATGGCGCACACGCATCTCTTAAACTTAATTTCAGTCGCGGGGCTCCATGTGCGAGAAGACGGTCGATGAACAGGCATATCTCCTTCGGCGGGACGCTTCGATTCGATCACAATTTCCACCTGGGCTTGGATCTTAGGTGCCAGCTCCTCAAATGGGTCAGAATACGGCTCGAGTTGATCGTCGGTCCTGCCGTTTTGCCGCAACAGACCCCGGCTTTCCAACAGGTGAATGAATAAATGCCTGATCCTATTTGCCCTCGAAAACGAGAGTATTTCCTCGGCGACTTGGGTAACGAGCCAGTGGTAAATGCCCTCCACGGTGACGTCGTTCGGCTCAAGACCTTTGTCGGCAAAATGAAGAAGGGGTTCCATGCAGTTGATGGAATCAGGGAGATCTCGAATCGGGCTCCATGATTCCGGCAGGTGCTGATAAGGCCGCCAGCCAGACGCAGTCGCATAGTCAATGCAGTGCGCCAAATGTCCGAGAATGTTCTTGACCTCGTCCCGGCTGTAACCATTGGCGGCTAACAGATTGCCTAGCTTTGACCCGTACGTGAAAACCACGTCAATCCTTGTCGGTCTTACCTCGGGGAAGCCTATCAGCCGGCAGCACACTTCCAATGCGGAAGAGAGGCGGGGAATGTCCGGATCCTGCGCCATCAAATCGAAAAGATCCCCGACGCGCACTAGCGCGAGACCGGGTCCGGCCTGTGGCAAAGAGTTGATTGGTCCCGGCGCACCAATGCGACCCAGTGAACTCGGAACAACGCACTCGGGCCGTTCTTCCTTCGGCCCTTTCCGGTGTGGTTCGCTTTGACTCTTGTCGTCGTTCATCTAACTGCTCCCGCAAGCTGAGCCATCGCACCGTGCGAGACGAGACAGGAACGATCGTCTCATTGGGAGCACGGCAACGATATCTATGTCGTCGTCTTTCTAATCATCACGCATAGAAAGACAGAGAACAATGCCAGGAGGACACAATCTCAAGTTTCGATTGATGGGTAGTGACTCGGCTGTCGGTGTTACACGCTCAGGGCCGGCCTGGTGACTTCCTTATGTAGATTTACTTGAGGCAGGGAAGACGAGCGATATATATATAACCTTCTTGAACGAGACCCGGCTTGATAAGCCGGATCTCGCACCATTTGCTTCATGAGGTATGCCGCCAAGCTAGCAAGGGCCGTTCACCAAAGATCAGAGGCGGCGGCTGATCCTTAAGATACGTGGGCATGAAATCCGGGAGGTCGGCAAGTCCCATCTCCTCGCGGGAAAGGCGCTCTTCATACCAGGAGTCAACTATCTTGTTGGAGCAGGATATGTCAAATCTGGTTAGATAAGTCATTGTCGTAAGAGGGTTATGATGCCAGAGGCATTGACTGAGGATGCGGTAATCAGCGTGCCGGCTTCGCATGTATTCAAAGGCAAAGATATATCGGAAAGAGTGGATTGACAAACGCTTAGGCGCATATGTGAGACTGAGCTCGGCGAGGATAGCCCGCAAGTCGTGGTACGAAAGCTTTGACTGGTGGTCACTGACGAAGAGGTTATCGACGGCTTTGTCTCCAACCAGGATGTCGCGATAACCACCATCCACAAAGAGATTAAGTGGGTCGACCAAAGGTCGGGGTACGTAGCCAGCGACAGAATATCCATTCTTGGTCTCAAGTGGAGAAAAGAAATACATCCAGAATGTGGCTTTGGGATTCGTGGCTGCTTCTTTGCGTACCCATGCTGGTGCGTGAACCCGGCTGTACAGGTCCAGGGGCTCACGGCGCAGATTTGTTCCGAGACGGCAATTCACAATGTTGGTTGCCCGCCAGGGCAGGAGGATCTCCCAGTGGATCAGCAGCGAGCGCATGAAGAGACGGGCCGAATAAACTTTCACCTTTTCCGACAAGAACATTTGCGCACCGCTTGTGGTTGTCTTGCGGGCGGCGACAATTTTCCGGTCTGTCTCTATCATTTCCGGAACCTTCTCTAGGATCGAAAAATCTATGTGGTGCCGGGCCCGCCATTTCTCGAGTTCTGCCTGGGTAGGCCTGGGCAAGGACGCTACAAAGGCCTTGAGCCACACAAAGTCCCGGTCATCGAATTCGGTACTGTACTTAATGGCCGTCACGAGCGGGATGAAGAAGGTGCGAATGCTGTTCGATGTCAAGTTACGCGATATGAGGAACTCGAGACTTGAGTCGAAGTGTTTCTTTGTAAAAAGCTGATGAAGAGAGTCGACATCTGCCCCACCGGGGAGCTGGCTTACAATGCCATAAACCCGACGGGTTGCGTCAACAAAGAGGTTGGCCGAGATCGGTCGGATCGGCTTTGCGGGCTTTTTCTCCTTCTTGTCTATGCGGCGGACGGTGTCGTCCTCC
>Ga0210390_10005973_pt1 | contig 10179 bp, 6 predicted proteins | sample IncBWH11OmetaG_FD_161050 | JGI IMG/M metagenome (GOLD analysis project Ga0210390, IMG submission 161050) | Forest soil microbial communities from Barre Woods Harvard Forest LTER site, Petersham, Massachusetts, United States - Inc-BW-H-11-O ...
GCGGCGGCCGGAGCTGACGGTTGCGGTGATGGACCATTCCGTCTCGACGAAGAATCGCCTGCTGCCGGTGGTGGATGCGGACGCGCGCGGGCAATTCGAAGCGCTGGAGCGCAATTGCGCGGAGACGGGCGTGCATTTGTTCGACATGAACAGCAAGAACCAGGGGATCGTGCACATCATCGGGCCGGAGCTGGGGATTACGCAGCCGGGGCAGACGATTGTGTGCGGCGACAGCCATACTTCGACGCACGGCGCGTTTGGCGCGCTGGCGTTCGGAATTGGCACCAGCGAAATCGAGCATGTGCTGGCGACGCAGTGCCTGACGCAGTTCAAATCGAAAACGATGAAAGTGGAAATTAGCGGCAAGCTGCCGCGCGGAGTGACGGCCAAGGACATTATTCTGGCGGTGATTGGAAGAATCGGGATCGCCGGCGGGAATGGATACGTTTTCGAATATACGGGTGAAGCGGTGCGCGGACTTTCGATGGAAGGGCGCATGACCATGTGCAATATGTCCATCGAAGGCGGGGCGCGCGCGGGGATGGTGGCGCCGGACGAGACCACTTTTGAGTACATGGAGGGGCGGCCGTTTGTTCCGCGTGGGCGGGAGTTCCAGACGGCGGTGGATTTCTGGCAGACCTTGCCGACCGATACCGACGCACAGTACGACGACACTTTGACCTTCCACGCGCGCGATTTGGCGCCGATGGTTACGTGGGGCACGAATCCGGGGATGGTGACGCAGGTTTCTGACCGCGTGCCGGATCCGGCTTCGTTTAGTGATCCGGTGGATCGCGAGGCGGCTACGCGCGCGCTGGTTTATATGGATTTGAAACCGGGGACGGCGATCGAAGATATCTCGCTCGACCGCGTGTTCATCGGATCGTGCACGAATTCGCGGCTGGAGGATTTGCGCGCGGCGGCGAAGGTGGTGGCCGGAAAGCATGTGTCGAAATCTTTGAAGCAGGCGCTGGTGGTGCCGGGTTCGCGCGTGGTGAAGGCGGAAGCGGAAGCCGAGGGGCTGGATAAAGTTTTCGTCGCGGCGGGTTTCGAATGGCGCGATGCGGGATGCAGCATGTGCATCGGGATGAATGATGATGTGCTGCAGAGCGGCGAACGTTCGGCGAGCACTTCGAATCGCAATTTCGAAGGGCGGCAGGGTAAGGGCGGGCGCACGCACCTGGTGAGTCCAGTAATGGCGGCAGCGGCGGCGATTGAGGGCCACTTCGTGGACATCCGCAAGTGGAATAATGTGGACGGAGCGGAGTAACTGGTGTCGGTAGGGTTCGAAAAGGATTTCGAACGCCGCAAACTTCGCCTCCACTTCACGAACGGCGAAGTCGTTGATGCCATTATCATCGACGTGGCTGCGCCTGACGACGGTGATGGCTTCGTGTATGACCCGATACCTCGCGCTGCTGTGGCGTTTTGGGCGCGATTCAAGGATCTGGAAAAATACGAGGTTTTGGAGAATTAGGAACACATGGAACCTTTCATCAAGCATACGGGGTTGGTGGCGCCGCTGGATCGCGTGAACGTGGATACCGACCAGATGGTGCCGAAACAATTTTTGAAATTTCAGACGCGGCAGGGATATGGGCGCGTGCTTTTTTATGATTGGCGCTATTTGCCGGGGGAAAAGCCGAATCCGGAATTTGTTTTGAACGCGCCGCGTTATAAGGGCGCTTCAGTGATTTTGGCGCGGGCGAATTTTGGCTGCGGGTCGAGCCGCGAGCATGCGCCTTGGGCGATTCTGGATTATGGGTTCCGCGCGATTCTGGCGCCGAGTTATGCGGACATTTTTTACAACAATTGCTTCAAGAATGGAATTTTGCCAGTGACATTATCGAACGAGCAGATGGATGAGCTATTTGCGCGGACGGAGAGGAAGGAAGGTTATCGGGTTACTGTGGATTTGCAGGAGCAAGTAGTGACGGATGACGACGGGTTGCGGTATGCGTTTGAGGTGGATCCGTTCCGGCGGGATTGTTTGTTGAAGGGATTGGATGATATTGGGCTTACTTTGGTGCATGAACCGCGTATTTCTGCATTCGAGGAAAAGAATTTGAAGCATCCGGCGATGTATGACGCTGGTGATGCGAAGCATCACAGCGAATCGCCGCAGCCTGCGCGGCATAACTAGTTACAGATCGCAAGCGATTCGATTCAGGCATCGTTCGGTTCAGGAATCGGTCGCGCCCGCGTTGCGCAGTAATTCGGCCAGGTCGTGCTGCCGTTTGCTGATGGCCAGCGATAGGGCAGTTTGCCCGTCGTTCGCGCGTGCGTGAACGTCTGCTCCCGCATTCAGCAGAGTGGTCACCATGGCAGGCCAGTCTGTTCTTGCGTTCCCCGGACGTGCCGGAAAGGTCTTTCCGGTGAACGTTTCCCAGATCGCCTCGTGCCCTCGTATCGTTGCATACATCAGAAGCGTCGCGCCCTTTCCATATTTTGCATTTACGTCCGCGCCCGCTTGCAGGAGATCTTGCGCGATTTCCACATGGCCCGAAGAGACGGCCCAGCGAATCGCTATTTGCAGGCTTTCTTTCAGCCCCGTTCGTCCCTGGGCCCTTTTTAGGAGCTCACCGAGTATTTCGCGGTGGCCTTCCGCTGAAGCGATCCATAGCGCATCACCCTGAATTTTCCCTTCGGCTAAAACGTCTGCGCCCGCGCGAATGAGAGCGCGCACGATTTCAGGATTTCCGAGCCGCGCAGCGGTTACCAGCAAAGCATAGCCATGTTCATCCTGCAGATCGGGAGGAACACCGTGGGCGAGTAGCGTCAGGACGGAGGCCAAATCGTCCCGGGTGACGGCGGCAATCAGCGCGGCGTGATCGCTCGAGCGTCCGCGAGCGTGGATCAGCCGATAATCGTTGCCCGATTCTTGTGCCTGACGAAAGTCGAGTGTCGCGCGCGAAGGTTCAATGCCGAGCAGACGCGCGAATTGGGTCGCGCGTTGTTCCGCGAATGCTTGAGGGCTGGTGAGGGCATCGCGAATGGCTGCGGCGGGCGTTTTTCGCGGTGCCAGTTTGGCGAGGAGTGCGAAATGGCCGGACCATTTCTTGCGCTGAGCGGCGCTAACCGGACCAAAGTATCCGGGATGCGAATCGAATTGATCTATTAATTGTCCGTGGTCGTAAAGAAGGTAGAGGAGGACGTCGCTGTCATGAACCAAGAGTGCGAGTACAGGAGCGGCAGTCTTTGCAGAAAGACTTTTGGCAACGCGGCGAATTTCTTTGATGTTTTGCCCATCGCTCGCTTCGTCGTGGAGCGTGATCCATCCGTTTTTCTGATCGGTCACGAGGGCACGGGAGCTTACAACTTGCGCGACTGCCTTCGCGCAGCGGGAAACGCTGCGTGTGCGGATTTGATAGTTTGTGAACGATACGCCCATCTTGAGTTGGATGTCAGGTGAGCGGTCCGTCTTTCTCGTCTTAGCGTAACTCAGGCGAGCTGTGTTCGGCTTGGAGAGAAGTTAGTTGAGGCTATCTTGTAAATATCCAACCGTGAGCGAGAAATGGAGAGTGGCCATCACGATGGCGGCCCCGCGTTGCGGGACCGCCGCTACAAAGGCCGAATTAAGAGCCAAGTCAAAGGCGCCCGCCTGAAGGCGGCCGCTACAAATTCAAAACCTGGATGGGGCTGCGTTGGCGCAGCGGGGATTATTCTTGCGCGTGGATTACTGGCTCCGGGGATTCCGGCGCGATGGGGGCTGGGCCTTTTAGTTCTGCCAGGAGGATGCCGGCGAAGATTAGCGCGGCGCCCAGGAGGATGCGGCCGCCTAGATGTTCGCGCGCCAGGAGCCAGGACGTGAGCGCGGCGAACACTGGTTCGAGGCTGATGAGGATTGCGGTGTGCGTGGGCGAGGTGTATTGCTGCGCCCAGGTTTGCGCGGAAAAACCGAAGGCGGTGGAACCGAGCGCCGTGATTAGCACGGCGAAGATTAGAGTGCCGCTCCAGACCCAGCGCGGGTGCTCGACGCCGGTGACGGAGAGTAATGGTAGCGCGACCGTTGCGAGAATTGCGGTGGTGGCGACTTGCACTACGGCCAGCGCGCCGACGGAATGATGGGCGATGTAGCGGCTGATGAAAATCATATGCACCGCGAACATCACCGCGCAGCCGAACACTAGCGGATCGCCACGATTCAAGCCGCCGAAACCTTCGGGCGGCACGGTGAGAAAATACAAGCCGGCGAGCGCGGCGAGGGCGCCGGCCCAGATCCATTTATTGACGCGGCGCTCGCTGAAAATGGCCAGCAGCAGCGGAACGATGACTACGCTGGAGCCGGTGATGAAAGCCGCCTTCGATGGCGACGTGAATTTCAGGCCGGTGGTCTGAAACGCGTAACCGGCGAACATGAAGAAGCCGATCTGCGCGCCAGCCCAGATCGAGGTGCGCGTGAGGCCGCGCAATGCTTGGCGAAAGAAGATCGCCATTACCACGGCGGCCAGCGCAAAACGCACGGCGATGTACACGAAGACGGAAACGTCGGCGAGCGCGTCTTTCACTTCGACGAAGGTCGCGCCCCAGATCAGCGCCGTGAAACCCAAAGCGAGATCGGCGCGGAAATGTTTGCTGAGCATGGACGGAAGAGTTTATGCGCTGCGCGCAGCAGTGACAAGACGAGAAACGCGAGACGCAACGCAGCGCGGCATGTTCATTGACCGGCACGGCGACCTATAATACAGAACGTGCTGCCTAACACCCGTCCACCAATCGCGGTCGTGTTCGCTGTCCTGTGTCTCGCGAGCTTATTAGCCACTCGCCTGCCCGGCGCGAAACACGAAGCGTGGATGGAAGTGCACAGTCCTCATTTCATAGTGGTGAGCAATGCGGGCGAAAAGCAGGCGCGCAAGACGGCCATCCGTTTCGAGCAGATTCGCGCGGTGTTTCGGCGTTCGTTGGAGGTGGCCAATCAGCATGATAGTCCGGCGATCACGATCTTGGCACTTAAGGATGAAGATTCCGTGAAGGCTTTGCTGCCGGAATATTGGGAGAAGGGCCACGCACACCCTGCCGGGATGTTCTTGGATAACATGAATCTTTATTTTGCGATGGTGCAGCTGGATGCTCCGGGACTGAATCCATACAACACGATTTATCACGAGTACTTCCACTCGCTGACCGCGCCTTATTTTCCGAATTTGCCGGTATGGGTGTCCGAAGGGCTCGCGGAATTTTACGGCAATACGCAGATCGGCGATTCCGAAGTGGGCATGGGACGTCCGGACCCCGACCTGATCGGCGAGCTGAGGCAGGGCGGTTTGATGCCGCTGAACGTGCTGTTCAAGGTGGATCATAACTCTCCGTACTACAACGAACAGAACAAGATTTCGGTTTTCTATGCGGAGTCGTGGGCGCTGACGCACTACTTGATGGTGGGCGACAAGTCCGCGCACCGGGCGTCGCTGCAGTCCTACCTGAATGCGATGACGAAGGGAGCGACAGAAGAACAGGCCGCCGCGCAAGCATTTGGCGACCTGAACCAGCTGCAAGCGGCGCTGTTCGCTTATATCCGGAACGCTGCCTTTTACTACATTAAAGCGCCACCGCCTCCGGAAATTGCCACCGGTGATTTGCAGGTTCACGAGCTTTCCGAGGCCGAAGTAGATGCCTATCGGGGCGGATTCGCGGCCGTGCGCGGACGAACGCAGGAAGCGATACCGATTCTGGAACAGGCCGTGAAGCTCGATCCAAAACTGGCGCTTGGTTATCAATACCTCGGCTTCGCGGAGTATCAGGAGAAAAAGCACGCGGAAGCGCTGGCCGATTTCACGCGCGCGATCGAATTGAATCCGAAGAACGCGTTGACGCGATTCCTGCGTGCGTATTTGGCTTCCACTCAAGGCGGAGCCATTGGCGACGACACGCAGATGGAGGAGGATTTGCGCACCGCGATCGCGGTGAGTCCGGAATTTGCGCCACCGTATGGCGTGCTGGCGGTGTATCTGTCGAACCAGGGCCAGAATTTGCCGGAGGCGCTGAAGCTGGCGCAAAAGGCGCAGGCGCTAGAGCCGGGAAGTGCTATTTATCAGATTGATTTGGCGAGCGTGTTGGCACGGATGAATCGTTTTCAGGACGCTCGCAAAATTGCGGAGCATGCGCGGAGCAATGCCACGAATCCCGGCGAGCGGGAGGAAGCCCAACGATTCTTGGCGTACCTCGATCAGATGAAAGAATACTCGGAGAGCGAGGGCGATCAGGTGCCGACTGCGGCGGAGAAGCGGCCCTTATCGCCGTCATCCTCCGCGACGAACTCGATGTCGGATATGCCAAACAACGCGCAAGTGGCTAGCGGCGACGCGGCTAACGCCGTAGTTCTGCGCGAGGCGACTGGCTTAGTGACGAAGCTGAGCTGCATGGGCGGATTAAAATTCGAATTGGATGGCGGTGCTGGGAAGTTGACATTACATATCAAGGCGGGCACAGATCTTCCGATCCGATTGACGACGCGACCGACTGGACCGTTTAATGTGTGCACCGCGTTGCAAGGCCAGCGCGTGAAAGTGACGTACCAGCCAGATGATGCTACAGGAAAGGTCGGCACGCTAGCGTCGCTCACCGTGCTTTCGGGAGCCGGTGGCGACGCGGGCAGTGCAGCGGATTCCGCGGGCGGGCGGCGGCTTGGCGTCGGCGCCGATCACACCGACCCGGTCACTATTTCAGCAGAAGGCATTGCAACGCACGCACGGTGCGATGGAAACGAGCTCACGTTGAGACTGAGTGCTGGAGCGAATTCGCTTATCCTGCATGCGCGGGACGCAACGCGGGTGCAGTTCGAGCAGGATGTAGCGTTTGACGCCGGGGATTTTCAGCCGTGCACGCAGTTGAACGGACGCGCACTGAAAATTACATTCGTGGTGGTGGGTGGCAAAGGTTATGACGGGGAGATTCAGGAAGTCGAAGTCGAGAAATGAATGTGAGTGCTCTGCACGATCTGGTTGGCGGCTCTAGGGCCAACTTCAAAACATTTAACGCACAGGAGGCGGAGAAGCACGGGAAGCAAATCTCAGAATGCAATTCTTGGCATTAATGCGCAGCTGATAGTTCCGGTTGCTGGTACACGATGTGGCCGCCGGCGATGGTCATTTTTACTTTCGTTGTTAGCAGGTCGCGCGGTGGGATTTGATTCAGGTTTGCAGGGTAGACGACTAGGTCCGCGAACATTCCTGGTGCGATTGTGCCTTTGCGTTTTTCCTCGAATTCGGCGTAGGCCGATCCTGCGGTGTAGGCGTGGAGACAATCTTTAATCGGTAATTTTTCCTGAGGCTGCCAACTGGCGCTTCCTTGCGGGAGCTCGCGCGTGACGCAGGCGTAAATTCCGCGCAGAGGATTGAGCGGCTCGACAGGATGGTCCGTGCCGAAGGCGAGATGCACGCCGTTCTGTTGCATGGTGCGCCAGGCGTAGGCGTCGCGCGAACGTTCGGGGCCGAGGCGATCGCTGGCCCAGCGCTCGTCGTCGAGCAGGTGCGACGGTTGCATGGAAGCAACGATATTCAGCTGGCCGAAGCGCGCGAAATCTTCTGGCGCGACGACTTGCGCGTGTTCGACGCGATCGCGGCGGTCGCGCGAGCCGTTCGCGGCGACCACGGCAGCGAAAGTATCCAGCGCGACATGATTCGCGCGGTCGCCGATGGCGTGAAATGCTAGCTGAAAACCGGCGCGGTCGCGTTCGATGGCCATGGGCGCGAGCTTTGCTTCATCCATATGCAAGAGTCCCGACGTGGCGGGCGCGTCCGAATAAGGCGCGAAGAGCGCGGCGGTGCGCGAGCCGAGTGAGCCATCGAGGAACGCTTTCAGCGCGCCGGTTTTGAGCCACGGATCCGTTGAGCCCCATTCGCTGCGCAGATTGTTGAGCGTGGCGACAGGCAGCATGAAATCCAGCCACTCGGTGATGCGCGCCGTCAACTTCCCTTCCTTGCGCAGCTGCTGATAGATCAGGAAATTTTCCTTGCTGAACGAAACATCGCGACTGATTTCCAGATAGGAATTGTCCTGCAGAGACGTGATGCCGTTGCGCGCGGCATCGGCGAGGACCAGTTCGATGCCGCGGCGGCGTTCGGCTGGAGAGGGCGCGCCAATTTTGGAAAATACCAGGTTCGTGGCGCCATCTTCCTGTAAGAGACCGGTAGGTTCGTTGGATTGCGCGTCGCGGACGATGTGGCCCGTGGCGGGCTGCGGAGTATTTTGCGTCACGCCGGCCATTTGTAGCGCGAGTGAGTTTGCGACGGCTACGTGGCCATCTACGCGCGCGAAGAACATCGGATACGCGGTGGAAACTGCATCGAGGTCGGCGCGCGTGGGATCGCGGCGACCGGGCCAGAGGGTCTGGTCCCAGCCAAAGCCGGTGATCCATTCGCCGCGTGTGCGGCCCTTTATGACGGCGCGGATTCGCCGCTGGAATTCGACGAGCGACTGTACGCCGGTGAAATCAATAGCGAGCTTGGCGAGCGCGGATTGGCCGATGTGCACGTGCGCGTCGTTGAATCCGGGCATCGCGAACGCACCACCCATATCAATGATGCGTGTGTTTGGGCCGAGCCACGGTTTGATGTCGGGAGCGTCTGCGCTGGAAGGTCTCTGCGCTTCGGCAGTACCGGGAGTGATATAGGAAACCGCGACGATGGATTCACCGCGGATCGCGATGGCACTGGCCCACTCGTGAGCGGGGTCCATCGTTTCAATTTGGGCGTTTGTGAGGACGAGGTCGGCGGCGCCATCAGCCGGGGGGTATGTCGAGCGATCCCGCGCGATTGAAGCGCTGCCACTTGCGGCGGAATCTGTGGCGGAATTCGCAACGCCCACTGCGATCAGCGCTGCAGCGCTCATGACCGCAATGAAAATTATCAGGAGAAAACGGCGGGACATTCTAGGGCTGGACTCCGGCGAGGGCGACGGTTGCCAGGAACAGACGCTTCAGGCCTAGTTCGCGGCCGGTGGCGTCGTACCATTCGGCGGTGGTGTGGGAGCCGCCGCCTTTTCCTCCACCGCCGAGCGAGACGGCGGGGATGTTGAGCGAGAGTGGAATGTTGGCATCGGTGGAACTGCGCTCGAGGCGCGACCGATTGCCGAGGAAGCGGTCCACATTGCGCAGAGTTTCGAGCAGAGCGGCGTTTTCCGGCAATTTTCCGGCGGGGCGCGAACCGAGCGAGCGGACGATTACGCGGAGCGTTTCGTTTTCGTCGTGCGCGGTGGACATTTCTTCCCGCGCGCCGGATTGCATGGCGTCACGCACGGCGCGCTCCATTTTATTTACTTCGGCTTCGTCCTCGGACCGCAGGTCCACTTTCACGGCGGCGCGCGCGGGAATGGAATTCACCGAGGTGCCACCTTCGATCATTCCGAAATTGTAGGAGCTGCGCGGATCATCGGGAACGGGCCGCGCGGAAAATTTCACGATGCCGCGGGACAAGGCGGTAATGGGATTGGGTGCGCCGAAATCGGACCAGCTGTGTCCGCCGGGACCCGTGATGGCGATTTCGAAGCGGTGCGATGCGATGCCCTGCGTGGTGATGTGTTCGGTCGAGGCGCCGTCGACCGCGATTACTGCCGCAAGGCGCGAGCCGTACGATTCCACCAGGGCGCGAATGCCGCGCAGATTGCCTTCGCCTTCTTCGCCGACATCGCCTGCGAGGACGATCGTCTTGGTGGTTTGGATACGCGATTCGGCGAGGGCGCGCGCGAGGCCTGCTAGCGCGGCGAGGCCTGCGCCGTTGTCGGCGATGCCGGGAGCGGTGAGGCGATTGCCGTGGCGTTTCACTTTGACATCCGTGCCGGCGGGGAAAACTGTGTCGAGGTGCGCGGCCAGTAGGATGATGCTGTTCGCATTTGAGCCCTGGCGTTCGGCGATTACGTTGCCGATGTTATCGAGCTGCACTTTCAGGCCAGCGGCTTCGAAGAGTTTTTTCAGGTATTCGGCGCGCGGGGCTTCTTTGAATTCCGGCGCGGCAATTTCGGTGAGATGGATTTGCTGATCAGTGATCCAGGCGCTATTCGTTTCGATCCAGGCGAGCGCGCGGCCGCACGCGGGATCGTCGGCTAGCTTCTCGATCGAGTCACCGGCAGCGCGCGCGTAGAGTGTGGCCATCATCAGAAAGATACAGCAGATTAGTGTGAGTTTCACGAGATTCGTGCGGCGAAGTTTTGCGCGCTGGGTCGAAGGTCCGTGCGCCGCGCCTG
>Ga0210390_10005977_pt1 | contig 10176 bp, 8 predicted proteins | sample IncBWH11OmetaG_FD_161050 | JGI IMG/M metagenome (GOLD analysis project Ga0210390, IMG submission 161050) | Forest soil microbial communities from Barre Woods Harvard Forest LTER site, Petersham, Massachusetts, United States - Inc-BW-H-11-O ...
GACAAAGCTTTCCTGCAACGCCTCCTCGGCCCATTCCCGCTGCCGCAGGATTCGCAGCGCGACGCCAAACAGTTTCGCCGAGGTCAGCCGATAGAGCTCGGCGAACGCCGCGCGGTCGCCGCGCGCGGTGGCGCGGATCAGCTGCTGGAGCCGCAATACCGCGGCTGGGGCGCTGGGCTCGCCCGAGTTCATCGATCGCGCGTTGGTGGCCGGGTCATTTGCCGAGACCGGCGGCGCGCCGGCGCCGATTTGAAACGAGCGAACGCCATCCCGTCACCCCGGCGGCATTAGCCGGCGCCCAGCATCACACCGCACGGCAGAACGCTCCATGCCGCACGCCGCACCGCGCCCACTTGGATGGTCACGTCAGTAGCCGAGGTTTTGAAAGCTTTGCGGGGCGGGGCTCACGACGATGTTGCCCTGCGGCTCCACCTCGAGCACGGCAAGCCCGCGCTGCACGAGACCGTCGGGCGTGAAGCGGAACAGCCCGTCGACGCCGCTGAACCCGTTCGGGTTGAGGATCGCTTCCCGCGAGAAGGGCGGGCCGCTTTTGCCGCTCGCCAAGGCCGAGGCAAGGGCGGCGGCGTCGTAGCCGAGCGAGGCGAGCCGCGGCGGCTCGCCGCCGTAGGCGGCGCGGTAGCGTTGCGCAAAGTCGCCCCGCGCCTCGGGCGGCGAGGCGGCGAACCAGCCGCCGTCGAGCGCCGGCTCACTGCCGATGTCGGGCACGTCCCACAACCCGCTGCCGAGCAGCCGCGTCGCCTTTGTGTCGAGCCCGGCGGCGGTCAGCTTGCGCGCGATCCCCTTGAGCTGGTCGCCGCCCTCGGGCAGCAGCAGAGCGTCGAAATCCGGCACCGCCGGCGGCGCCGCCCCGGGCTGGCCCGCTGCGGCCTGATCCGCTGCGGCTTGGTCGGGAGCGCCCGGCGCGGGGGTGCCCGGGCCGTAAGCGCCCGGTCCCGGCGGCGGCGCGGGGGAGGCACCCGGCAACAGCGCCGCGATCGCGGTCGAGGCGTCCCCGGCGCGCGGGTCAAAAAACACCGCCTTGGTCACCGCCGCCCCGCTCGCCGCCGCCGCGCCGCGCAGCGCGTCCACCATCAGATGGCCGTAAGGGGTGTTCGGCGCCAAGCTCGCAAACCGGCCGATCCCGCGCTGGCGGGCATAGGCGACCTCGCGCACCACCTCCTGGCGCGGCAGAAAGCCCATCAGGTAGGTGTTGCCGCCGGCGAGGTCGGTCACCGTCGAAAACGCGATGACGTTGACGTGGGCGTTGGCGGCGATCGGCTTGACCGCCTCGACCTCGCCCGCCAGCAGCGGCCCGATGATCAGCGCCACCCCGCCGGCGACCGCCGAGCGCGCGGCGTCGGCCGCACCCGAAGGCGTGCCCTTGGTGTCGCGCGGGACGAGGGTCAGCTGATTGCCGCCGGTCTCGAACAGCGCCATCTGTGCGGCGTCGAGGAGTGCTGCGCCGAGCGCCGCGTTGGGCCCCGAGAGCGGCACCAGGATGGCGACCTTGGCCGGCCCGGCCGGCGCCGCCGCGGTCGGCGGTGGCTGCGGGGCGGAAGCCGATGGCGGCGCATAGGGCGGTTGCGGCGGTGCGAGCGGCGCCGGTACCATCGGCGGGGCGCACGAGGCAAGCGCTGCAAACGCGGCGAAGACAACCGGCAATGAGACAGAGCGGGGGAGACACCAGGGCGACAAAAGCGACCTCGGGCGGCGGCGGCAAGCGGCGCGAGCCTAACGGCGGACCCGGCGCGAGTAAACCCGAGCCGGCATGGCCGCCGGCCGCGACGGCACCCCCAGAACCCGGCCTGCATCTCGTCGCCACCCCGATCGGCAACCTCGGCGACGTCAGCCTGCGCGGCTTGGCGGTGCTGCGCGGCGCCGACCGCATCTATTGCGAGGACACGCGCGTCACCGCCCGGCTCCTCGCCCGCTACGGCATCAAGACGCCGCTCGAAACCTATCACGACCACAATGCCGAACGGGTGCGCCCGGCGGTGCTCGCGGCGCTGCGGCGCGGCGAGCGGGTGGCGCTGGTCAGCGACGCCGGGACGCCGCTGGTCTGCGACCCCGGCTACAAGCTGGTGCGGGCGGCGCTCGCCGAGGGGCTGCCGGTGACGACCGCGCCCGGCGCCTCGGCGGCGCTGACCGCGCTGACCCTGTCGGGGTTGCCGCCCGACCGGTTTCTGTTCGCGGGCTTTTTGCCGCGGCAGCGGCCGGCGCGGCGGCAGGCGCTGGCGGGTTGGGCCACGCTCGACGCGACCCTGATCTTTTACGAAGCGCCGCCGCGGCTTGCCGCTGCACTCGCCGACATGGCCGAAATCCTCGGGCGGCGGCCGGCCGCGGTGGCGCGCGAGCTGACCAAACTGCACGAGGAGGTGCGCCGCGGCCCGCTCGCCGGGCTGGCCGAGCATTATCGCGCCAGCGGCCCGCCGCGCGGCGAGACGGTCGTCGTCGTCGGGCCGCCCGAGCCGGCGGCGGCGCCGGCCGATGCCGATCTCGAGGTGCTGCTGCGCGCCGCGGTCGCGAAGCTCGGGGTCAAGGAGGCCGCGGCCCGACTCGCCGCCGAAACCGGGTTGCCGCGCCGCGTGCTCTACCGCCGCGCCGTGGCGCTGCGCGACGGCATGGCATGAGGCCGGCGTCGCGCCCCGGAAGGTCCAGCACGGGGCGGCGGCCGGGCACCGTGCGCCGGCGCCGCGCCGAGCGCCGCGGGCGGCTCGCCGAATGGCTGTGCCTGTGGCATTTGCGGCTGCGCGGCTGGCATATCGTCGCGCGCGGCTGGCGCTGTCCGGCGGGCGAGATCGACATCGTCGCCCGGCGCCGCGCGGTGCTGGCGGTCATCGAGGTCAAGTCGCGCGCCGAGTTCGCGGCCGCGGCAAACGCGCTGGCGCCGCGTCAGCGCCGGCGCATCGCGCGCGCCACCGAGGCACTGTTGACCGCGCGGCCCGACCTAGCCGGTTTGGACGTGCGATTCGACCTGATGCTGGTCGCCCCCAGGCGGCTGCCGCGGCATTGGCGCGACGCCTGGCGCACCGACGGATAGCAATTTCGCTCGCCGGCATCGCCGCACGCACCGGCAACCTGCTGGGTTTGCCGGATATTCCGGCGATCTCGGCGGAGTCGCCGGCGGCCGGCCCGGCATCACCGGTTGTCCCTTAAAGCTCACGCGACGCGCAATTGGAAATTGCCGCCGATCTGCCCGAGTATCGGTTGCGTCATCGGCATCTCGGGGGTGGTCAGTGTCGATTTCCCGCCTCGCGTCATGGCTCGGGCTCGCCGTCGGGCTGACCGGAAGCCTGTGCGGCTGTCCGCTGGCGATCGTCGGCGGGGTCGCCGCCGCCGGGGGAGCGGGCTACGCCGCCGACCAGGAACGCGGGGTTCCCGGCACCGCCAACGATTTCTCCACCAAGACCAACGTCCAGGCCGCCCTTGCCCAGGTCAACCCTGCGATGGCCGCCAATCTCGACGTGACGGTTTACGAGGGCCGCGCGCTGTTGACCGGCACCGCCCCCGATCCGCAAATCAGGGCCGCGGCGGCCAGCGTCGTTGCGAGCACCCCCGGAGTGCGCGCCGTCTACAACGAAATCGAGGTGGCGCCGAACGAATCACCCTGGGATTCGACAAAGGATGCCTGGATCACCTCGGAGGTCCGCTCGAGCCTCGTATTCAGCAACGTGCGCTCGGTCAACTACAACGTCGAGACCGTCGACCGCTCGGTGTACCTGATCGGCTCGGCGCGCAGCCAGGCCGAGCTTGAGCACGCGCAGAACCTCGCGCGCACCGTGCCGGGGGTGCGGCGGGTCGTCTCCTATGTCGAGGTGCGGCCGGGCGAGCCGCCGGGTGCCGCGGCGCTGGGTCCGGCCGAGGCGCCGTCGGCCGCCGCCCCGGGCGCCGAGACGCCGGTCATGCCGGCGCCCAGCACTCCGGTCGAGGTGCAGAAGCTCTAAACGCGCGCTCCACTGGATCCGTTCTGACGCTTAGCACCCATCCCCTTGCCTCTTCGTCATTGCGCGAAAGCGGGAACCCAGGGGCCGACGTTTCGTCGCGTGCCCCCTGTTCTAGCCAGGGGCAGGCTCTGGACCCCCGCCAGCGCGGGCGACGGATAGGAGGCGGCCAGAGTCGTTTGTTAGGTTCGCACCGCTAGCCGCGGTTGAAGGCCGGCATCACGTCGCGGGCGAACCAGCGCAGCTGGTCCTTGAACTCGTCGGGGGTCAGCCCCTCGGCCCAGTGGATCATGAAGTCTTCGAGGCCGGGGTATTTGGCCTCGATCGACTTGATGCCGGCGATGACTTCGCGCGGCGGCCCGCAGAACCATGCCTTTTGCGCGACCCCGTCGGCGAGCGACGGCACCCGCGAGGGTGCCCCGGGCGTGCCCCAGGTGCGCCCCTCCTCGTCGGCGTAGCGCACAAAGCCGAACGGCGCGAACCATTTGTAGCGCTCGTCATGCGACGGCTCGACCCGCCGGACCGCCTCCTCACGGCTCGGCGCGAGATAAAGCCCGGCCCCCCAGATCATGTCCTGCCCGAGCTCAACGTCGCGGCCCTGGCGCCGGCAGGCGGCGTGGTAGGCGCGCACCACGTCGTCGAGGATCTTTTCGCCGTTCAGCGTCACCATCGCCTTGACGCCGTACTGCGCCATCATGTCGATGGTCCGGCCGCTGGCGATCGGCATCCACATTTCGACCGGCAGGTGTTTCGGCCGCGGCACGCAAGTGATCTCTTCGAGCTGGTAGCCGCGATAGGGCACCTTCGGCGGGCATTCGAAATACTTGCCCTGGTGGCGGAACGACTCCTCGTTGAAGCATTTCAGCAACAGCTGCAGCCCTTCCTCGAAGATTTCGCGGTTGGCGTCGGTGTCGAGCAGCGGCGCGCCAAAGGTCTCGACCTCGCGGGTGTGATAGCCGCGGCCGACCCCCATGATCACCCGGCCGTCGGTCACGATGTCGGCCATCGCATAGTCTTCGGCGAGCCGGATCGGATGCCACATCGGCAGGATGTTGAAGCCGCAGCCGAATTTGAGTCGCCGGGTCTGCGTCGCGAGCCACAGCCCGAGCTGGATCAGGTTGGGGAAGCACTCGTAGCCTTCGTGCTGAAAATGGTGCTCGGCGGTCCACAGCGCGTAATAGCCTTCCTCGTCCATGACCCGCGCCACGTCGCGCGCGGTCTCGAACACTTCCGAAAGGCGCTCGTTCGAATAGCGCCGGTCGTTCGCCGGCGTGCCGCCGAGCCCGATGTTGTCGAGCGCGATCTGCCCGACGTAGAGCGCGTGAAACCGCTTGATCATGATGCCCGCCGTATCTCCGTCTTGAAGCGTCGCCTCGCAGATTAGACCGTTGTCGCGTCGCGCGGAAGCGGCGGCGCCTGCTCGGCCTCTGGACAGTAAACTCAGCCACGCGTGGCCAGGATGCCCGTGCTGCGTCCTGGTGTCCCGGTCGAGAAGTTCTGCATATCTCCAGCATTGCCATCCCGACGAAGGTCGGGACCCATTTCGGGCATGGGTACCGGCCTGCGCCGGTATGGTGAGAGAGAAGTTGCCGTAACCAAATCACTCGAATTTCTCGATCAGGACTCTGAACCCAAGCCTCCCCCGGAGCGATGACAGCTGCGGCGTCGCGGCGCGACTCCCGCCGGGACGCGGGCGGTTGCCAGCGGCGGCGGGCTCGGCGACAGTACGGGAAGCGGCAACGGGGAGGGGCGGGCATGGCGGTCATCGGGCATATCGGGGCATTCCATGGCGACCTGGCGGACTGGCGCCACGACATTCACGCCCATCCCGAGCTCGGCTTCGAGGAGCAGCGAACCGCCGATTTCGTCGCGCAAAAGCTCGCCGAGTTCGGCGTCGAGGTGTTTCGTGGCGTGGGTAAAACGGGTGTCGTCGGCCGGCTGCGCGCCGGCAGCTCGGCGCGCGCGATCGGGCTGCGCGCCGACATGGACGCCTTGCCGATCGAGGAGGCCACGAACCTGCCGTACCGCTCGCAGAACGCCGGGCGCATGCACGCCTGCGGCCATGACGGGCACACGGCGATGCTGCTCGGCGCGGCGCGCTACCTTGCCGAGACCCGCGCTTTCGACGGCACCGTGCATCTGATTTTTCAGCCGGCCGAGGAGGGGCTTGGCGGCGGTGCGGCGATGGTCGAGGACGGCCTTTTCGACCGTTTCCCGTGCGACGCGATCTTTGGCATGCACAACAGCCCGGGCCTCGCAGTCGGCAAGTTCCAGATCCGCACCGGCGCGATGATGGCGGGCGGCGCCTATTTCGACATCGCCGTCGCCGGCCGCGGCGCGCATGGCGCGCGCCCCGAATCCGGCATCGACCCGGTGGTCGCCGCGAGCCACATCGCGATCGCGCTGCAGACGATCGTGTCGCGCAATCTGCGTCCGCTCGACACCGCGGTGGTCAGCGTGACCCAGATCCACGCCGGCGAGGCCTACAACGTCATTCCGGAGCGGGCTGTGCTGCGCGGCACCGCGCGCTGCTTCAGCCGCCAGACGATGGCGATGATCGAGGAGAACCTGCGCCGCGTCGCCGCGGGGGTCGCCGCCGGTTTTGGGGCGACGGCCGAGCTCGACTTCCGGGTGATCTTCCCGCCGCTCGTCAACGACGCGGCCGAAGCCCGCTTTGTCGCCGACGTCGCGGCCGAGCTGGTCGGCGAGGGCAACGTCAACCGCGAGGGAAATCTCGTGATGGCGTCCGAGGATTTCTCGTACATGCTCGAAAAGCGGCCCGGCGCCTATATCCGGATCGGCAACGGCGACGGCGATGGGAGTTGCGAGGTCCACAACCCCGGCTATGATTTCAACGACGCGGCATTGCCGCTGGGTGCGAGCCTCTTCGCCCGCCTCGCCGAAACGAAGCTCGCCCGGGAGTGACCCGCCCGCGCGATTTTCCGAGATGCCGGCCGGTTCGGCCGCGAATGAGCTAATCCGCGAGGGCGGAGAGCGGGCGCGCCACACTCTCCAACGACTGCCGCTCGGCCTTTACGCCGATTGCGAGCTCGACCACCGCCGCCGCGATCATCAGCCCCGCGCCGAGCAGGTAGCCGTCGAACACCGCGCCGCGCTCTCCCGAGCCGACGAGGATGCCGAACAGCCACGGCGACACCGCCCCGCCCAAGGCCGTGCCGAGCGCGTAAAACAGGGCGATGGCGAGGGCGCGGGCCTCTAACGGAAAACTTTCGCTGACCGTCAGATAGGCGGAGCTCGCCGCCGCCGAGGCGAAAAAGAAGATGCCGGTCCAGCACATCGTCAATTGCGCGGCGCCGAGCAGGTTTTCGCGGAACAGCCAGCCGACGACCGCGAGCAGCACGCCCGAAAGCGCGTAGGTGGCGCCGATCATCGGCTTGCGGCCGACGATATCGAAAAGCGGCCCGAGCGCCAACGGGCCGACAAAGTTGCCGAGCGCAAACGGCAGGATGTACCACCCGACCGAGGCTGCCGGGACCCCGTAGAAGCGGGTCAGGACCAGGGCGTAGGAGAAAAAGATCGCGTTGTAAAAGAACGCCTGCGCCGACATCAAGCTGAGACCGAGAATGGCGCGCTGCGGGTAGTCGCGCAGGATCGCCAACGCCATCCGTGCGACTGGCGTGCGCGAGGTGACGGCCAGGCGGATCTTTTTGTCTTCCGCCGAGCCGGGGGCGGGTGGGCGCTCGCCGACGCGGCGCTCGATGCCGGCAATGACCTCTTCGGCCTCGGGCAGCCGGTCGTGCAGCATCAGCCAGCGCGGGCTTTCCGGGATGTGACGGCGCAGCAGCAACACCCCGAGGCCGAGCGCGGCACCAATCCCGAAGGCGACCCGCCAGCCGAGATCGAGCGGCAGCCGGCCGGGCTGCAAAAAGGTGACCGCGCCAAACGCGCCCAGTGCGGCGCCAAGCCAAAAGCTGCCGTTGATTGCAAGGTCGGTGCGCCCACGAAACCGCGCCGGCACCAATTCTTGGATCGCCGAATTGATCGCCGCGTACTCGCCGCCGATCCCGGCGCCGGTCACAAAGCGGAACAGCGCGAAGCTGGCAAAATCCCACGAGAACGCGGTCGCCGCGGTCGCCGTCAGGTACACGCCCAAGGTCACGAAGAACAATTTGCGGCGGCCGAGCCGGTCGGTCAGATAGCCGAAGGTCAGCGCGCCCGACACCGCGCCGGCGAGATAGGCGCTGCCGACCGCACCGACCTCGGCGGCCGAGAAACGCAGCACCGGGCTTTCCTGCAACGCGCCGGCAATCGATCCGGCCAACGTCACTTCGAGCCCGTCGAGGATCCAGGTGATGCCGAGCGCCGCGACGACGAGGGTGTGGAACCCGGTCCACGGCAGCCGGTCGAGCCGCGCCGGGATGTCGGTCTCGATGATCGCGGCGCGCTCGGACATGCCTTTGTCTAACACCGGCGGGTTCTAATCGTGCCGGCCGGTCGCACGCATCCGCCCAGCTTGCCGCACCGATGGAGGGCCACTCCGACTATATTGTGCCGCTTCCAGGCGAGCCGCGCTTCCGGTTGTGCGGGGCCGGCCGCGATCACCCTCGCGCAAGGATCAATCGATGACCCGTTGTCTGTTGCCCGTGTTGCTGTTGCTGCTGAACCTGTCCGGCGGCGCCGCGCGCGCCGACGAAGTCGGCAGGTTCGCCAATGACTGGACGGGCAACGGTCTGGTCGTCGAAGCCTTTGCCGATCCGGCGGTGACCGGCGTCACCTGCGATGTCGTCCATTTCGACCGCAGCGTCATCGACCGGCTGACCAAGGGGAACTGGTTCGAGAACCCGTCGAACAGCGCCATCTCGTGCACCCGAACCGGGCCGGTCACGGTCGGCAAGATCGCGCTCGGGCCCAAGGGCGAAGAGATCTTCTCGCAACGGATGAGCCTGTTCTTCAAGTCGATCGCGGTGCGCCGAATTTACGACCAGAAGAACGACACCTTGATCTATGTCGCCTACAGCCGGCAGATCAAGGATGCGAGCGCCAAGATGGGGTTGTCGACCGTCTCGCTCTATGACGCCCATCCGACTTGGATACAAGCCAAGCCGTAACGGCGGTCCGTAGCAATTCGTGGCAGGTGGGCGGCAATCCCAAACTCTCACCGCCACTCGCCGGGACAAATCAAGACTCGGACGCCGGCCTGCCCGACACCGGCAAATCGCTGTCAGCCCCATGTAATCGCAGGCGGCGTTGACTGACGGATTTCTTTGCAGAAATCCGGAATTTGTCAGGTTGCTCATAGCGGCAACTGCCCCGATTACCGGACGGTTTTGTGACGGACCCGACATAACTTTGCCCCACGCGCGGAAAAGAACGTTCCGCTATATGGCGGCGCCGCTAGATCAACCACAAAGGTCACCATGACCATCGCAACGGCCTAGGACATTGCCGGCAAGCGGCTTCTGTTGCTGACGGCAATCCGCAATAGTCCGGCGCTCACGCCAGAAATCAACAATCCGATCTTCGTGCTGGAAGATGCCGATGCATCTCCCCTGGCCCGAAGTCATGCCAATAGGCGGGGAGAGACGTGCCATGCTTCGTTATGCGTTAGTTTTACTCGGCGCCATATTGGGAGTGCTGTGGAGTTCGCCGCCGACCGTGTTCAGCGTACAGGCCGGCCCGAATTCCGGAAAAAACACGCCCAACCCGCCGCCCCCGACGCCGCCCTCAAACCCGAACCCCAACCCGACCCCGGTCGCGAGGAGCACGGCCGACACAATCACGCTCAGCAACGAGAGCGGGGCCGCAATCGCCAACTATCCGTTTCAGTTCGGGCGGCCGTTTGTCGACGGGGCGATCGCCACCGCCCCGCAGGTCCTGGTCGGCGGCAGCGCGGTCGCCACCCAGGCCGACGTCAAAAACCGCTATTCCGACGGCTCGGTCCAATACGCGGTCGTCGCCGTCGTGATCCCGACCATCCCGGCGAGCGGCTCCCTGACCCTGACCTTTCGGAACCAGGCCGCCCCCAACAACACCCCGCTGACCCAGGCCCAGATGCTGGGGTCGAGCTTCAACTTCAACACGGTGCTGAGCGTCACCGGGGTTGGCGCGGGGGCGACAGCGCAGACCGTCTCGGCGCGCACGATGCTGGCGAACGGCGACTACAAGCTGTGGACCGCGGGGCCGGTCGCGCAGACCGTAATGTTCGCCGACGACACCGCCACCCGCAAGTACGACATCGGCTTTGGCGACGGCTACCACCCGCTGCGCCCGCGCT
>Ga0210390_10005978_pt1 | contig 10176 bp, 7 predicted proteins | sample IncBWH11OmetaG_FD_161050 | JGI IMG/M metagenome (GOLD analysis project Ga0210390, IMG submission 161050) | Forest soil microbial communities from Barre Woods Harvard Forest LTER site, Petersham, Massachusetts, United States - Inc-BW-H-11-O ...
TTATGGCGTAATGGTCGCCCGAGGAGATCTCGCTCTGGAGATGAGTTTCGAGGATGTCCCGATTGCCCAGAAACGGATCATCACGGTGTGTCGCGACGAGGGGGTGCCGGTGATCACGGCGACGCAAATGTTGGAATCGATGATCAGTTTTCATAAGCCGACGAGGGCGGAAGCTGCCGACATTGCCAATGCGATTCTGGATGGCAGCGATGCGGTCATGCTCTCTGCGGAATCGGCAGTCGGCCGGTTCCCGGTTGAAGCGGTCGCCACGATGGCCACGATCGCCGCCCGCGCTGAAGAGGCATGGATCACAGGCGAACTTCCGATTCCGCCATCGATTCCGGATCGCGCAGACCTGGAGGCCGCTGTCGCGCACGCGGCGCACGGCATTGCAAGTTCGGTGACGGCCAAAGCGATTGTCTCAGCGACCGCGTCCGGAAGTACTCCTCGGCGAGTCGCATGCCATCGGCCGAAAATGCCGATCCTCGCGCTCTGTTCCTCTAAAGAAGTGTGTCGGAGACTGACTTTGAGCTGGGGGGTACGACCGTTGCTCTTTGAACCTGTCGCGGGGACCGCCCACTTAGTGCGATTGAGCGTCGAAGCAGCGACCAAGGTTCTGGGGGCTAAACCGGAGGATGTCCTGACGATCGTCGCAGGTACGCCATATAATATGCCGGGGAAGACAAACCTGATAAAGGTGGAAAAGATTTCCGACGCATTGAGAGCTGCACAAAGCGAAGCGGGAGAATAACCTTCCAGACCCTTTCGAAGCCAACGGTATGTCTCCCACCGATGAGACGATGCACAAAATTGGCTTATAGTTGCTGCACAGAATAGCCTGCTCGCCTGAGTTGCGCCACCACACCATCCACACCGACAAGGTGACCGGCCCCGACAATGATCAGGTAGTTGGCGTCGCCATGAGCAAAACGTTCGATTTCCGGCACCCATTTGGAATTTCGCCTGGAGAACAGAACATCATGGGTGGCGGGGTCGGCTTTCTGGTCTTGATTTAAAAGTCGATCAAGCGATTCGACGTCCCCGTCTCTCCAGGCGTTGACCAATTGGCGAATCATCTCGGCGTAGGCGGGCAACCCGGAGAGAGTACTTAGCAGGTATTGCTCGTTTTGTTCGTCATTGAACCGGTCAAAGATCTCCGCTTGATCACGGAGGGTTTCGAGCCCGAGCACCGGTTTGCCCGCGGCCTTCGCTTTCCGGTAAAAATAAAGGTCGATCCCAAGTCGGTCGCTGAAACCAACCATCTCCAGAGTGCGCGAACTCAGTGCCTCGGCGAGAAACCAAGGCTTCAGGCGTTCAACCTTCTGCAACGACCACCCGTAAAGAGGAAGTAAGCCTTTTAATAGCTCCATCGTCCGGGGCGTGAGCTTTTTCGAGAGAGATTGCCCGGGCGGATAAAATGCGGTGCGACTGAATTCTTCCTTGAAACTCTTCTGGGTGAAACGGGTGAGATCGATTTCGAACACGACCTGGCTGGCGTCATCGAACGCGCGCTCGAGCACCGGTTTGAGAGGATAAGCTTGTTTCGACAGGACGTGAATGGATCCGAGCAGGTAAACGCTGTTGTGATCTCCTTGCACTTTCCAAAGTGTAGCCTTCGATTCGCCAACCTGGCTGGTCGCCGCGCAGGACTGCCACAGGAGAAACAGGCCGAGTAGACATAGCGTGCGAGCGATCCGTTTTTGAGTGGTTGGTTGCTCACTCGTGCATCGTCTGATAAGTGGGCGGTATGCCTCCCACTTATCAGACGATGCATTAGTGTCCTTTATCGGCATCTGTCTTACTCTTAGGGCCGTTGAAATTATCCGCGCGACCGTCGGAGACCTTGAGATTTTTTCCGACCATTCCCATGACCCCTTCAAATGCTTCCTCGGAGATGCCGTGGGAAACCTTGACGCGAAACCGGCGCCACAAAAAGTCTTCCATGGGCATCCATTTACCATTGAAGTTAACCTTTTGCGTCCAGGCGCAGATAGTGATGATACTCTGCAGTTGACGAATTCTCAAAACCAACACGCCGGCATAGATAACCACCGTGGCGCTCAGGAACAACAAACCCGTCGAGACGGCGTCACTCGTATCGAGTTTGGTTTCATTAACGCGTTTGCGATCTGCAAGCATCCCGTCTTCGGCTACCTGCATTTCGGCAATGATCGATCGAATCTGGTCAATGATCGAGGCGTGTCCATCTCCGTTGGCTACACTAAGCGCCTTATCGTCTTGCCCGGACTTTTTGAGCGCAGTCACCTCGCGGTATTGAGCCAATTTCGCTTCGACAAGCGGGCGCAGCCGCTGCCATCGCTCCAATTGCCCGGGGCGATCTGTGTACAAAACGTTGAGATCCGCAAGACGAACCGAGGTGTCGTCATAGGAATATTGATGAGCCCGAAGGTAAGACTGATCGCCGGTGAGCAGAAAGCCAGTCTCTCCCGCCTGCAACTCATCCAGATCATCTCGCAATCCATTTAACCGCTCGCGGTCTTCGTAGCTCCGCTTCAGAAGATTCATCGCCTCGCGGTGGTCCGCATAGATCCGTTTCGAGACGATAAATAAGATGCTGCCGATCAAGAGCGGTCCAATAATCAGCAGAATTTTCAAATTCCTCTGGTTGCGCTTTAGAGAATGACCGTTCATCGATATTCAGTAGCCTCGTCGGCACGCACGATTGCTGGCGAGAATAGAAGGAGCGATTTTGACGCTCGCTCGAATACATTTCGGGAGCTCAAGTCTCTAACCTACACATTTGGCATGTCATGTTGAATATTCAGAAAATTGGTAGATTGGACCGCGCAATACACTGTTTTGCCCGGGAGGACTCGAAATATTAGTTCTAATCTTTATCAGTAAATGTTGCGCTAAGTGGCATTCTGGTCCACCGAAAAGCAGATGCGATCGAAAGCTGAGCAGACTCTCTCTCCGGCTAGTGTACCGTCTCATAGGAGCAATTCGCGAAAGTCTGGCACTTATGTGCTGGCCGGAATCGTGGGGATCATGGTCTCTCTCACTGCCTGGTATTACTACGTCGGAACCAGGAAAATCCCTTCGGCTGGCGGGCTCTATTTTTTTTCGAACTTTGTTCTACCAGTCCAGCGATTTGCTCAGAACGATCCAAGATGGGCTGACGATGAGTTGGGACCGGCGCCCTCGACGATGGGAGAGGAGGGGTGCGCCGTCAGCTCTGCGGCCATGGTCCTGGCCTTTTATGGGCAGGACATCGATCCGGGGCGATTAAACGCCTTTCTTTCTAATAGCGGCGGTTATACGCCGCAAGGTTGGTTGTATTGGGAGAGGGCGGCCGATTATCAGCCGGGCCTGGCGCGACACGCCTACGAAAATCTGCCCTCCTATTTCTTGATCGATTCGAATCTCGCGCGCGGCAACCCAGTCATCGTGCGCATCCATCTCCCGAACGGCATTACGCACTTCGTCGTTATCGTTGGCAAAGCCGGTTTTGACTATCTGATTCAGGACCCGGCATCAGGCGGAGTGCACGGGGTTTATCCTTTGCGGAAGCTGGCGCCCGAGATTGAAGCACTGAGATTTTATGAAAAGCTAGCATCAAACAACCGGCGTATCTGAGGTGACAAATCGAAATTACACGCTAGTTTGCGAGCCGTGCATATATCGCTCCTCAAATCGAAAATTCATCGAGCTGTCGTGACGGGGACGGACGTGAATTACGAAGGCAGTTTAAGCATTTCCGCTGATCTTGCCGAGTTCGTTGGACTGGAAGAGTACGAGCGAATTCTGGTCGGGAACATGAGGAACGGTGAAGGATTTGAGACTTACGTAATTTACGCGGTCCGCGGCCAAGGTACGATCGCGCTTAACGGAGCCGCCGCCCATCTCGGAAAACCTGGGGATTTTTTGACGATCATGAGTTTCGGATTGTTCGATCCGGCAGAAGCCGGAACTCACCGGCCGAAAGTCATTATTCTGGGCGAGAAGAACGAGGTTCTTCGCCAGAAATAGTTGGGATTGGCGTCAAGAAGGCAGGAATTGCGTAGTTTCAGAATGCGATGGTGATTCTTCCGCTTCCGCCCGATCAAGAATATGAGTTATCCGGGGACAGGACACTAGCAGTCCATTTTGGCTGCTGCACTCCTGACTTTTGGCATCTGTTCGAGCTAGCTAGGCCTTAAAAAAGAGTGCCGCAAATGCCCCGTCGAGATGGTCGTGAACCGGCAACGAGGCTCTGGCTTCGGCGAAGCGAAGCTCAGGGACCTCTCTATCGATGTAATCAACAACTCGTTCGTTCTCTTCTGGTTCGATACTACAGGTGCTGTAGACGAGACGGCCGCCGGATTTCAGGAATTGAATCGTCGACTTGACGATCCGGCCTTGAAGATGCTGCATTCGCGGGAAGTCTTGGGGAGTCAGACGCCATCTCACGTCGGTGCGTCTCCGGATCACCCCGGTGTTTGTGCAAGGAACATCGACAAGAATTGCGTCAAAAGTTTCAGGCTTGAAGGGAGAAGTGTGTTGAAGCCAATCGATCAGGACAATTTTAGAATTAATGACACCGAGTCGGATCAGGTTTTGCTCGAGTCGGCCGAGCCGGATCTTGTCATAATCACAGGCCACGAGGCTCCCTTGATTTTCCATTTTTTGCGCCATGTATCCGGCTTTGCCGCCGGGTGCCGCACAGGCATCGAGAACCACTTCCCCCGGCTTCGGATCCAGTAGATCGCAAGCCATAAGGGTACTGGGATCCTGGACGTAGCCGACTCCTGAGGAGATCCAGGACAGAGGCAAGCGGGCGACCTCCAGGCAGTCAGGGTGAACGTCGACAATCTGCGCCTCTGGGAAGCTTTCCATGAGCTCCCCAGGTGTGACTCTCAGCCGGTTGGCTCGGACGTAAATCTTCGCGGGCTCATTGTTCCAGGCGCAAAGTTCTTCCGCGAGTTTGCCACCATGCCGAGATTCCCATTTCTGCCAGAGAAATTCCGGGTGCGAATAACGGATGTGAACAGGCGCATCCTGTATTTGCTGAAGGATCGTATCTTTTTCGGCGATCGTCTTCCTCAGGACAGCGTTCACCAAAGTCCTGGCGGGACCCGCGATATTGACGGTCTCATACACCGCCGCGTGATCCGGGATCCGCATTTTGTAGAGCTGATAAACTCCCAGCCGCAAAACCTGGCGAGTTGGCATATCGAGACCAGAGGAGCGGAACCGCTGGATAATGAAATCGAGATAAGAGCGGTTGCGGATTACACCGTAGAAAGTTTCGGTAACAAAGGATCGATTGACATTGTTCAACCCCGATCGCTGCAGCATCAGGTGAAGAACCTCGTCGGCGAACTCTCGACCGGTCTCCCAACGCTGAAGCGCCTTTAAGCAACAGAGGCGCGGATTTTTGCCTGCCATAGAACCTCTCCAGCGTCCCGCGGGACTGTAACACTGGAGGTGGAAAAGGTGCGGGACAGTTTACTAAGCTTCCACAATTCGGACGAAATTCTACTGAATTCGCGTCACTCGGCTGAACGCTGCCGAATCAATTCCCGCCCGCGCGCCCGATCCCGAAATAGCGGAACCCTAACTCGTTCATGGTCCTCGGGTCGAATAGGTTACGCCCATCGAAAATGATCGGCGTATGCATGCTGTTTCGGACTTGGACAAAATCGATGTTTTGAAACTCATCCCATTCGGTCGCCAAAAGGAGGGCCTCGGCATTCTCGACGGCTTCAAGCGCAGACTTCGCCAGAATCGCACCTTTGCACAGATCCAATTGAGCGACTTTTTCGACTCCTTTTGGATCGTACGCCCGGACGATCGCGCCTTCTCGCAACAGATGGTTGACCAACTCGACCGCGACAGAGCCGCGAACATCGTCGGTGTCCGGCTTGAAAGTAAGCCCCCACACGGCAATGCGTTTGTCCTTCAAAACCCAAAGCGTATCCCTGAGCCTTTTCAAAAATCGCTCAAGCTGCGCCTGGTTGACGCGTTGCACTTCCTTCAGAAGGTTAAACGGTACTCCCAATTGGTCACTAATCGCGATGAAAGCCGCCACATCCTTTGGGAAACAGGATCCGCCGTAACCAAGGCCGGCATTCAAAAAGCTCCGGCCAATTCGTTTGTCGGCTCCGATACCGTCGGCGACCCGCTCGACATCCGCACCGGTCGCTTCGCAGATGGCCGAAATCGCGTTGATGTAGGAGATCTTCAGCGCAAGAAATGAGTTTGCCGCATGTTTGATCAACTCAGCGCTGTTAATGTCGGTGACCATGATGGGTGCCATGAATGGCTCATAAACCTTCTTCATCAGGGCCAAAGCACGGTCGCTGTTCGATCCGACCACGATCCGATCCGGATTCATGAGGTCGGCGACGGCGCAACCTTCCCGAAGGAATTCGGGATTGCTGACCACATCAAAATCGACTCCGACCTTGTTGTATCGCCGGATTGTTTCAGCGACTTTTTCGCCGGTCTTGACGGGCACGGTGCTCTTGTCGACGATCACCCGGTACTCTTTGAGTACTTCCGCAATCTCGCGTGCCACCCGCTCGATGTAGGTGAGATCCACGCTGCCATCGGATTGAGGAGGCGTCGGCACCGCAATAAAAACAATTTGAGAATGGTCAACACCATCCGCGATGCTATTTGTGAATCGCAATCGGTGGGCGGAAACGTTGCGATGAACGACTTCTTGCAGGCCGGGCTCGTAAATGGGGATAAACCCGCTCTGGAGGCTTTCGACCTTTCTTTGGTCGTTGTCAACGCAGACCACGCTATGCCCGACATCCGCGAAGCAAGCACCGGTCACAAGACCGACATATCCAGAGCCAATGATCGAAATTTCCATATTGCGCCTCTCAGCAAACGAGCTTCTCTCATATCCGGCTTCTTCTCTTTGTCCAGTAGAAGTGGTCGAAGCAGGCAATCCACCCACGGTTGCATCGCCGCCTTTTTCGGATCGAACTCCAAGGGCGGCTCTTATTGCCCGATCGCGTTGCCAACATCCAGATTGATCGGTAAACCGAATCTTGGAAGGTCCTTCAAGGTGAACGTCAAGACGAGGGCGATTTGGTTTTTGCCGGAACCGTTGTTAGTCATATTCAAGCCAAGCGCAGCCACCCAGCTACTCAGGTCACGATGAAGGGCATACGTTTGTTGATTGATCATCCCCCCCTTAAACTGGTAATCCTCATAAATGCTGAAACCCCAGTTGTCGTTGAGGCGCAGGTAAGTGTAAAACGAGAGCTCGCTGGTATCCACGTAGAATGGATTGCTTTGCAGGTACTGATGTCCGATGCGCATTTCGATATTCGGATTGACAATCCAGTCGAAAGAGGTCGTGACCGACCAAAACCCTTTGTCCAAAAGTGGAACTTGCGAATCAACGGAAAGGTAAGCCCAAGGCACGGGTTGAAACCGTACCCTGTTAAAGACATTGGAGAATAGCTCGCGCGGGGCACTGATAGGGCCCACCCGGGAAACGCTAGTAGTAGCCGGAGGAACAGCTTGGGCAAGCGGATTGTCGAAGTCGATGTCAAAATAGGTGTCAATGTCGAGCCAATTGACCGTGCTGGAGTCGCGCCGAGTCTGGAGCCGATTCCGCACACCGAGGCGCAGGATCGTCCAGCGATCAAGTGTATCGATCGCCGTGTACTGAGGGAAATCAAGTGGTTGCAGCACGGTACTCGGAATGTATTGGTCGACGGGAAGAATATCGGAGGAAGGAACTGTCGGTTGGGAAACCCAAGAGAAGTCGGCGTAAGGCTGAATGATGTGACGCAGTCCATCGAGCCCCAGCCATCTTTGTTGCACGGACTCGTAAGCCTTTGAAAGCTTGAAGGAAGCCTCCAAGTCGGTGTTAAAGGCAAACCTTAAACGTTCGCCGTTTTCGACCAAAATACCCTCAGGGAGTGGATTGTTGACATCAGCTTCTGTGAAGTTTCCGGTGGTAGTGTAATAGGTACCGCGGAAACCGACGCTCGGAACAAGGGATAACCATCCGAAGTAGGTGTGCGGAAAAATAAGTTGGTGAAACGTATCCAGGCGAAAAAACGCGTAGTCGGGATTGAGCGACCCGCTCTGCAAGTCGATGGATTCATTGCCCGTGGTGGCGGCGAACACCCGGTGCAGATACGCCGCGCCGGTCGTTGCCTCATAGAATATCGGTCCATTAAACAGCGGCGTTCGCGCGACGTCCCAGCTTACCTCGGGTAAGCGTTCGGCCGTTTCTTGAAAATTATCTAACTGAGGACGAGTAAGCAGGGACAACGTGTACGCCTCGCCGTTTTTTACCACTTCCGCATAGGTATCAGGCTGGGGATCGTAGGAGAAGATAGCGGGGTAAAAATCCTGAAGATAATATTGGTCGCTCAGTAGATTGAAATCGACGATCGCCGTTAGGTCACTGGTAATGTAGGTCCTGGACTGGTACTCGATTCGATATCGTCCGGGGCTGATTGGGACGCGGTCCAAGGCGGTGTCATTGATATTCGGGTTTTGATCATAAATTCCGTAGATCTGCAGGCGGCCGGAGGTGCCTTCGCCAAAGTGATAATTAGTCTCAAAGCCACCCGCCGGTCCGCGGGAGGTTCGCAGGTCGAAGTGCAATTCGCCGCTGACGTTCGTCGTAATTGGAAATACGAAGGACGTCAGCAAGTAGGCGCCCCAGATCGAGTTGTATCCGGGAGCCAGATTATAACTGAATTGATTATTTAAGGACTGGTAAATGTAAGGAAACCAAAAAATAGGTGTTCGCCCCACAAAAAGCGTCACATTCGAAAGAATGATTCTGTCGTCCGCATAAATGCGGATGGTCCGGGCACGGAGTTGGTAGTCTGGTTTCGACGAATCACTCGTCGTGATGTAGCCGTTCAGGATCGTGTATTGGTTTTCTCTGGGAGAAATGAGGTCGTCGCCGACGACTTCAAATGGGCGTTTCGGACCACCGAAATCACTCATTTTGAGCTGCTTGGTTTGCAGATTGTAGATGGCGCGATCTGCCGTGAATGCGTAGGTGTCTCGAAACAATCGAACATTGCCACGCAACACGATTTCGTGGGTGTTGGGGTTGTATTCAGCGTAGTCGCAATAAATGGTGACGCCCGCGTAGCGGACCACGACATCCCCTTCCGCCACCGCGATTCCGCCCTCCAATCGAGTCTGTTGAGAGTTGATTTCAACGGGGATTGGCCCGGCGGTCGCTCCGCTCTGAAGCGGTAGCAACGGACCAAATTCCGATTCTTTTGCCGGCGTCGGCGCTTGGATCGGGACCGGAGTGGGAGTCGGCGAGGCAGGAGGAGGAATGGCTTGGCCGAACAGATTCATCGGCGACAAAACCGCAAAAAACAGACCTAGAATCCGGAGCCTCATGAGGAATTGCGAACTGGCAAAACAAGACAGAAGCCAACATCTGGGCTCTTGAAAAGCAAGAAAAAACCCCATCTCGCAGCGGTCGTCGTCACCCGCGCGGGAGCAAATCCAGACTGGCGACTGCGACGAAGCAAAGTCTCGCGAACAATTCTCGCCGGACCCGAGTTAATCCGAGCGCCCGTTCGAATGATCAGCGTACCAACGCCATGCGCTCTGGACGATCGCTTCGATATCAGTGAATTGCGGCTTCCAATTAAGCTCTCGTTTGGCTTTTTCCGAGGACGCAACGAGGCGGGGCGGATCACCCGCGCGCCGTGGCTTCTCAACAGCCGGAATTGGATGGCCTGACACTTTGCGGCAGGCGTGCAGGACTTCTCTCACGGATGTTCCGCCACCTGACCCGAGGTTAAAGGAATCGCTTTGCTGAGCTGCAAGGGCAAGGAGGTGCGCTGAAGCCACATCCAGCACGTGGACATAATCCCTGATACAGGTCCCATCCGGAGTCTCGAAATCGGTCCCATAAATTTCAGCGTGAGGCACTTGGCCCAGAGCCACTTGCAGGATTCGGGGAATCAAGTGCGATTCAGCCCGCCGGGTTTCGCCCAATTTCGCAGAAGCGCCAGCCACATTGAAGTAACGGAGCGTAACGAAGGTAAGATCGTGAATTTGATCAAACCATCGGAGGATCTTCTCGAACATCAGCTTGGACTCGCCGTATGGGTTGATCGGGTGCTGCGGCGTGTCTTCGCCGATCGGCGTTCTGTCTGGGATCCCAAAAGTCGCACAGGTCGAAGAAAAGACGATCCGTTTGACGCCATTTTCAACCATGGC
>Ga0210390_10005979_pt1 | contig 10176 bp, 10 predicted proteins | sample IncBWH11OmetaG_FD_161050 | JGI IMG/M metagenome (GOLD analysis project Ga0210390, IMG submission 161050) | Forest soil microbial communities from Barre Woods Harvard Forest LTER site, Petersham, Massachusetts, United States - Inc-BW-H-11-O ...
CGCCCGCGTTTTGTACATTCGCCAAGGCGTCCTGGCTGATGCCGCCGGGAGCGAGGGTGAACGAATTTGTCGTGTTGTTTCCCGGCGATGTTCCGGGGGTGATGTTCGGTTGCACGGTTGCGTTTGTGCCGAAGGTGAGACCCGCCGCCGTTGGAATCGGGCCGGGCACGCCGGCGGCCGCGAGTTTGCCCGCAAGCAGGCCCATCCGTTGCGCGTCCCTCGGATTTACCGTCACGGGCAACACGGGTTTTCCCGTATCGGCGTCTTTCGGGACGTTCGGATCGGCCTGGGCCGTGGCGTTGGCAATTTGTTGGGGCGCCTGGTTTGCTTCCCGGTCAAATTCGGCGTTGTCGCCGGCAATGGAAAATTTAGAACCTAAACCATTTCCGTTTGCGCGAGTAACCGCCTGATGTTGTCTTACCAGATTGGCGATGGCGTCCCAATCGCCCTGGCCCTGGTAGAGCGCGTTGATCTGCGGATTTTGTAAAAAGGCGCTTTTGGCCGGGGCCTGCATCGAGTCAATGGATTGCCGGAGATACTGCGTCTTTTGCGCCGGCGACAATTTCTGGTCCAGCGACAACCCTTGCAGTCCCTGCATGATTTGTTGCTGGACGTCCTTGCCGTCCTGGATGGCCTGCATCACGCCGTATTTTTTTTCCACGGCGTTATCTTCGTTCTCGAGCCGTTGTTCCTGCAGGCCGGCGGCCTCGGCCTGTTTTTGTTCGATGTTCGCGTAGTGCTGCATCATGGCGTTGCGGAAGGATTGCTCGACGGCATTACGCTGCGCTTCCTCCTGCATGGATGCCGCGAGAGCGCGGTTGCGGTAGAGGTTGTCGGCTGTGTTTTGGAGTGATTGATTCAGTAATTCAGCGGAGCGGATGTTCATTTTGTTAATTTGGATTAATGGATTTATGGGTTAATGGATTAATGGACCGGTTTGCAGTGGCAGCGCCACCGGCCAAGGAGCCACCTGGGGCGCGCTTCATCCTGTTCATTCTGTTCATCCTGTCTAGAATTCTTCGCGGCCTTCACGCGAACCATACGCATTGCAAATTGCACTCCACCAAATATTTATTTGACATTTTGCTACCGTCAAATATGGTTGTTATTGACCGATACAACGGAACAAGGAGGGGGAGCGGTGAAACTGTTTTTTGTAAATTAAAATGCAAAATACGTTTGAAGAAATACGGAGGCAGATCCACGAGATTCGCAATTTCCTTGCGCCGTTCGACCTGAAATTGTCAGTCCTGGACGAGCGAATCGCTGAAACCCGGGTCTTTTTCGAACAAAAAATTGGGCAGACTGAATCCGCCACGCTGGCAAACTCTCTTAAGATTGAGGAGCAAGGGTTGACCATCATGGAACTCCTGGAAAGAGTTAATTTGATGGAACTGTTGCTGAAAATCCCCCCCAGGCCGAAACCGGTGCGCACAGGCGTTCTGCCGTCTCCATCTCCAGCGCCATTGCCGGCGCACGAGGACAAAATAAAACCGGAAATTCTCCCCCCGCAAAACCCCAGCCCATACCCATAATCCGCGCGAGTTGGCCAGAATTTTTCAACCGCAGAGAGCACAAAAAGCATAAAGAATATTTCGAGCCTGGATCCGGGAGAGACGCGCTGCCGCGTGTACGTAGCGCGGACTTCCAGGTGTGCTGATTTGATCGGCCTGGGAAGCCGCGAAAGGGATTGCCTGATTCGAGCGGAGGCGAGCGAGCCAATCGCGAGTTTCCAAACCTGCCGGTCGCACAACGTCGTACGATTTGCCGATTTGGAAATCGGCGATACAGCAGGTTTGGAAACCTGCGCTACATCTGCCGCGCCGAAGGTGCGTGCTGGAGTACTCATGGCACTTATGTTCACTCATGGCATTCCTGGCACTGTTATGAGGCGGGATTTTGTGGGGTTAAGGGCGATGGCTTACCTTGGCCCATGGCGCTGCCACCGAGGGAACTGCCGAGGTTCAGCATTCCGCTCAGGCCAACCATCCACGGATTCACCTGGTTATTGGCGTTTTGCATCTGCGTTTCCCAATTTTGCAGGCCGATCTGTTGCGCGGCTGCGCCGTTGTCGGACAGCAGCGGGAGGGTAGCGCCCTGTGACATCGGAGCCGGACCGGATGACGCGCCGCTAAGAGATGCGAACTGGCTGCTGGGCGTCTGGCCATTGGCTTCGGCGGCGAGGTTGGCCAGGTTCTGTTGCGTGCGGCGATACGCAATATCTTCGGGATCGGACCCGCTGCCCAGAAAGCCCAGGGCCGATTGCGCCGCCTGCGATTGCCGTTGTTCCCCGGGAAACCCACTGGTCAACTGAGCCCCGACCGTGAGGGAGGGGTTTGGCGCCGCGACGCCTCTGGAACCTAACGCATCCGATACCGCCGCATTGAGCCGCGCGGTATCAGTCGGCGTGAGCGAATTATTTTGCGCCGCATTCAACGCATCCTGAATCTGCGAATTGAGCATGGTCGAGACTGGCTCGTTGAGCGGGGAGTTGGCCTGCTGTTGAATTAGATTTCCCAATTCCGTACGAGCCGCCACGCTCTGTGGGTCCGCCTGTTGTTCTTCCTGCAATGCCTGGGCGATAAACTTCGGGTCGTATTGCTGTTGCAACGCCAGTTGGCTCGCCGCGTTTTGTTGCGCTTCGGTGGCTGCGGCTTGCGCGGTGCTGAACCCGTTGAAATCGATCGTGTACGAGCTGTCGTTGTTTTGTTTGATGGGGATGCCGTTGATGGACATCGTCCCCGGCCGCCATTGGTAGGGCGTCGCTCCCGCGACGCCTCTGTTACCTCCTCCGAACCATGCTGCGTAGTTTGGATCCGTCGAAACCAGCTTCCCATTCCTATCATACCAACCACCGCCTATGTTCTGGATTCCGAGGCTGGCGGCCGATGCGCCTTGGGGCAAATTGAAAGTATATTTCCCTCCGGTTTGTGCCGCGGCGGCCAGGCCGCGTTGGATGGGCAATAGCGACGCGTTCGTCTGCGCCATTTGAGCGGAGGACGCGGCTTCGTTTGGATATTGGGGTTGGTTGCCGCCGGCGAGGGCGTAGCCGGTTTCGGCCAGGCTGCCCGCGGCGCCGACGACTCCGATGATTGTGGCTGTAGTGGCGAAGCTCATAAATTAATTTTCAATTTTTGATTTTAAATTTGCGATTGATCGGCCATCGGCGGTCGCCCGCAATTCGCGGTTCAAATCGCAAATCGCAAATCGGAAATCTAAAATGCCCTTCAAGGCTTCTTCGCGGTCAAAGTCGTGGGGTTCGATGATGTCGGCTTCGACGGCCTCGGGAGTAGTTTTGTCGGTGGCATGGAAGGTGGTCCACTCGGTGTCTTCATATATATATAGGATGCGGCGGGTCCCGGGCATGGTGATTCCAATGTGCCCGGCCTTAATTTCCCGAACGCAGTTCGATTGGGCGGGGGCAACTTGCCCCTCCCAAACAAGACATCGTCCCTTCGTCACGACGAATGGATGTTGTGTGCGATGTATCTTGCTGATGACCAGGGCGCCCGCGGGCATGAAAATGGTCCGGATATACATGCCAGGCGTGAAACGATGGGTGAGAGGCAATTCGGCCTGCGGCATGCGCTCAACCGCCGCTTGGAGAGCGTCGACCTTAGTTTGCGTAGCAGCCGACGTGAGTAGGCTCTGACTCTTTCCGGATTGATCCCGCGAATCGCGATCGTTTTCAGTTAGAGCGCGCTCACGCGACGCTGCTACGCCACTTCTACCTTCGTTCTTCGTGTTCATGCTGTCATTGTGGTTGGTGCGGCACCGGAATTGCTTCCCAACCTTGGCCATAGTTATGAATGAAATCGTGATTGCCGGGTTTGATTTGAAAACCATTTCTTTATTGATATTGAGCATTGCCATGACCTTCGTTGGTTGCGTGTTTTTGGTCAGTGGCAAAATCAAATACCCCTCGGGAAGATTAATTCCGATATCTGAGCTTCTATTTTGGTTCATTCTGGTGTTCGTTTGCTTCTTTGTAACCGCTTATTTCGCGACTTTTTTATCCCCTGGCTAATATCCTGTGCCCTTCCAGGGCTTTCAGTTTGTGGCGGCGCCAACATTTGTTTGTAGCTCATTTGTAATTTTTCCTTTTTCCTTTTTAATTGGCCTCACGACATCACCCCTCCTTCATTCACCGCCGGAAGCGTCACACTCCCAGGCACAGATGTCGGCGCCGTGTACGCCATAAACGCGTTGAAATTTGGAAACGCCGTCGGCGCCGGCAGGGTGTTGGCCGTACTGCCAAGCACTCCGCTGTTGTTCAAAATGCTTGCCGCGCCTGAGAGCGAAGAAAGCCCGACCGTCCACGGGTTCGCCTGGTTCTCGGCCCAATTGACGTTGCCGCTGTAAATCTCCGACGCGTTTTGCAGGCCTTGCAAAGAGGAATTGGTATTCATTGAAGGTGATTGCACGTTGCCCGGATTGAACGGCGCCGCGCCATTCGCCGCGCCGGACAATGACTGAAACTGCGCCTCGGGCGTCTGGCCGTTGATGGCGTTGCCCAGGTTTGAGAGAGATTGCTGAACGCGGCGGTACGTGACGTCTTCGGGCGAAACGCCGCTCTGCAGAAAATCCAATCCCGAAAGCATTCGGGACTGCTGCATTTTATCACCGGCATTCACCACAGCCGTGGCTTCCTGCGCCGCGGGTGCATTGCCGAGGTAGATGCCATTTGCCACTTGCGGTCCGCGCACCTGTTGTTGCACCGCTTCGGTTTCGCTGTTGGGCCCGGTCGTGAGATTGCTGCCCATGCCGGTGAGGGCGAGGATTTCATTCTGCAAATCCGTGGCCATGGGCCGGGGCACAGCGTGCCCTGCCTGTGTTTCAGCATCGGAAATGATTTGCTGTCCCTCCTGTTGGCGCGCCGCGACGGCCTGGGGATTGGCTTGCTGCAAGTTCTGCGACGCCAGCGCGGTGTATTGCGGACCGTACTGCTGCTGGATTTGTAATTCGGCAGGCAACATGACCTGCGAGAGCGCGGCGTTTTGTTGGGCATTGCCCAGGCCGGTGAAATTGTAATTCGCCGGGCCGGTGGCCGTCTGCAAAGACGACGCGCCGCCGGTCTGCGCCAGGTAATCGATGTATTGTTGGAACGGAAAGGTTCCCGCCTGCGCCAGTGCACCAGCGACTGCAGCGGAGTTTGGGTCAGGGATGTTTGGGGAGGAGGCCATTAGGATTTTGATTAGTTTTTAGTCCACAGTCGCCAGTCCACGGTCCACAGTCATTTCATCGTCCGACCTACTGCTCCAGACTACGGACTGTGGACTCTGGACTGGTCTGCTAGCGAACCTGCGGACGGTCGCCCAACTCAGTTCCACTAGCTTTCCTCGCCGATAAGTGAACAAGCGTTTCTGAAAAATATTGGGAAGCGGGTGGCAGCGCCACGGGCCATCACACCAGCGGCCCATTACCTGTTTCAAAATCTCCGGCATCAATCCGCGATCGCCGGCGACGTCGGCGATGAGAATGGAATCGAGCTGAGCCCCGACCGTGAGGGAGCGGTTTTCGGCTTGCTGACGCGCACGGCTCTGTTGTTCCGGAAATCCTTCCCACGTAAACTGCGGCAAATCGAGTTCGGCTTTGCGTTTTATCGCGGCGGCATCATCAAGCCACGCGATGGCCGCGAGCGCAATCGGCCCTGTAGGCTGGTTGCGAGTGGAGCTTCCACTGCCCTCACCCGGCGCCCGCGCGATGAAGACATTCGCGTGAACGCAGTTGACCAGGACATAATTAAAGATTTTTTCCACGGACCAGCCGTTGAAACACCCGGCTCCGCCCGGGCTACGCCGGGCAGGTCTTCCGCGGTGGGAGAGGAAAAATCGTGTAATTTCAGTGGCGTTCATTTGATGTTGTTGTCCCGCGAAGATCGCATCCATGAGCTCCGTAGGTGCGACGTATTTGTAGAAACCACCGCAAGCAATCTGAATCTCACCACGTGCACGACCGGCGCGAATGATCCGCCCGTGGGCGCGACCATTCTTTGCTGGCACACGGGCCGGATGTTTGCCGCCGGATTTTCCGGCATCGGCGGCGGCGCGGTGCCGCGCGACACCATCGCCGTGAGCAATCTCCTGGCCTTTGGCAATGGCCAATGGAACCTCACCACGCGCAGTTTCCGCGTGGGCGATGGCGATGGCGATCCGATTATCGCCCTCTATTCCATGCAGGACTCGAACCTGGCCGTCTTCAAGGCAAACAGCGTATGGCTCGTCAACACGCCGGCATCGGCGGACGCTTCCGGATTTGGCGCGACGACGGACGTCGAGAGCGTGGCCTTTGGCGTGGGTTGCGTGGGCAAACGCGCGTTGTGCGGTGTGGCCAACGACATCTTTTTCATGGCGCAGGACGGTGTGCGCAGTCTCCAGCGCATGCAGGCCGCCGCCGGACAATGGCAGCTCTCGGCGCCCATATCGCAGCCGGTCCAGAAATATATCGAGCAAATCAATCCGGCGGCGCAGTCGGGCATTGTGGCGACAAGTTACAAGGAGTTCGTATTCTTCGCCGTCCCGCTGGGAACGAGCATGGTCAACAACGCTGTGCTGGTCTATAACACGCGACTCGGGTCATGGCTCGGTTGCTGGCAGAATTGGACGCCGTCGGCCTGGACCGTCAGCCGCTTTAACTCCGTCCAACAACTCCTCTTTGGCGACAGCAACGGCTATGTGAATTATTGGAAAGACGCGCAGTCGGTGACTGAGCCATCCACTTATACCGACAACGGCGTCAACATTTCTACGACCATCTGGACGCGTTCGTTTCAATTTCTCCAGGCGGTGAACGACAAGTTTCCTTATAATTGCACGCTGCGATTTACGGCGGGAAACTCGGTTGTTTCCCTGGCCGCCGTCGCCGATTTGGCGCAGGCCCTGGCGTGGCAATCGCAATTGCAGCCGCAAGGCGACATCCTGGGACAGCATAAGCTCGGGCCTTTTCAACTGGCCACGGTGAAGCCGGCGAAAGTCGAGAAATCGCTGCGCTCCATCCCGGCGTTTAACGAAATGTATCTCAGCATCTCCACGTCGTCCGGATATATGCAGCTCAGGAATGTTACCGTGGCGGCGTTTTTGAAAGCCCTTGATAACTGAACAACAAAGGAACAGAGGAACAAAGGTGAAAGACAAATCCGAAAATCTATCGGCATGGCCGCTAACCGTGGCAGGGACGCTGCGCTGCGGCGTCCCCGGCCGCGTGCAGCGGACAGAACCGAGGGATCCGCAACGACGGCACTGTCAACCGCACCCAACTTTCGCCGCTATCAATCTGCAGCTTGTCACGCCCGGTGAGGGCACCGGGCCTACAACGGCAGCAAGCCAATCTTGTAGGCCGGGTGCCCTCACCCGGCGCAACGACTGCCATTCGCCCGATCATTCCCAAACTATGTCACTCCTGACGGAGCTTGGGGGGTTTGCCGTCCAGGATGGCCAGGGCGTTCACGCCATCGGAAATCAGGACCGTATCCACGCCCTGCTCGATTTCGACCTGCGTATTGGTATTGGCGGCGGTATAGGTATGACCAGAATTAAACGATGATTGCCAGGCTTGATTCTGCCCGGCGCAGGCCCGCAAAATCCCATTACAAATCGAAAGCAAAAATTTATTGGCCGGGGTATCGAAGTAAACCAATGTCCGAATCGCGCCTGTAGGCCCGGTGCCCTCACCGGGCGTCTGCGGGCAAAATGGGTCTGCGCCCGGCCGCGTCCATGCCTCGTAATTATCCCGCACAATCACGTTGACGAGCTTCTGGCATTGATTCGGGCCGATGAGCGTTGAACGCCGGTAATCATCCTCGCCGCCGGAGAAATCAATGACCTGCTCGAATTGCAAATCATCGTCGGTACCATCAATCGTGAAGATCGGCTTCCCGTACAGTTGGAGCATTGAGCTGTCTATGGCCATAAGGAGATTTTAGATTTGCGATTGACGCGGCGCAGGTGCAACACGAAGATTCGTATATCAATAATGCGCCGTGCGATACGTTCTTGTAATTACATTGTTTTCAGGTTTCGCGATTGTCCTGTTTTCATTCCTAGGATCATCCCTTGAGTCTGAGTCATGGATTATGGCGCAATATGAGCTTGGGCGTCTCTCAGGTGATGCGTGGCGGAATGAAATTGCAGGAATTATAGAGAAATATGGGCACGGCTCCGTGTTCTGGGGCCTGGTTGCGGTCGCCGGGCTTGTGGTTTCGGCCGCATCCGTCGCGGGTTTCTGGGTTGAAAAGCGAAGAAGCATTAAGAGATGACACGTTGAACGCCGGTAATCATCCTCGCCGCCGGAAAAATCAATGACCTGCTCGAATTGCAAATCATCGCCCGGCCTATCTGTCGTGAAGATGGGTTTCCCGTACAGTCGGAGCATTGAACTATAATTGGCCATAGGCATTTACGATTTACGATTTACGATTTACGAGAGCCCCAGCTTTCATGTTAAATATTCGGTCATGCAAAGCGTGTTGGAGCACGCAATATGACCATTGACCCGAAAGATTGGAGGCCGATTACGTTTCAGGGCGTCACGTTCCCTGCAACATTGATGGCGAGTGACGTTCTGGAGCCAATCCTCGGATTCGAGCACGAAGATCTCGGCGCGTGGCTGTGGCGTTTGACCATTTGCCGCGGAGTCACTAAGCGTGCTCCTGCTGAGACGTGCGCCCGATGTGCAGAGCGACTGCTTAACTTGATGTTGGAACAAAGACGGCGCGTTGTTGACGGCATCCGGGATCGCCTTGGTTCGCATGGTTTTGAGCCGGAGGAAACTTATCGTGATTGGATCACGGCGTTTCAACAAATCATAAAGTTGAGTGCGGAAACGGATGGCGATTGTTCGTGGTCCGCGCCAGAGCATCCCGATGATCCCTACAAGGGCCGCGCTGGCGCAGAGCGATTCCTGAAGGCATTGGACAAGACCCACGAGCGCATGTTGGGCGAAGGGTCGGGAGAGAGCGGACAAAAGGAAGAATAGGGTTAAATTCATTGGGGATTCCGTTTTCTACAAATACGCCAGCCCTACGGGCTTCGGGGACGCATTCTTTCGAGGCGTTCATTTGTCCCTTGATTTTGGGGAAGGTGGAGAGCAGTTTTTCATACGAAATGCGTATCGGCACATTAAATATCTGGACCCGCAGCGTTCTCTTTGGAATTTGCAGCGGGACTGCCTGGTCGCTGGCGCCGTGCAATTTGGCCGCTTTCGTCGGCTTTTCAACGCTTTTGACCTTTGTAGCTTGCGTCTTTATTGGGGTTTTTGTGTCGTCCGTGCTGACACTGCCTCTGCTTAAAGCCAAGCATTGGCTAGTCACAATGTTGCTGGGAGTCATAGCTCTAGTGCTGGGGGCTTTTTGCTGCGGTTGCTTTTTAGGCTCACTTGTAGGCTCAGAACAAGATGAAACCCCAGTCCAAATGGGACTGTCGCTCGTCGCCGTGAGCACAGGGAGCTTTTTTGCTCTCATTCTTATTCCATGTGCCGCGCTCACGACCTTTTTGTTATGGAAAGTGTTGCAAGCCGACGTGAGAAGATTTTGACTGAATGGGCCACAGATCAGATTCGCGCTATCGCGCGGTTTTACAGTCAGCGGTGGGATCGTTCGCAGGCCCCACTGTTCCGCCCGCTGCACGCGGGCGGGGACGCCGCAGCGCAGCGTCCCTACCACAGTTAGCGCCTGCGGCGACAAGATTTCAAATCTGTGTTTCATCTGTGTTCATCTGTGGCTCAAATCATTCCGGTTGAATCAAAATCTGAACCAATGAATCCTGGTTTTGACTGCCGTTAATCGTCGTTTGAAACTCGAATCCGTTTGTCGTGAAAGCGCCCGAAGCGCCCGGAGTGTTCAAATCATCGTCCGACCCATCTATAGTGAAGATGGGCTTGCCGTACAGTTGGAACATTAAGTTTTCTATAGCCATGGCGATTTACGATTTACGATTTACGATTGACGAGTGTATGGGGTTATCTGGCATCAGCGCCGTTAGGTGCGACGTATTTGTAGAGCGGTTTGCACCGCGGCCACCATTCCCCGAGCTCCGTTAGGAGCGACATCTTCTGAGCAAATCCTTTAGGCAGACTATGCCGCTCCTGACGGAGCTTATAATTTTGGGGGATTCCGTTTTCTACAAATACGCCAGCCCTACGGGCTTCGGGGACGCATTCTTTCGAGCCGTTCATAGTGGC
>Ga0210390_10005981_pt1 | contig 10174 bp, 7 predicted proteins | sample IncBWH11OmetaG_FD_161050 | JGI IMG/M metagenome (GOLD analysis project Ga0210390, IMG submission 161050) | Forest soil microbial communities from Barre Woods Harvard Forest LTER site, Petersham, Massachusetts, United States - Inc-BW-H-11-O ...
ATCCCAACGGCGCCGTGATTGACGCGCGCGGGTTGACACCGGTATCTCCGTCGCAGGGAATGGCTCCCCGTATCATTTGCAGCGAGAATCCCTTTAAAAATGTCTCGTCACTTCCAAGCACAACCATCCTGCTGCCCAGCGGCTACATTTACACCGCGTCTCCCTGGATCATTCCAAGCAACACGAGGCTTGTCGGGGACGCAAAAAATGGAACCTTGATCATAGCCGACCCCACCAACTGGTCCGGCGGAAATTACATTCTCGAAATGGGAAGTTCCACCCTTTGTCCATCGGCTTGTACCTCGATAGGCATCGAGCACATTTTCCTCGGTTCATCTGGTTTTGCCATCGGGGCCATTCATAACGGGTTCGCTCAAGCGGGTAGCTACGTCAATGATGTTACGCTCAGCAAGTTCCCAAACAACGCCATTGTGGTAGAGTCTGGGGCCACCAACTCCGGCCCGTATTCGAATATCAACGCGAAAGGGGAAGGCGCCGCTTGTATCGATCTGGAGGTGCAGACACAAGGGATTCATGGCGTGACATGTTTCGGGGCAAACCAGCCGACCGTACCGGCTGGCATCATCGTGAACGGTAGCAACAATTCGATTGAGGACGTTCATATCGAACAGTACGGGGATGGTATTGAAATCGGGAGTGCCCTTTCAACAACGGTGCCAACGGTATCAAACATCCTCGTATCGAATGTTACGACGGATCCGAATGGCTACACCCAGAATGCCGTGCATCTGTGCGGGAACCATCCGTTGAACACGTCCAGCGCATGTATCTGCTTCAGGCCGCCTAATTCCGGCAGTTGCTCCAACGTCCAAGACGTTACCCTTCTGAACGTCGCCAACCCCACCTTTAACGTCAACAACGAGTCGGGTAACGCGCAAAATAATCCGACGCCGGCAGCAGGGTTGGCTTCGGTAATTGACGACGTCAGTGGGAACGCCATCGTGGGGTGTTACGGAACGGCTGGATGCGCCAAGAGTCAAAGTACTGGGATATATGCCCTGGGTGAAAATGAAGGCGGATCCAACGGCATCCCTGCGTACTCCAAATTCGCTGTCAATCCGAGTACTCCCGGCCCCAACGCCAACTACTATAGTACGTCCTCGTACGTACCAACTTGGGGAGTCGGCACGGCCACACCCGAGACCTATTGTAGTCCGGTTGGAGCTATTTACTCTCAGACCGGCGTTAATGGCAGCTCGGTCTGGGTTTGCATACCTGTGTCGGGCCAAACGTATGGTGAATGGGCCGCAATCCCATAAGATCGGCTCGATCAGATGAGATTAGCCCCTGTGGTGTCGCACGACGACTAGAAACGGAGAGGATTCCATGCGCATTCCAAAGATACAGTTGTTACGTCAACTATGGTGGATCGTGGTATTGCTGGCGCTGGGCTATTTCACGACCGGGACTTCGGCGCTCGCCCAGTGCACCAATCGGAGCAACGGCTACAACACGGTATACGGTTCGTGCAACAACACCGCGAAGCAAGGTTCATTCGCCATGGTGGACGCGAGCCAATTTCCTGGCACCGACATTTGTGCACAAATCTACGCCGCTTTCAGCGCATTCATGAGCAACAACAACAACGCCCCCACGAACGGAATTGTGGTAGATGCACGAGGGATTGCTCCGTCGGACTGCACAAGCGGTAGCCCGTGGCGTGGTTGGGGATTTCAGAGCAACAGTAATCCACTTCCAAACGTCGTGTTGCTGCCCTCCGGAATCATCCCCATACACGGCACGTGGATAATGCCGTCGAATACCCGACTCATTGGTCAAGGGCCAGGGACGCTGGGAACGAACGGGGTGCTGTTGGGAGGGACGACTCTGCAAGTCGACACCACGTTCGCGGGCAGCGAGATGATCGATATGGGACCCGCCTCCAGTAGTCCGGGCGCATATTGTTCTTCTTTCGGTAACCTCTTCAATTGTCCTGGGGTCCAGATTGAGCACTTGCGCATTGACGGCACTGGCGGTGGTCAGAACCTAAGCGGCATAGTGAATTACTGGGGGCAGGAGCTGAGCCACGTGGAGGATGTCGCGTTCTCGAACTTTTCGGGGACGGCACTCACCATGTACGGCAATACCGCCGGCAACAACGGCAGCTACTCCGCGAATAACTCCGGGCCGTATTCGAACCTGACGATGACTGGGGTCAAGCATTGCCTAAACATCAATGGTACTTACGGTACCCGTGGGGTTCATGGATTATATTGCAGTTCAAAAGGCTCGCCAGCGATATATGTCGATGCTCCCAACAACACCTTGGAGGACATTACCCTCGCACGCGACAACGGTGCCACCGAAGGCACCGATGGGATTTTGATCGGGAGCAATTCGCCGGCAGAGAATAATCTTCTATTTAACATCCGATCGGTGCTCAATGGTCAAGGCTTTGGTTTTAGCAATCTCATTCATCTCCGTAATATGGCGAACTCGCTCAGCACCTGCCCCGCGACGACGACGGGTGGTTCGAGCACGTACAACGTTTGCGACATCACCATCATGGGGGTGACGAACGGGACAGCCGGCAACACCATTAACGATGAGGTAGGGGGAACTGCGCTTACCGATCCATCCTTGGGCATGTACATCCTTGGCGAACCGGTTCAATCAGGTTTGAGTACAACTGTTCCCATCAACAATTTCCTTGGATACTCGCACTTTACTACCAGCCCGAATTGGCCCTCTTGGGCGGTGGGAACCAGTCAGCGTCAGGGTGCTTCTTGTACAGGCGGCGTGGGTTCCCTGTTTTCGGTCACCAGTGGCCCCACCACTCTTTGGGAATGTGAGTCTTCAGGCTGGCAGCCCGTTAAGTAGCCAGACTGTGTTAAGTCACAGAAAGACCAGCAGTTCAGCTATTCGGGAAACAGAGCGAGTCCTATGTGGACATGGGTGGGAAAGCGGGATAAACTGCGCGACAGCCGCGTTGTTTGCTCCCTCGCACGGCTGCCCAGGACATTGCTAGGAGACTCCGCATCCATGATCCACAAGAACTGCTTTCCGCGACTCGCTCACATTAGCTTGACCTTGACTCTTGCCCTGGCTTTCGCCCTTCCCGCCTCGGCGGTATGGAAAGAGAAAGTGCTCTACAGCTTTCAGGGTGGTGCGGATGGATCAGTTCCAATCGGCAGTCTGATACATGATTCGGCTGGAAACATTTATGGAGCCACCCAACAGGGCGGGGCGACCACTTGCAGGTCGCCGTTGCCGTGCGGCACGGTTTTCCAACTCGTCCCGCCGGCCAAGCAGGGAACCCCTTGGACGGAGAATGTTCTCCACGTGTTTCAAGGAAATGCGAACAATGACGGCGCCACTCCATTGGGCGGACTGGTCATGGATAGTTCCGGCAATCTGTACGGTGTAACCGCTTACGGCGGCACGGGAAACTGTGTTCTGCTGGGAGACTCGGTGGGTTGCGGCGCGGTGTATGAGATGTCTGCGCCGAAGCAAAAGGGTGGCGCGTGGACCGAGACCATCCTGTACAGCTTTCCCACCAGCAAGCAAGGATATTTGCCGAACGGGGACTTGGTATTTGACAAGTTAGGCAATCTCTACGGAGCCACCATATTCGGCGGGACGAAAGGCACGACGTGCGACGTATACTACGGCGGGCAATGCGGAGTCGTGTTTGAGCTGAGTCCGCCGAAGCAGAAGGGCGGCGCGTGGACCCAGAAAGTGCTGCACGACTTCCCGGGAACGGCAAGCGGGAAGCAGGACGGAGACGGAGCAGAGCCCAACGGCGGTCTTGTTTTGGACTCCAAGGGTACGATTTACGGAACAAGTTACTTCGGTGGTAATGGGACTGCAGTGTGTGGGAGTATCGGCTGTGGCACAGTCTTCAGCCTCACCCCGCCAACCAAGCAGGGCGGCGTATGGACTGAGAAGATCATACATCGCTTCTCTGCGCAAGACGGTGGTGAACCATCCTCTGGGGTCATATTAGGTACTTCCGGCACCCTGTACGGCACGACCCTCGGAGGGATTCACGGATATGGGTGCGCTTACGAGCTAAAGCCTTCAGCGAACGGCAAGTGGAAGGAGACGGTGCTCTACGGCTTCACTGACGATCAGAACGGGGCGGATCCCGAGGCAACCTTCACACGAGACGCATTGGGCAACTTGTATTCGACCGCCAATTCTGGCAGAGATCTGTCTCTGCGCGGCAACGTTTTCCGGCTCAGCCAAAAGAAGAATGGAGACTGGTCCTTCTCGGTGCTCTACGGCTTTGCAAACGGAATTCCAGACGGAGAAAATCCCGCCGCACCTCTGATTTTCGACAGGGCTGGCAATCTCTATAGTACGACTCAGTACGGAGGCAGTGGTACAGGCTGCAGTTTCTATGGCTGTGGGACTGTCTTTGAGGTCAGCCCTTAACGCGGTTGAATCGGCTCAATGTTCGTCTAAAGGGAGAGTTTCATGCGAAGCAGAATCGATGCAGTGGCAAGTTGGTTGTTTATGGTTACGATCTGTGCTCTGACCGTTTTGCACCTATCTTCTGCCGTTCCGGCTGCGGCCCAAACAGGTCAAAACGCAGTCTACAATGCCGGGTCGCCGGTGCCGTCGCCGTCCTTTATTGATGCCAGCCAGTTTGCTAAGCTCACCCTGGACTTTTGCGGCGTTTTGAACGCAGTTCTGGCCGGCACTAAATATCCAGCCACGGGTGCGGTGATCGATGCGCGCGCTGTGCCCACAAGCACGCCGCCCACCCAACCGACCTGCGCGGCCAGTCCGTGGGCGGGGATCACGAACCCGCCGCCCTCAACCATCCTGCTGCCCGCAGGCACCATCCAAATTTCGACCCCTTGGGTTCTGCCCAGTAATACGCGGCTAATCGGCGAAGGCGAGAGCGACCCGCGCAGCGCCGTGCCCGGCACCACCATTCAGGCTGCTAGTACGATTCAAATGCAGGCCATGATCCAGTTCGGCTCGTCGGCGGTCTGCAGCTCAGGCTGCAGCGGGATTTCCGTCGAGCGGCTTACGATAGACGGCAATTCGCTATTTCTCCACGGCATCAGCAACCTGTACGCGCAGAACAACACCTACGTAGACCATGTCACCCTGTACCAAATTCTGGGCACAGGATTGTTGATCTCCGGCCCCTCGGCGCAAAATTCCGGCCCGTACACCAACATCACTTTCGACACCGGCAGCACTCCGGTTACGACGTCTACCGCCTGCGCGCAGATCATAGGGACCGGCGGCACCAAGGGCATTCGCGGACTGATGTGCGAGTCGGAGACGAACGACGCGCCCGCCGCCGTGCTTTTGGATGACAACAACAACTCGATTCAGGACGTGAAAGTGGTGGGCTTCCACGACGGAGTTCTGGTGGGCTCAAATGCAGCAGCGCAAAACAATGTGCTGGTAAACATCATTGGCGACACATCGTGCGGAACGTGCCCAACGACGCCGATTAATGCCATCCACATCGCTCCCAGCAATGTGACGAACCTCAGCATTATCGGGGTTAGCAACAGCAACATGGCAGGTACCAACACTATTGAAGACGAAGAGACATTGCCCGCGCCGCACTTTATTTCAGACGCGTCGGTGGCGATGTATGCCATCGGAGAACCTATTATGGGCGGTGGCTATACACGGTACACCACCAGTCTGAAGGTTCCCCATTGGACGGTCGGAACCTCAGCCCCGAACACGCCGTGCAGTCAAGGCAGCTTGTACTCTTGCACGACCCCCAGTTCTGGCGGCAACGTCTGCACTCATGCCCTGTGGGTTTGTGGCGGGTCAGGTTGGGTCTTCGTCAAATAGACTTCTGCGAAGAGAACGAGCAGTGGGCTTTGAAGATTCGGATCATTAGCTTTTCGCCCTCTGCTCTAGTCAGAAGACGCTGTATCGTGCATCAGTTCCGAAACGTGGATTGATAATAGGCAGGACATTGTGACTCGGTTGCGGTGGTAACGTCCACTCCTAGCTAGGGTACCCCGCGCCGCAACCGATGGTGAACCAGCGATGAACAAATTGCGATTAGCGATTGCCTTGGCTTCAGTTCTTGTCGCGAACTCGTGGGCGCGCGCCTGAGAGCTGATCTACCGTACTAGCCTCGGGACCGGTGTATTCGGTTTGGGTTCACCGCGAGTGATGGAATTCGGTCTGCGCGAGACCTTCTAACACTCGATAACCCTGCCGAAAACTTGAGCCGTCGGTTTCAAACCCGGCGGCTATTTTTTTGATGCTCGCGCGCTTCGGGCTGAGGATCTAGCCCCGCGACAGGTTCTTGGCAAATGAAGAACTCGATGTCCACGAGTTGCAACGGTTTGAGAACTAACGATAAATCTCGATTATACTCATCAACCCTGGACCACCACATTCCCTGAAGAATGAAATGAAAAACTCGTCACCAATTCGTCACCAAAAATATGCTGTTTCTGGGGTGTTTTGAGGTACGTGGTACGCGGAAAAGCAAGACAAGCAAAGGGTTTTAGGTTGTTGACCTCAGAATTGACACGGTAGCGGTCCGATTCTTGTTCGATTCAATGTCAGTCGGCAACAACTAAGTGTGGGATTCATTCCCATCACAACTCGTGAAACCTGTTGAAACCTACTATTTGGTTTTTCGTGTACTTACAGTGCGTAAGATCGTCATCTGTGCGCTAGTAAGTTCTTTCGTTGCTGTTTCATGGTGTTTTCGATTCCCGTCTCCCACCCCAGATTCCAAACCACTTACCGGGAAAATAAATCACCGCAAATCAAATTGCCTTCGGCAACACGAGGCGGACTACCTTCTCATGCGCGTTTCGCATGTCGGCTGTTGATGCATCCCCGTAGATGTTCATCGTAGTTCTGATGTCTGCGTGACGCATCAATTTCTGCTGCACACCTACCTGAGTTCCGATCGAATCCAGCCAGCTTCGATAGGTATGACGGAAGACATGTGAGCTGACGTGCCCGATATTGGCTTGCTGGGCCGCATCCCGCAGGCTTTCCCACACAAAGGTGTAGCTCAAGGGCTGCTTCCCCAACTTATACGGAGAAGCGAACACCCAATCCTCCGGAGCCGAGAATTGCGTGATCTGTCTCCAGCACTTGAGAACCTCCAGAAGTTCATCCGCACACACCATCTTTCGAGCGGAGTGTGAGGATTTCACATCATCACAGATTTGTTTCACTACCGCCCGCTCGATACTGAGCGTCTTGTCGAGCCAGTCTACATCCCGCCACTTCAGTCCTAGAACTTCAGAGATACGAAGCCCAAAACTCACAGCCAGCACTAACAGTGTGCGCCATGAAGCGTCCGTGCCAAGCTGTTCGAACAGAGCGTGGAACTGCTCAAGCGTGAGGCTGCGAGGCGATGAATGCACTCGTGCTCTTGATCGTTGTGATCTCTCGGTTGCTCGTCCGCCCTCTCAGCGCATTCGTCAAGGGAAGGAGCGCTGCAGGCAAGAATTGGCTTGCCAGACTAATTCTCGGCCTGATGCCGGTCGATCAGGTGCACGAGATCAGCAGTGCCTCCAAGAGAGCGTGGAACTACTCGAACGATGACTTCCGGCATCGGGTCATTTACGTGCAGGAGGCCAGTGGGGCGACCGATCCGATGCGGCTTTTGATTAGCGAGGGAAAACTGATCCGGATTGTCACCACGTGGGTCAACGGCAAGCTGGTAACAGAAAAATTCGTGACCCGGGGACCGGTAGCGGCTGTTTCAACTACCACCAGATCCGGACTTGAAATCGATGACGAGACCCGCCATGTCTCAATTCTTATCGATGAATCAGCTGAGCAGACCCGAAGAATCGTTCAGTCTTACACCAAGCAAGGCCCGGGGCTTTCACAAGGTGAACGGCGGGTGTGGAGGATGGTGCACCGCCTGCTTGCGAAGAAAGCCGATGATTTGGAAATTGTCTTTCCCGACTGGTTCGATGAGGTGGCCGATTCTGTTTTTGTAGGCGACGTTGGTGTTCGCCGCTATTACCCAGCGTTCGTGGAAGCTTGCCGGACAGTCTGTCTCGTCCGGTCGTTTCAACGTGACCGGCGGCAACGAACGGATGGCACGCTCGTCGTTAATTTCGCTGATTTTGCAATTACTGCGCTGATCTTTGAGCGAGTTTTCGTTGAGAGTCTGCGGAGTCAGGAAGGCTCAGCACTTGAAACGCAGCAGGCCGTAAAGGCCCTCTCGGAGAGTATGGACGACAAACCAATTCAGGCTGCGGACCTCTCGAAAGAACAGGGGATATCCCTTGACCGGGCCTATAAGCTGTTGCGCGAAGCCGAAGAGGCGGGAACGATCACCAGAGCAAATGAGCCGGAAAGAGACAACCGCAAATTGTATCTTCCCTCACCGCGGCCACGTTTCATCCCTGATCCCGAAATGTTGTTCCAAACGCTGGATGGAGTAGAGGACGGAGTTCGTTTCGTACACCCGCTAACCGGCAAGTGGATCACTTACTCCCGCAAAAGTGGTGGGCCAAAAGGGGAAAAAAAGACGGGTTAGCTTTTTTGGTTTTGTTGGTTTTGGGAAAGAAGGTAGCTCACATAGAAAGGAGACACAAAAAACACGTTGGTATCGGAAAGGATCGACAGAAAGCGAAAACGCTCACGATTCAACTGCTTCCGGAAAGGTCAAGAACTGCACAGATTTCTTCGCGGAGTAAGAACATACAGCCGGGCGGGCTCTAAGCGCAGAAAGGTGATGCCCAAATGGCAGCGACAAAAACGGAGAAGCAAGCGAAGGCGCAGCGTCTCAAGGATGCTTTCCAATCCATGAGCGACGAGCGCTTCAAAGCACTTGAAAAAGAAATCGGAGACATTACATCGGAGTGCAATGAGTGCTTACAGGGAGGCGCAGACGACGCGGCTAACCTGTACGGAACCACGACCTACGGAGGCTATTGTGGTCAGTACGGCTGTTATGGCACGGTCTTCGAACTTTCGCCTTCAGCGAGTGGTTGGACAGAAACTGTCCTATGTTCCTTCACAGACGGGAATGATGGCTCAACACCTGTCGCCGGTCTTGTCTTCGATACCGCTGGGAATTTATACGGGACAACCAGCGGGTCCTATTCAAGCGCTGGATCGGTGTTCGAGTTGTCACCCAGTTCCAGTGGTTGGGTTGAAAGTACTCTTTATACATTTAGCGGACAAGGCGACGGAGGTGGCCCCCCATGTACTCTGGTCTTCGACGCGGCGGGGAATCTGTACGGCACCACAAGTTATGGAGGAGTTTACAACCGGGGCGGCACGGTATTTGAACTGTCCCCATCGGCTGGCCATTGGACGGAAAGTGTGCTGCATTCCTTCAGGTGGAAGTGACGGCGAAAGTCCCTCAGCCGGCGTGATCTTCGACAACTCTGGCAATCTTTACGGCACAACGCAGTCAGGCGGGGCCAATAACGATGGGATTGTATTTGAGCTTTCTCCCTCGGGAAGCAGTTGGACCGAGAGCGTGCTGTACAGCTTCACCGGGAGTCGTGATGGCAAGAATCCCGTGGCCAGCCTTTTGCCGGGTGCTAACGGTGTTCTCTATGGGACAGCGGAATACAGTAGCGAGAACGGGGTCGTGTTCTCAGTAATGCCTTAGCCGCAGCGATGGCGTTGCGAACAAAACTGGTAGTCTCAGGTCCGATGTGGGCGGAGGAAATAAGAATGCGGCCTACTAGAAAACGACTCACTTGCCTGATGTGGATTGTGCTGCCCTCAGTACTTACCCTGATGTCGGTTGCAGCGCTAGCGGCAACCACCAAGACCGTGCACGAATTCTCGCCCCTTTCGCACGGAGCAAATCCTTCCGCCAACCTGATTTCCGACTCTGCGGGCAATCTCTATGGAACAACCGCGAAGGGTGGTAGGTATCTTGAGGGGACCGTCTTCGAAATTGTGAAAAATGCGGACGGCCAATGGATTGAAAAGGTAATACACGAATTCCGGCTCGGCACAATTGACGGACAGAATCCGGTGGATGGCTTGTCGATCGACGCCCACGGTAACCTATATGGCATAACTCCGGTCGGCGGCACCAATAGTTACGGAGTTGTTTTCGAGTTGTCACCGTCCCAAAGCGGCCAGTGGACTGAAAGTATCCTTTACAACTTTTCCGGGGGCGGTGACGGCGGCGACCCGAATGGATCTCTTCTCTTTGATCGCGCTGGGAACCTTTATGGCACCGCAAACTTTGGGGGCGCCTACGGCGCAGGAG
>Ga0210390_10005988_pt1 | contig 10172 bp, 12 predicted proteins | sample IncBWH11OmetaG_FD_161050 | JGI IMG/M metagenome (GOLD analysis project Ga0210390, IMG submission 161050) | Forest soil microbial communities from Barre Woods Harvard Forest LTER site, Petersham, Massachusetts, United States - Inc-BW-H-11-O ...
GCGCCTGAATCCATTAACCTACGGCGTCGAGGCTCTCCGAAATCTTTTGTATCCGGAAAGTCCGACCGTGCTGCCCCTGCCAGCCTCAATCGCGGCGCTAGCCCTGTTCACGATCTTCATTTTTGGGCTATGCTTCTTCCGCGTTAATCGTCGCACCACGAGGCCAGCCGCGTGATGCAGGTTCCGCCGCAATACGCGATGTTCCCGGCAATCGACGCCACCTTGAACGGAACCAGCGCCGTCTTGCTTCTGGTAGGACGCGGTTTCATAAAGCGCGGACAAATGGCCGCCCACCGCGCTGTGATGATCGCCGCTTTGGCCTCATCCAGCATTTTTCTCGTGTGTTATTTGTACTACCACTGGCACGTTGGCTCAGTGCATTTTCAGGGACAAGGCTGGTCGCGCCCCGTGTACTTCAGCATCCTGATCTCTCACACCATCCTGGCCGCGGTAATCGTGCCAATGATTATCATTACCCTCAGCCGCGCCCTGCGAGAACGTTTCGACCGCCATCGCGCCATCGCCCGCTGGACCTACCCCCTGTGGATGTACGTCTCAGTTACAGGTGTGATTGTATATCTCATGCTTTATCATCTATTCGCCGCATGAAAAGCCTTCACCACAGAGACACAGCGTCACAGAGAATTTCTTTATTTCTTAATGTTTTTATTTCTTTATTTCTCTGCGTCTCTGTGACTCTGTGGTGAAAATGGTTTTCCTATGTCAATCGTCAGACTAAAAATCGACGTCTCCGGCACAACAGGCGATGAAGCCTGGCGCGGCATCCAGCAATTCGACCAAATCCAAAGCGCCGACTTCGGCCCCCAGTTTGGCAGTGGCGGACGCTGCAATCATCCGCTCAATCAACCTCACAACAAAGGAGAATGGATCGGGGCTGAGATCCGGGTACAGACGCCGCTCTTAGGGCAATACGCAGTCTCCCATTATCTCGAACAAGACCGCGTCCTCGATGCGGATGTGGTGGAGTAACTCCTCGATTCCATGTCAGCTTCCCCCAACCCAACTCCGCAAATCCCGGCTGAAGCGGGCACGCGCCTTAAGCCGCGCATGTCCACCCGAAATCGACTGCTGTTCTTTCTCACCGCGTGGCTGATCGTCCTAATGCCGTTCCTGTTCTGGTGGAGCACCTGGTTTGGCCGGCAACTCACCGACAAACAATTGATCGAATATTTGCAAGATGAAAAGCATCCTCGCCACATTCAGCACGCCCTGGTACAGATCGGAGAGCGCATGACTCGACGCGACCCGAGCGTAGCGCAGTGGTATCCGCAGGTCGTGCGTCTGGCTTCAAATCCCGTCGAAGAAGTTCGCAACACCGACGCCTGGGTCATGGGCCAGGATGTCGTGAGCAAAGAAGCGTCCGCCGCCGGGTTCCACGAGGCTCTCCTCAAAATGCTCGCCGACCCATCGCTCATGGTGCGAGGCAATGCCGCGCTGTCGCTAGTCCGCTTCGGCGACGTCAGCGGGAGGCCCCAGATCCTCGAACTGTTGCAGCCAGCCACAGTGACGGCGCCGCAATCAGGGAAAATAATTGACACCAGCGCGGTAGGCACGGCTATTCGTCAAGGAGGAATCGTCGCCAAGTTACAAGCAGGCGCCCAAACGATAGAAATCCGTTCGCCGATCAGCGGCCGTCTGCAAACGCTGTCTGCGCAAACCGGACAAACCGTAGGGACAGGCTCTCAAGTCGCAACCATCGATCCAGGCACGGAACAAGTCTGGGAAGCATTGCGAGCGCTTTACCTAGTCGGCCAGGTGGATGACATTGCTGCGGTTGTCCCCTACGAACGCGAATTGCCCAATATTCCCGACCACGTGCGCCAGCAGGCCATAGAAACAGAAAAGGCGATAAGGCAGAGAGAAAAATAGGGCGGGCAACCCTGTAAGCAATGCTTGAGGCTAAGAGCTCTGAGCTGACAACGGAGAGCAGTCTTAAATCGGCATCACGCCTACTTCTTTTTCCACTTCAACCGTGTCCACCATGACGATCGCATCCCAGGGGCAGCCATCGAGGAAACATCCGTCGGGTCCTTTGCTGATGCACTTCTTGCATCCGATGCAAAGAATCGGGTCGACCTGGATTCTGCCGAACGGTGGATGATCTTCGTCGGGAACCCAGAACATGCAATCTTCCACCGGGCAATATTCCACGCAAGCGGGAGAGCCCGCGCATCCGGTGCAGCACTCGGTGATGACTGCCAACTCTTTTGGTTTCTTCTTCCGAGGCGTCAACAGCCCCTTGGATTTGGGTTCAAATTTAAGCTCGTCGGGCACCATCCCGGCGGGCTTCAAGAAGTCTGCTTCAGCGGCCATGGCACCGATTATACCGTAGTACATGGGGTTTTCATCGACGCCAACCACACCTTGTCAGTTCAGCCTGGCTCTTGGTTTAGCGGCGTCATCCCGAAGATCCGGCGCACTTCAGCCAGTCAAGGGATCTGGCGAGCACTGTGTGAAACTAAACCACCACCACAGGCCCAGGATCGCCGGTTTCATTTTGGCCCGCCTTACCGACTTCTTCGATCCTTTGCGGCCAAAGCCTCGGCCGTTTCTGATATATTGGCCTTCCAGCCCCCAATTTCGTTGTCCGTTCGCGCGTTGCGGCCAGGGGCGGAAGGAGCCAATTTCATGGCAGGAAAAAGCGTCAATAAAGTCATTCTTATCGGAAATCTTGGCAAGGACCCCGAAGTGAAATACACCCAGGGCGGCATGCCGGTCGCGAAGTTTTCGCTGGCCACCAACGAGCGCTTCAAAGACAAAGAAGGCCAGTGGCAGGATCGCACCGAGTGGCATAATATCGTGGCCTTTCAACGCCTGGCCGAGATCGTTGGCGAGTATCTAAAAAAGGGCGGCAAATGCTTCATCGAAGGCAGCCTGCGCACCAGTTCCTGGGACGACAAAGAAACCGGCCAGAAGAAGTACAAAACCGAAATCATCGCCAATGACCTGGTTCTGCTCAGCGGACGCGGCGAAGGCGCAGGAGATGATCCCGGTGGACGCTCGCGCGGCGCCGCCGCCGGCGGAAATAATTTCGATCAAAGCACTCCTGAACCACAACACGCGGCGTCGACACCGATCAGCGACGAGGATATTCCGTTTTAAGTTGGGACCGACGCCGATCTCAACGGCCGCAACAGAACGTGAACTGCACCGTTATCCCGCCGGTCGGTCCAGCTTTGCTGCTCCCCACTAGCCAAGGCGGGATCAGGACAGTGGGATGACGTTGAGCGACCGCCGATGCCGATCCTGGCATCTTAGAAGCCATGCAACTTTACTTCCGCCAACTGCCCGATCCGTCCCCTCCTCCGATCAAGGAACCGCCGGAGGGTCCTGAAAATCCCGACGTTCCCGTGCGCGAGCCTGATCCCGACGAACCTTTTCAGATGTAGGCACTTCGACCAAGCTTCGCATCCTGTCCGTCGAACCGCTACAATGTGGGCGACGATTCTCTATGGCATCTCTTGCTAACAAAACCTGCGTTCCCTGCCGCGGCGGCGTGCCTCTGCTCAAAGGAAAAGAACTGGAAGCGCTGCATCAGCAAGTTCCGCAATGGAAGGTAGTCAACGAACGGCAGATTACCCGCACTTTCGCTTTCCCCGATTTCAAACAAGCCCTGGATTTTGTGAATCGAGTAGGCGCAGTGGCCGAGGCGCAAGGACATCATCCGGACATTCTGCTGGCCTGGGGCAAAGCGGAAATTACCTTGTGGACCCACAAGATCGATGGGCTGACCGAGAGCGACTTTATCATGGCGGCGAAGATCGATGCTCTGTAGAGCATGCCCTGTAAATCGATGCTCTATAGTTAAGCAGCCTTCGAGCGAAGCAAAAAAGCCAGACACCGGCGACCCACTGCACACGTAAGAGCCCGTTACCGTTGCTTCCTTCCGGACCTGGCGGGGTTGGCGGGAAAACGTCGCGCGGGACCGATGCCTGACCTATTTGATTCTAACATTCCGATCGTACTCTTCCTTTTTGTGGGGAAATCGCCAACAATAAACCAACTTCGTATTATGACTCTCGCTGGCGCTACGCAATCCGAGATAGCTCCGCTGCCTACCGCGGTTCAGCGATATTTTGAAATCGCGCTGTACTTGCTGGTGCTGTGTGGCTTCGTAACCCTGGTTTCGACCGGAGGGTTGGACGTGCCTACGGTGCTGCTCGTGGGCACAGCGCTTCTGTTTCGCGGATATCTTCTGGTTACGCGTCGCACCTTGTTAATTCCCGAGGGCTCGACCACCACGCTTACCCTGGGCTACTCGGCGTTCTACCTTGCGGATTATTTCGTGTTCACCGGAGTATTTGTCAGCGCCACGGTGCATCTCGTACTTTTCGTCATGGTGGTGCGCCTGTTCTCCGCCAAACGCGACCGCGATTATTATTTTCTTGCGATCATCTCCTTCCTCATGGTGCTGGCGGCCGCAGTGCTCACCGTGGACAGCACGTTTCTTCTGGCATTCGCCGCGTTCATGCTGATGGCGGTGGTGACCTGCATCCTGATGGAAATGCGGCGCGCCGCTGCTGAGGCCACGATTCGGGCCAATTCATCGAGCGATGACTTGGCTTCCGGGAGGATGGCTCTTTCCCTGGCTGGCGCCTCGCCTGTGCTTGCGTTCTTGATCATGCTGGGTGCGACGGCGATTTTCTTTGTGCTGCCCCGCATGTCCAACGGATATCTCAGCGCCTTTGCCCGCAGCCGCGAGATCAGCACCGGCTTCAGCGATCAGGTGCAACTTGGACAGATCGGCGAGATCCAACAGTCCAACTCGCTGGTGATGCACATCCAGATCGACGGCGATCCGCATGGATCTTACGATTTGAAGTGGCGGGGTGTGACCCTCAACGTTTTCGACGGCAAGACCTGGTTCAACCCGCATGCCCAGCACGTGGTGCTCAGTATGGGCAGCGGCCGTTTTCTTCTGATGCAGGATGGCGCGCGCCGGAAAAAATTTCAGCCTGCGGGGTCGCCGGAGCCCATCCACTATCGCGTTTTGATGGAGCCCCTGGTCAGCAACGTTTTCTTTCTCGCCCCTACAGCCAGGCTGCTGCAGGGGAACTACCGTCTGCTGTCCATGGACAACGGCGATGCCGTTTTTGACCTCGACCCCGAGCATCCCGTCGGGCGCTACGAGGCGACCTCCGACATTGCTCAGCCCAGCCCCAGTCAGCTGCGCGCGGCTGTTTACGATTATCCGCCTGAGGTCCTGTTAAACGATCTGCAACTGCCGCCTGTGGATGTTCGCGTCGTGTCTTTGGCCAGACAGATCGCAGCGGCCGCGGACAACAATTACGATAAGGCGGCCGCTGTCGAACGATACCTGCGCACGCATTTTGGATATACCTTGCAGCTTCCGCGCACGGTTCCGCATGATCCCGTCGCCAATTTCCTCTTCGAACGCAAGCAGGGACACTGCGAATACTTCGCGTCTGCCATGGCCATCATGCTGCGCACGCTCGGCATTCCCTCGCGGGTGGTAAACGGTTTCCGCACCGGAGAGTTCAACGACCTCACGTCGCAGTACCTGGTTCGGGCCAGCAACGCGCACTCCTGGGTAGAAGCGTATTTTCCCGGCTATGGATGGATCAGTTTCGATCCGACTCCGGCAGCGCCCGCGCAGACGCGCAGCGGCTGGGGCAGAAGTGTGCTGTATCTGGACGCACTGTCATCCTTCTGGCGAGAGTGGGTGATTAATTACGACGCCGGCCATCAGTACAATTTAGGCCGCGAGGCCACGCGCAACAGTTTGGAATGGTTTCAGCGAGCGCGAAACTGGATGCGTCGGCACCATGAAGCGTTCCTCGCCGCAGCTCGTCGAACCCAGCGCGAGGTGTCCGATTCTCCGGTGAAGTGGGGCATCGCGGGTGTAGTTGTTGTACTGTTGCTTATTCTAGCTGCCAATGCAGCTCGGCTATGGCGCGGGGTTCGCAACCGGCGGCTCGCGGCTCGTCCAGAAAAGTCTCCGAGCCTGGCCGCAACCATCTGGTATGAACGCATGACGCGAATGCTCGCGAAAAAGGGCTGGCACAAATCTCCGGTCCAAACCCCGACAGAATTCCTGGTGTGCATTCAGGACGATGCCATGCGAGAACCGGTGGCGAAGTTCATCCAGCATTACGAGTCAGCGCGCTTCGGAGGTTCGGCAGAGCACGCCCAGCGTCTGCCGGAGTTGTACGAAGAAATCTTGACAACTGCTGGCCGCTAAGCACCGAGAAGTTATAGCTGATAGACCTCAGTGTAACTTTGCCGCTAGCCACCAGCGCCGCACGGCGACGACTGACCAAATCGCCTCGACCACTCCGAAGGGCCAAGCGCCTTGGAGAAATCCATAGGCCGAACCCAACAGACACGCGATCGCGAATGCCAAAATGAACCATCGGCTTCGATTTTCGAAGGCGTAGCAAACCAGCATCGCGGTGACGGCAAACAGTCCGAACCATGTCAGTCGACTCACGCGGCGGCTCCCTGATTAGTCCAAGAACATAGTTGTCATCACGAGCACAGCGAGGGATCTGGGTATTTGCCTGAAGCGGCGATAAACGATGGGCGCGGCAAGAACCCAGATCCCTCGCTTCGCTCGTGATGACAGTGCATTCTACTCTAGTGTTTAGCCGATCCCGTGCAAGTTCCAAACGGATCTTGCATTCCGCATCCGATGGCAGGCGGTGCTTAAGAAGGCAGGCGTGAATGTTAGAATAGAGGGATTGCATGCCTCAGCAGAAGCCCACTGTAGCCATCGACAATAAGCCTGAAAGTGCCGGAGTCAAGGTTGCTTCCCGGACAAAGGTCGGATTTGTCAGCCTGGGATGTCCCAAAAACCTGGTGGATAGCGAGGTCATGATGGGCATGCTGGCGCAAGCGGGCGCGGAGTTGATCCCGCGCGCTGAGGACGCCGACGTCATCGTGGTCAATACCTGCTCGTTCATTGCGAGCGCCCAACAGGAATCCGTGGACACGATTCTGGAGATGGCGCGCTTCAAGAGCGACGGTTGCGCCCGGAAACTGGTGGTGGCCGGATGCCTGGTCGAGCGCTTCCGCGACGACATCCGCAAGAATATTCCGGAAGTAGATGCCGTGGTTGGGACAGGCGAACTCGAAAAGATTCTTGCGGCAGCAGGAATCGCACCTGCCCCGGCGAAGTCTTCACCTTTCAATATTTTGACATCCCGTCCTGAAGGCGACGCCCGCGAAGCCCAAGGGCGCTTCTCTCGCGAGTCGTGGGATGGCGCCATCGCCGACCTGCCGAATTACCTCTACGACGAAGCTACGCCGCGCGTTCTAGCCACGCCCGGATACACTGCCTACATCAAGATTGCCGAGGGCTGCGATCACCCTTGCAGTTTCTGCATTATTCCGCAGCTGCGCGGCAAGTTCCGCTCGCGCCGATTTGAATCCGTGATCGCCGAGGCCGAGCGTCTTGCCCGCTCCGGCGTGCGTGAGATCACGCTCATTGGACAAGATACGACCTGCTACGGCGAAGATTTCGGCTTCAAGGATGGGCTCGCCCTGCTGCTCGAAAAATTGGCCGGCATCGAAGACTTGCGCTGGATCCGTTTCCTCTACGCCTATCCCAACAAGATTACGGGCCGTCTGCTCGAAACCATCGCAGCTCACGACAAGATTTGCGCCTATGTCGATGTGCCTTTGCAGCACGCATCAGCGGCGGTTCTGAAGCGCATGAAACGGGGCGGAAGCGCCGATGTGTTTCTGCGTTCGATAGAGAAGATACGGCGCACAATTCCAGACGTAACTTTGCGAACATCTTTTATCGTCGGCTTCCCTGGCGAAACCGAAATCGAATTCGAGCAACTTTGCGAATTCGTCCGCCAGGCTGAATTCGATTGGATGGGCGCGTTCGGCTACTCCGATCAGGAAGGCGCGCACGCCTTTGGCCTCGACGAGAAACTGCCTGGCAACGAGATCGAGCGGCGACGCAAACACCTGATGCAGATTCAGCGCCGCATCAGCAAGAAGAAAAAGAAGATGTTGGTCGGTCAGGAGCTCGACCTGCTGCTCGAAGGAGTGTCTGAAGAGAGCGACCTGCTGCTCGAGGGCCGTACGCCCATGCACGCTCCGGAAATCGATGGCAAAGTCTTTGTGAACGATGTTCCCGATGGACTTCAGCCGCTACCCGGCGAGTTCTATCGCTGCCAGATTACCGAAACCCACGACTACGATCTGGTCGCTAAAATCGTATAGGGACCTATGGCTCGCAAACGCACTCTCAACCTGCGTTGTCCAATCTGCAAGCAGCCGGTGAAGAGCAAAGATGCGGAATTCCCCTTCTGCAGCGAGCGTTGCCGCACCATTGACCTCGGCAAGTGGGCCAGCGGCGCCTACGTAATCTCATCGCCGGTGCAAGATACCTCAGAAAGCCTGTCAGGTGCATTGCCGGACAATTCCGATGAAGATTGAGCCGGGCCAAAAAGCTCAAACCTTCTCCGATATTTCATCCCGTCCAACGTCTGGCACCCGCGCTCCACTGTGGGCCAAGCTGGTTGCTACCTTCTTTGGCGCCGGCCTGCTTCACCCGGGGCCCGGGAGCTGGGGTTCAGCGGCTACGGTTTTGCTGTGGTGGCTGCTGAGCATCTGGATCAGTCCGCATTGGCAGGCTGCAGCCGCTGGCATGCTGGCAGCGGTGGCCGTACTCGTCGGCATTCCCGCGGCGACTCACATGGCTCGGGCGACGGGCTTGAAAGATCCTCAATTCGTCGTAATCGATGAAGTCGCCGGCCAACTCATCACCCTGATTGCCGTGCCGGTCTCATGGAAATCTATGGTGCTGGGCTTTATACTTTTCCGAGGGTTCGATATCGTGAAGCCTCCGCCGGTGCGTCAACTGGAACACCTTCCAGAGGGAACCGGCATCGTACTAGATGACATCGGGGCTGGGCTGTACGCTTTGGCCTTCATGCAACTGGCGCTGCATCTCGGGCTTTTGCCACGATAGCTTTTGACGGAACCCACAAGGAAGTGGAAGTCCATGGGAATTTCTGACCGCTTGCTGGGCAAAACGAATGTAAACGGAAAGCCGCACATCGAAGCGGTGGTTCCCGCGGCTGCCTTACCTGGCGGCGAGGTCCGCATTACCGGTCACGGGCTGCGTCCTCAGGATCTGCGACGGCCGCGTGTGCGTTTTGGCGAAATCGAGGGCGCGGTGGTCATCAGCTCGGACGAATTTTTGGTAGCTCGCGTACCCACGGGCGCTTCCTCCGGACCCATCGTCGTCTCGACCAATGGGCAGTCCAGCAATCCCCACCAGATCAAGGTCGCTGTCCCCATCGCCGAGAATCTGCACCCCGTAACCAATCCCGCGCTCGACGCCGAGGGCAACATCTACGTCAGTTTTTCCGGGAGCCGGGGACAGAAGGTTCCCGTTGCCATCTACAAGATCGATACGAACTATAACGTCAAACCATTTCTGGCTGACCTGATGAACGCCACTTCGATCGCCTTCGACCCTGCCGGCCAAATGTACGTTTCTTCGCGCTTTGACGGGACCGTATATCGCGTTGCACCGAACGGGACCATGTCTTCCTATGCCGAGGGCATGGGCATCGCGACTGGCGTCGCTTTCGATCGCGCCCAAAATCTTTATGTCGGCGACCGCAGCGGCACAATTTTCAAGATTGGCGCTGACCGTCAGATCTTCGTGTTCGCAACTCTTGAACCCAGCATTTCCGCCTATCACCTGGCTTTCGGTCCTCACGGAGATCTGTTCGTGACGGGGCCGACAACGTCGAGTTTTGATTGCGTTTACAAGGTCACACCGCAAGGCAATGTATCGACTTTTTTCCGCGGCTTGGGGCGGCCTCAGGGCGTCGCCTTCGATGTGGAGGGCAATCTCTACGTGGCCGCTTCGCTTTCGGGCAAACGCGGCATCGTCAGGATTAGCCCGGCAGGTGAAGCATCGCTCGCAGTCGCGGGCGCGGGTCTGGTGGGTCTCGCCTTTGCTCCGGGAAGCTCGGTGGTTCTGGCCACCAACAGCGCGGTGCATCACCTTGCCTGGAACATCCAGGGTCTGCCATTGGCCGAGTTTCCGGCGTGAACGAGCACTCAGCAATCAGCATTCACGCCTAGCATCATCCGTGTGAGTTCTTGAAAATCCGTGGCTGATCTTGTTTTGCCCAATCATTTACACTTTTACCGGTGAA
>Ga0210390_10005989_pt1 | contig 10172 bp, 7 predicted proteins | sample IncBWH11OmetaG_FD_161050 | JGI IMG/M metagenome (GOLD analysis project Ga0210390, IMG submission 161050) | Forest soil microbial communities from Barre Woods Harvard Forest LTER site, Petersham, Massachusetts, United States - Inc-BW-H-11-O ...
GGGCGGGGTTAATGCTCCCGCGGCCCGGTTCACATTGTTCACGATGCTGCGAGAAAGAGCTTGCAGAGTTTGAATCTCGCGATCACTGAAAGCGTTGGGACGCGGCGAAAAAATCTCAAACACTCCGAGCAGTTCATCCTCTCTTACAACCGGGAACACGAGGATGGAGCGCACGCCCAGACTACGACAGACTTCGGCATTCACGCGGGAGTCGGTTTCGGTATCGTCGCAACGCTGCCACTTCTTACTTTGCACGCAGGCGCCGGAGAGACCGGAATGGACATTTAACTGGACGCCGAGGTCGGGAGCATTAGCGCCAGTGGTGGCGCGGCAGACGATCTCATCACCCCGCGCCAGGGCAATAGCAGCGGCGGTCGCGCTGGTGGCTAAACGCGCGTGCTCAACAATTTCATTCAACACCAGATCCAGTGCGAGATCGGCTGAAAGGGCTCCGCCTCCATGCGCGGAGAGTGCTGTTGCCAACTCCCCGAGGGACACGCCGTCGGCCAGCTCACTGTCTTCGCTTGCGCTCAGGGAAACTGGGGCGCCACCCCGTCCTGGAGGATCGAAGGTACCTGGCCGCGACATCGGATGATGAGCCATCTAGATAAGTCCCAGTCTGACGGCGTGGACACCTTGCTCGCCTGGAGCCAGTCCCGCCCTCAGTATCTGCTACTAGTTTAGACCTTGAGCGGAGTTTCCCGCGAAAAAAGCACGCTGTCAACCCCAAATCGGTCCGGGTGGCCGACATTCGTCGGGGCGAGTTTAGCAAAAGGACGTCAAGACTATCCCCTGACAGCGGCTGGCATTCCCGTTCTTGTATCAGGTTGCGCGAAACCAAGTCGCCAATTCCCTGCCTGGCGAGGAAAGCTGGTAAAGTAGAATTTTAAAGTTGACCTAGCACTTCTACCGCGTCAGGCAGCCTTTATATCAGGAGATTTGGATGCACATCGCTATAGTAGGATCGGGATATGTCGGGCTGGTGGCCGGGGCATGTTTTGCCGACATGGGCCACCAAGTCGTCCTGGTTGACAACGACCAGCAGAAGCTGTCCGCGCTCAAGAATGGGCAAGTCCCGATTCACGAGAAGTTTCTGCCGGAGTTGCTCGAGCGTCATCGCGGGCACAGCCTCACTTTTTCCGACGACCTGCGCGCGGCCGTAGAAAGCAGCGCTGCCGTCTTTATCGCCGTGGGAACGCCGCCTACGGAACAGGGAAACGCTGATCTGTCTTATGTGGAGTCGGTAGCTCGCATCATCCCTTCGGCGATCAATAGCTACAAAGTCGTGGTCGAAAAGAGCACGGTCCCGGTTTATACCAGCGAATGGATACGCAAGATTATTCTGCGCAATGCGGCCGCGCCTGATTCATTCGATGTGGCGTCCAATCCCGAGTTTCTTCGCGAGGGCACGGCGGTGACGGATTTTCTTTATCCCGATCGCATTGTGGTGGGAGCGGACAACGAACGCTGCGCTTCCGTGCTCCGGGCGATTTATGCGTCGCTCACCGATGGCACCTATTACCAACGCCAGGATGCGATCCCGCGGCCCGACCGGGCGCAAATTCCGCCGCCCTTAATCATCACCAGCACCAAGAGTGCAGAGTTGATTAAACACGCGTGCAATGCATTTCTGGCGATGAAGATTTCGTTCATTAATGCGGTAGCCTCGGTGTGCGAATCCGTGGGAGCGAACGTGCAGCAGGTTTGTCAGGGAATTGGAACCGACAGCCGGATTGGACCGCGATTTCTGAATCCAGGAGTCGGTTATGGTGGGTCATGTTTTCCTAAAGATTTGATGGCTTTCCGGGCGGTGGCGCGGGAGTGCGGCTACGAATTCCGCCTGCTCGATGAAGTGATGCGTATCAATGAAGACCAGCGCCAGCGATTTCTACGAAAAGTGCACAACGCGCTGTGGACCTTGCGCGGCAAGCGTCTGGGCGTGCTCGGCCTGGCTTTCAAGGGAGGGACCGACGACATCCGCGAATCGCCGGCTATTTTACTGGTGCAGACCTTGTTGCAGGAGGGCTGCCAGATTGCCGCCTATGATCCTGCAGCCCACGAGCGGGCGCGCGAGGTTTTGAATTCCAGCATCGAATACGCGAGTGACGCCTATGAAGCGGCCAGCGGAGCCGATGCTCTGCTGATCCTCACGGAATGGGATGAATTCGCCAGCCTGGACTTGGATCGCCTGCACGCGCAGTTGAAGTATCCCATCGTGATTGATGGGCGCAATCTTTATGATCCTGAGTCCATGGCGGCGCACGGATTCACCTACTACAGCGTGGGGCGGCCAGCCATAACGGCCGAGCCCCTGCCACTCGCAGCCGGCGCTCCGCCCAGGAAAGCCAGCCACTCATGAGCAAACCTCGCGCCCTGGTCACCGGCGGAGCCGGCTTCCTCGGCTCTCACCTCTGCGACGCCTTGCTGGCTGAGGGTTATTCCGTCGTTGCGGTCGACAATCTTCTGACCGGGCGCCGTTCTAACTTCGATCACCTCCGGAGCGAACCGCGATTTGAATTTCAAGAGCTTGACATCAACCAGCCCTTCGATTGCGGCAAGGTGGATTACGTATTTCACTTCGCCTGTCCCGCCAGCCCGGTCGATTACACCAAACACGGAATTGAAACTCTGCAGGTTGGGTCTCTGGGTACTTTTCATGCATTAGATGTAGCGCGCAAATACGGAGCGAAATACCTGACGTCGTCCACTTCCGAATGCTACGGCGATCCTCTGGAGCATCCTCAGAAAGAAACCTATTGGGGACACGTGAATCCCATCGGTCCGCGCTCGGTCTACGATGAAGCCAAGCGCTTCAGCGAAGCCGTGACCATGGCCTACCATCGCTATTACAACGTGGATACGCGCATCGCGCGCATCTTCAATACCTACGGCCCGCGCATGCAACTCAACGACGGGCGCGTGGTCCCCAACTTCATGAAGCAGGCGCTTCGCAGCGAAGACTTGACGGTCTACGGCGACGGCAGCCAGACCCGCAGCTTTTGTTACGTGAGCGATGAAATCGACGGGTTCATTCGCTTATCCAAATCTTCGGAACATCTGCCGGTGAACATCGGGAACCCCACTGAGTTCACAATTCTTGAATGCGCCCAGCGGGTTCTGGCCGTAACTGGATCGAAGAGCAAGATCCGATACGAAACGCTGCCGCCAGACGATCCTAAACAACGCCGGCCCGATATCACCAAGGCTAGAACTTTGCTGGGATGGGAACCCAATATCAATCTCGAGACCGGCCTGCGGATGTCGCTGGAGTATTTTAAGAAAGCAGCTTTCGAAGAAAAGCGCTGCCGCACTGAACTCCTCTGACGAAGGCTACCCAGATTCCTTGTCGCCTCCCTACTTGGATTGATATGAAGAAATGTGAAAACGGTTTACCTGAAAAAGTTATTTGACCTTATAGCGTCGATTCACATCAACAGCTTTGGCTGCGGTTCGACGCACGCAATCAACTGTTGCACTTGTTTCCTGTGATCTTCGGTCCTCAGTGTAAACTCCACCCCCATACCGAAACCTGGGTGCATGCTTTGCACGGTTCCGCAGACCCGCAATTGCAAGTCTTCGGTACGTACCACCAGTTCGAGGGATGTACCGCTGGGAAAAGTCTCGTTGCTCTGAATGTAACAACCTCCGGGACTGACGTCGATCAAAGTGCACCGGGTTGCGACGTTGCTGTCGGTCCGGTAGACTTTGACGCCCAGGCAGCACGGGTAGCGCGAAATGTTGCGGCGATCTCCGGCCGAAACTGAGAGCAAGCCGAGGCCGGCGCTGAGCCGCAAGCTAGGATCGTCACTGCCGGTCGAACTCTCCGATCCTGATGCCGCGACTTCTGACGACGAGGAAATTTTCGCTTGCAGCCAATGGTTCAGCAAACGGCGTGAGACCCCAGGCACCTGAGCAAAACGGATTCCGACTCGGCCGGAGGAGTCCTGCCACATGACCTCGCCGGAAAGTCGAATCAGCGAGGCGCTGCCCGGCAGCGCGAACTGAAAATAGACCTTGCCGTACGGCGGCAATTTGTTGTCGGAGTGCAGAGAGATGCCATCCTCGCTCACATCCAGCAGAGCTGCGGGGACGTTTTCTTTGTCGGCATAAGTGATGGAAGTGTCTGCCTGCACTGGGATGCGCGTGCGAACCCGTCTTTCGTTCCGCATCAGGTCGCGCGCCGCTCGCATGCTGTGCGCGGCGCGCTCATGCGAAATGGGACGGTGCAGAACAAAGTTTGCACCCTTTGCGAAAATGGCGCCGACTTCCTGCTCCTCGCTCACTACCGCAATGACGACGATGGACTTGTTGGTGGGTGTATCTCGCGCCTGGGCAATCAATGCGACTGCGGCTGATCCATCTTGACAATCCACCAGCAGCGCATCGAAGTGCCGGTCCTCGAGCCGGGCCCGGGCCATGCGCAGATCGCCACACGGCTCTACCGCAATGCTTAGATCCCGCAGTATTCGGCTAAGGACCTGGACAGCGTGCCGATCCGAGCACACTAATAGCGATGTGAGCGCCATCTTCACGGCTATGGTAGGGCGCGCCCGGAGTAGCCCACAAGTTACCAGCGTCACGCCACGGCAAACGACGTGACCTTAGTCATCTGGAGTTTCAACGGGTGAACGGGTATGTTCGACCTGTAACCGTGGAGAGGTTACCCGTGGTTCGGCAGCAGTTTTGTTTCGTCCGCCTGTAAGGATAAAAATTCATGTCTTCGAAGACAGCCACCTGGATCGTCGCCGCGGGCGCACTCATGATGTTCATTGGGCTCTGCTTTCTGCCCGGGGCCTTAAGCGGGCATCCCGATGCCGATATGCTGGAGATAGGCGCCTGTCAGTTCTCCTTGGGCGCGCTTGTGGTTGCCGCCGGCCTCTATGCCAAAGCTCGCGTGCTGCAATTCGCGATCGCCTCCGGCGAGCCCCGAAAAGAATCTACCACCACCAACCAGCGGGTTCGTGGCGGTTGTGACTTATGCGGAAGCGAGGCTCCCGTGGTGCAGTGCAAAGTCCACCAACTCCATCTTTGCGGAACTTGTCTGGCGCAACACTACGATGTGCGCTCCTGCGCTTACGTGCCCACCACCCGCACCGCGACCAACAAGGCTGGCAGGAAAATGGCGAGCGCGCGCGGCGCGTAGCCGCACTTCCCGCTTCGGAACCTTCCCCCTTTCGGCGCAGGGCCAAAGTTACCGAAGTTAGCGGCTCGAATTACGTTACGTTAGTCCAGCAGTGCGGCCCCGTCCTTTAGTACTTTGACGCTCTCTCCTCCGCTCCTTACGATGAACTTGCATGCGGGTTAGCCAGCGACGTTTCCGGTACGGAACCGCCTCCTTCGGCGTAACGCGCGATGAAGGATGCCAGGCTCAGCCCCGAGATGGCAGAAAGAAAGCGGGCCAAGGAAAGCATTTGCTTTAAGACTGGCCATGCCTTAACTCCCCGGAGAAGGAAAGGATTCATGCGGTCACGCAAAATGCGCGGGTTTTCGCTGATCGAACTGATGGTGGTGATCGCCCTCACCCTGGTCGTGACAGCTTTCTCGGTCATGACGATTCAGCCCTCGCTGAAGCAGGGCCACGTGACCCAGGCCTTCAACCAGACTCTGATGGCGCTGCGCCAGGCGCGCGACTTTTCGATCGCGCAACGCCAGATCTATTACGTGACTTTAAGCAATGCCGCCGTTCCCAACACGATCACCATTACCCAAGGCTCGACCGGGACGGTCACGACCACGTATTCCTTGCCCTCGGATGTTGCCTTTGTGGCGATCCCCGGCATTCCGGTATCGCAGGCCGCCTTTCCCACCACTCCGGATCTCTTCGGCATTGGGGCAACGGCCATCGATTTCGATCAAGGCATCGCCGGAGGCGTAAAGAACGTGATCTATTTCTATCCGGACGGCTCCGCCGAGGACGTGATTGGCAACGTCAACAATGGCGTGGTCTACGTGGCTATGCCTGGATTCGTAAACACTTCCCGCGCCATTACATTGTGGGGCGCCACCGGCCGTCTGCGAGCGTGGAATATCAACAAGAGCGGCGCAAATTATTACTGGAGGCAACAGTGAAAGCTACAAGCGGTATGGCTTTCAAGCCACACAGCCAAGGAACCCAGCAGGGGTTCAGTCTGATTGAATGCATGATTTCCATGGTCATTCTGCTGATCGGATTGCTGAGTTTGCTGGGCGTATTCGGAATCGCGATGGCGTCCACGCAAACTTCGCAGGAGAACAACACCGCCAAGCAATTGGCCAATGAAGCCATGGAAGGCATTTTGACCGCGCGCGAGACCGCGAACATCAGCTGGGCACAGATTAACAACACCGGATCCGGCGGTATCTTTCTGCCTGGATTCTTGCCCATCAATTGTGCGGGAGTCGATGGAATCATCGGCACCGCCGACGACGCCGCCTGCGGTCCTCAAACTCTCGAATTGCCCGGTCCCAATGGAATCTTTGCCGGAAACTGCCCCGCCGTCGGACCGGATACTTGCTTGCCCCTGACCAGTTTCTCGCGCCAGATTGCGATCACGCCGGTCTTCCCCGTCGGCGGTGGTCCAGCACTTACTACTCTGCGCGCGGTCACGATCACGGTGCAGTACACCACGCCCCAGCTCAGAATTCCCAAAACCTACACCCTCAACACGTTCATTTCGCCGTACCGGTAAACGAGGAAACTTATGGGTCGAAAATCGGCAAACTCGAGTGGCGGTTTCAGCTTGGTCGAGCTTTTGGTGGCGCTCGGCGTGGGCGCACTGATCGTCGGCTCCGCCGTGCAGTTGTTCACCCAGGGGATGAACGCCACTTTCTTAGTATCACAGCGCGCCGAAATGCAGCAGGATCTTCGCGCCAGCTCCGACCTGCTCTTCAAAGATATAAGTTTGGCGGGCGCGGGATTGCCTTCCGCGACCGGCATCCTATTGCCCGATCAAGCCGGGAAACCCATCTATGGCTGGGCTCCCAGCTGCGCGGCAAAGAACAACTGCGCCCCCGGCAACGGCATCGCCTACCCTTGCACATCAGCGGGTGCTATACCTTGCAATCCAACGCTCTATGGACTCATTCCTGGTTACCGGCTGGGAATCATTGTGCCGGGCAGCCCTAACCCCAGTGACGTCATTACGGTGGTCTATACCGACAATGTCTTCGCTCTGCCTTGCTACACGGTACAGACGATCACCGCCACCAGCGTGACGCTGCAGTTGCCGCCCCCTCCACTGCCGGCCACCTGCATTTTAACTCCACCCCTGGTGGCTCCTCAGGCAATCAACGCTCAAGCCGTGGGCTTAACCCCAGGCGACCTGATTCTGGTGCAAAGCACAGTTGCGGGAAACTCCGCGACCGCCGTCGGTGAAGTAACCGGTGTCGTCGCCAACGGGGGCGGCAACTACACCGTCGCTTTCGCGGGCGGGGACACGTTAAACATGAACCAACCCGCTGCCCTCGCTGGCGATTTGGCCCAACTGGCCTGCGTGACGCCAGCGTCGCCATGCCCCGCGACCGCCTCGGCAACGCGCTTGTTCGCGATTAGCTATTACCTGTGGATGATGCCCGACCCCCTTGGCGTGGGAGTGGGAACGCCGACTCTGATGCGGCAGGTGAACGGACAAACCCCCGTACCGGTTCAAGAGAGCGTCGTGAATCTGCAGTTCACTTACGACACTTACAACGCCGCCGGCGCCCTGCTCAATGCCGTAGGCGATGGTGGATACTCGACTGGCACCTCCTTCAATCTGATTCGCAAAATTAACCTGGTGCATTTGACCACCCGCAGCCAGGTCTCCGGCGCCAGAAGCAGTCTCATGATCACCAATGGCTACCAGACCTTCGACACGCAGACTTCGATCAGCGCGCGAAACCTGAGTTACCAGAATCGTTATGTCCTGACTCAGTGAGATCACTAGCGTGGAAAGAACAAGTCGGGAGCGGAAACAAGAACGGCAGTATGGCAATGAGGAGCGACACGATGCATAGCAGGAAACTTGATTCAAGAGGATTCACTCTGATTGCATCCCTGATGCTGATGTTGATTATGTCCGGGGTTGCGATCGGTCTGCTCATGATGGTGAACACCGAGGGCAAAGTTGGGGGCCAGGATGTACAGAACAATTTGGCTTTCCACGCTGCCGAGGGTGGCATCGAGCACATGACCTCAGACCTGGCCAACATGTTTCAGAACATCGAATCGCCCACGGCTGCGGAAATTTCGGCGCTGAGTGCAGACGCGCCTGCCAACACTCCCGTCATGAGCTATCCCGTCTATACCCTGACGGCGGCCACCAACGCCAATGGAACCCTCGCCACTAATTTCGGTCAGATTACTTCTGGAACTTTCCAAGGTTTGTACGCGCAGATTATCCCCATCACCCTGCAAGTAACTGCAAGCACCTTTGCCGGAGTAGCCGGAAACGGCACCGTGGGCGATGAAGTGAACATGTCCCGCACGGTTGAAGTCGCGCTGATTCCGGTATTTCAGTTCGGCGTGTTTTCCGAGAGCGACCTCAGCTTCTTCGCCGGCGTTAACCTCAATTTCAACGGCCGCACCCACACCAACGGAGACTTGTATCTGGATGCGGGTACCGGGGCTACGACAACATTTGAAGATAAAATCACAGCCTGGGGAAATGTCATCCGCACCCAACTGGCTGACGGGCTAACGTCCGCCGCCACGGCTCACCTCGGCACCGTGAACATCCTAACCGTGGCTCAAGGCTGTGTTGTTCCGGTGACGGGCTGCCGAACCATAGCCCAAGTCGAAGGAAGTGTTGTAGGAGGACCGGCCTCGGCGCAGAACCCGAACTGGAATCCCACAATTTCAATCGGAGATTACAACAGTTGGATTATCGATGGAAATTATGGGAATCCGGGAGGCACCGGAGCGGTACAACTGTCTCTGCCCTTTATCAACAACGCACTCGGAGCAGCGGGACAGCCCCAACCCTTTGAAATCATCCGCAGGCCTCCACCCGGAGAAGTGGCCACTACGGCTTTGGGCGCGTCGCGACTCTACAACGAGGCGGAAATTCGCGTATTGCTCTCGGATGACCCGGCCGAATTGCCGTGCGGCAACCCCAGCGGGCCGCCGCCCTGCGGCGGTGCCGCGGACGCGCAAAACATTCGTTTAGCGAATTTCAACGACGCCACCAACGGAGTGAATTATCAGTACGGGGTGCCAGCCTCGCATATAGCGGGCCTGCCGGCCTTGGGCACTGGCGGCACGTATAACACATATTTCGCCACCGCGTCGACAGCGATTCCAAATCCGACGACCTGGGTGGGCAGTGTAGCCACCCTTCCAGCCGACGAGCTATATGGACCCATCGCACCGCCGGCTGCTGACGTAACCTTGGTCGACCCTCTGGCTCCGGTCACATTGAAGCAAAATGACGGCTTCCTGAACGCGCCGCCGGCGATCGGTTTGTCGACGTGTAATGCGGTGACGCATAACTGCGCCGTGGCCACGAACTACGCGTATCCGTACTATTCGCCGCTCCCCTACCCTCTGCCGAGTCTCCAGATGAGCACCTGGAACCTGATCGATGGTTATCTGCGCGTCGAATATCGTGACGCTGCCGGCGCCTATCACCCGGTCACACAGGAGTGGTTGCAACTGGGATTCGCGCGAGGCACGACTCCTCCCATTGCCCCCGGCACCAATCCCGTCAATCCCAATGCGATCTTGATTCTGCAACAAATCGCAGATCGCAGCGGCAATGGCGTCATCGACAGCGCCGGCGTTGCGCCCTCGTGCACACTCTCCGGCGGGGTGTGGACCTGCGTCAGCGGTAAGCCGCCTGAGATCACCAGGGACGCCGCGACTCCATCTGACTTAATTGGCCGGTATGGGGACAGCACTCACCCAGGCGGGGCCAGCCCAACCCAGTACAACTGGTATCCCATCAATTTCTATGATGCCCGCGAAGGCGAAGTCCGGGACGTGCAAAACGGAGCCGCTAACAGTTGCACACCCGCTGGGGTGATGAACGCAATCGAAATCGATGTGGGTAACTTGAAACAATGGCTGAACGGGACGATCGCCGGCAGCGGCACCCTGGTCGACCCTGTCTTTCAAAACGGATACGTTTTGTACGTCTCTGACCGCAGAGGTATGCTGAAAAATCCCAACGGCACGCAAGTCGATGCCCCGTTCACGAAGACCGGCGACTCCGCTC
>Ga0210390_10005990_pt1 | contig 10171 bp, 3 predicted proteins | sample IncBWH11OmetaG_FD_161050 | JGI IMG/M metagenome (GOLD analysis project Ga0210390, IMG submission 161050) | Forest soil microbial communities from Barre Woods Harvard Forest LTER site, Petersham, Massachusetts, United States - Inc-BW-H-11-O ...
TGCTGGCGGGCCAGCTGGCGTTCTGGGCCAAGGAGCTGGCGGGCGCGCCGCAGTGCCTGCCGCTGCCGGCCGACCGGCCGCGTCCCCCGTTCGCCTCCTACCGGGGCGATACGGTGCTCTTCACGGTGGACGCCGGCCTGCACGCCGGCCTGGCCGAGCTGGCCCGGGCGAACGGCGCGACTACGTTCATGGTGCTGCACGCCGCGCTGGCGGTGCTGCTGAGCAGGTGGGGTGCCGGGCCGGACATCCCGGTCGGGTCGCCGCTGGCCGGGCGGACCGATGAAGCCCTGGATGACCTGGTCGGGTTCTTCGTCAACACGGTGGTCATCCGCACGGATCTGTCAGAAGACCCGAGCTTCCGCCGGCTGCTTGGCCAAGTGCGCGAGCGGGCGCTGGCGGCGCTTGAGAACCAGGAGGCCCCGTTCGAGCTGGTCGTCGAGCACCTCAACCCGGAGCGGTCACCGTCCCGCAACCCGCTGTTTCAGGTCCTGCTGACGCTGCAGAACAACGCGCCGATGCCCACGGACACGCTGCCTGGACTGTCGGCGGAGATGGAAGTGGTGCGCACCTCAACCGCCAAGGTTGACCTGTCCTTCACGCTGACCGAGAACTTCGGGCCCGATGGCCGGCCGGCCGGGCTGGCCGGCGATCTCGAGTACGCCTTGGACCTGTTTGACCAGGCGACCGCTGAGGCGTTGGCAGGCGGTCTGGTGCGGGTGTTCGAGGGGGTACTGGCGGAGCCGGATGTTCCGGTGAGCCGGGTGGAGATTGTGTCGTCGGCTGAGCGGGCGACGCTGCTCGAGCTGGCCGACGGCGGACCGGCGGTGGTCAGGGCGATGGTGCCTGAGTTGTTCGCGGCGCGGGCGGCGGCTGGTCCGGGGCTGACGGCGGTGGTGTGCGGTGGTACGCGGTCGACGTTCGGTGAGCTGGCCGGGCGGGTGTTCCGGCTGGCGCGGTGGCTGATCGCGGCGGGGGCGGGGGCGGGGGATCCGGTGGCGGTGCTGGTGCCCCGGTCGGCTGATTCGGTGGCGGCGATGCTGGGCGTACTGGCGGCGGGGGCGATGTACGTGCCGGTGGACGCCTCATATCCGGCCGAACGGGTGCGGTCCATGTTGGCCGACGCGGCGCCGCGAGTTGTGATCACGACCACCGCGCTGGCGGGCCTGGCGGGCGGCGGCCCGCTGCTCGTCCTCGATTCCCCGCAGGCCCAGGCCGAGCTGGCCGGGCTGCCCGCCGGCCCGGTGGATCCGGGGAAGCGGCGGGCGGTGCAGGCTCGCGATCCGGCGTACATGATCTACACCTCCGGATCGACCGGTCAGCCCAAAGGGGTAGTCGTCACTCACCAGAGCATCGCCAGCTTTGTCGCCTACGCGCATCGTGAGGTTATCGAGCCCGCGGCCCGGGCGGCGGGCCGCCAGCTGCGGGCGGGCCTGGTGGCGGGGCTGTGCTTCGACGCGTCCTGGGACATGGTGGCCTGGCTGCTGGCCGGTCATGAGCTGCACGTGCTGGACGACGACACTCGCCGCGACGCCCGGGCGGTGGTGCGGTACGCGCGCGAGCACGAGATCGACGCGTTCGAAACGACGTCCTCGTACGCGGAGTTGCTGATCGAGGAGGGCCTGCTGGCGGGCCCGAGTCGGCCTTCGGTTGTGATCGTGGGCAGTGAGGCGGTGGGCCCGGGGCTGTGGGGCCAGCTAGGCCGCGCCGATGGGGTGGCCGGCTGGAACACGTACGGCCCCACGGAGTGCACGGTCGAGTGCGTGTTCTGCCCGGTGAGCGGTGAACGGCCGGTGATCGGGCGGGCGGTGCCGGGAGCGCGCGCCTATGTGCTCGATGAGTGGCTGCGTCCGGTGCCGCCCGCGGTGCCGGGCGCGTTGTATGTGGCCGGGGTCGTGGTGGCGTCCGGGTACTGGGGACAGGCGGGGCTGACCGCGGAGCGGTTCGTGGCCGACCCCTTCGGGCCGGCCGGCGACCGGATGTACCGCACCGGCGACCTGGTCCGGTGGGTCTTGCCGGCCGGCCGGGAGGCGCGGCCGGCGCCGGCGCCGGTGCTCGAGTTCCTCGGCCGGGCCGATGACCAGGTCAAGATCCGCGGCTTCCGGGTGGAGCCCGGCGAGGTGGCCGCCGTCCTGGCCGAGAACCCGCAGGTGGCCCAGGCCACCGTGATCGCCAGGCAGGACCGGCTGGTGGCCTACCTGGTACCCGCCGGCAGCACGGCCGCCCCGGACCAAGGCGCCCCGGACCATGGCGCCCTGGACCAAGGCGCCCCGGACCAAGGCGTCCCGGACCTCGACGAGCTGCGCCGCCACGCCGCCGCCAAGCTGCCGGACTACATGATCCCGTCCGCGTTCGTCACCCTCGACGCCCTCCCGCTGACCCCCAACGGCAAGCTCGACCAGGCCGCCCTCCCCGACCCCGATGTCTCGCGAGTCCCGGCGGGCCGGCCTCCGCGTAATGACCAGGAAGCGGTGCTGTGCGGGCTGTACGCGGAGCTGCTCGGCCGGGAGCCGATCGGGATCGACGACGACTTTTTCGCCCTCGGCGGCCACTCGCTGCTGGTCACCAAGCTGGTGAACCGGGTCAGGACCGAGCTAGGCGCCGAGCTGAGTGTCCGGATGGTGTTCCAGGCGCCGACCGTCGCCGATCTGTGCGCGCAGCTCGCGACCGCCCGCCCGGCCCGGCGGTCGCTGCGGCCGATGACCGATCCGTCCGTGACCTGAGGAGAGACGATGATCCCGCTGTCCTACGCACAGCGACGGCTGTGGTTCCTGAACAAGCTGGAAGGCCCGAGCGCGACCTACAACATGGGCGGGGCCCTGCGGCTGCGCGGGCGGCTGGACCGGCGGGCGCTGGCGGACGCCTTCAACGACGTGATAGCGCGGCATGAGCCGCTGCGCACCGTGTTCCCGGACCGCGAAGGAGAGCCCTACCAGCAGATACTGGGAATCGATGACGCCCGCCTCGAGCTGGTGGCCACCGAGCCGCCTGACCTGGCGGCGGCGCTGGACGAGGCCGCGAACCACGTCTTCGATCTGGCCGCCTCCCGGCCGCCGTTCCTGGCGACGCTGTTCGCGGCCGGTCAGGACGAGCACGTGCTGGCGATCGTCATGCACCACATCGCCGTGGACGGCTTTTCGATGGCGCCGCTGATGCGCGATGTCGGGCATGCCTATCGAGCGCGTTCCGGCGGCCGGGTGCCGGACTGGGAGCCGCTTCCCGTCCGGTACGTGGACTACACGTTGTGGCAGGCCGAGCTGCTGGGCAGCGCCGACGATCCGGGCAGCGTGCTGGCGGGCCAGCTGGCGTTCTGGGCCAAGGAGCTGGCGGGCGCGCCGCAGTGCCTGCCGCTGCCGGCCGACCGGCCGCGTCCCCCGTTCGCCTCCTACCGTGGCGGTACGGTGTCCTGCACGGTGGACGCCGGCCCGCACGCCGGCCTGGCCGAGCTGGCCCGGGCGAACGGCGCGACGATGTTCATGCTGCTGCACGCCGCGCTGGCGGTGCTGCTGAGCAGGTGGGGTGCCGGGCCGGACATCCCGGTGGGGTCGCCGCTGGCCGGGCGCATCGATGAAGCGCTGGATGACCTGGTGGGGTTCTTCGTTAACACGGTGGTCATCCGCACCGACCTGTCCGGAGACCCGAGCTTCCGCCAGCTGCTTGGCCGGGTGCGCGAACGGGTGCTGGCGGTGCTTGAGAACCAGGACGCCCCGTTCGAGCTGGTCGTCGAGCATCTCAACCCGGAGCGGTCGCCGTCCCGCAACCCGCTGTTCCAGGTCCTGCTGAACGTCCAGAGCGCGTCTACGTTCGACGACCTGCTGCCCGGCGTGTCCGCGGAGCCGGAGCCGATGCAGACGGCGGCAGCCAAGGTTGACCTTTCCTTCACGCTGACCGAGAACTTCGGCCCCGACGGCCGGCCGGCCGGGGTGGATGTTGACCTCGCATACGCACTCGATTTGTTCGACCGGGGGAGCGCCGAGGGGCTGGCCCAGGGCCTGGTACGGGTGCTGGCGGCGGTGGTGGCGGCGCCGGATGTGCCGGTGAGCCGGGTGCCGGTGCTGGCGGCGGGGGAGCGGGCGGCGCTGCTTGCGCTGGGCGATGGCGGGCCGGTGGTGGTCAGGGCGATGGTGCCTGAGTTGTTCGCGGCGCGGGCGGCGGCTGGTCCGGGGCTGACGGCGGTGGTGTGCGGCGACACGCGGGTGTCGTTCGGGGAGCTGGCCGGACAGGTGTTCCGGCTGGCGCGGTGGCTGATCGCGGCGGGGGCGGGGGCGGGGGATCCGGTGGCGGTGCTGGTGCCGCGGTCGGCTGATGCGGTGGCGGCGATGCTGGGGGTGCTGGCCGCGGGGGCGATGTACGTGCCGGTGGACGTGTCGTACCCGGCGGACCGGATCCGGTTCACCCTCGCCGACGCGGCGCCGCTGGTCGTGATAACGACAGCAGCACTGGCGCCCGGGCTCGCTGGTACCGGTGCCCGGCTCCTGGTGCTGGACTCCGAGCAGGCGCAGGCGGAGCTGGCCGGGGCGCCCGGGCTGGCGGACGGTCCGGGCGCCGGGGTCGGCGCGGCGGAGCGCCGGCATGCGCTGGCCCCGTCGGACCCGGCGTACATGCTCTACACCTCTGGGTCGACCGGCCGCCCGAAGGGCGTGGTCGTCACCCACGAGAACCTGGCGAACCTGTTCGCGTTCTTGCGCGACGAGCTGATGGACCCCACGGCGCGGCGGGTAGAGCGCCGGCTGCGGGCAGGCCTGGTGACCGCGCTGACTTTCGACGTGTCCTGGAACATGGTGCTCTGCCTGCTGGCCGGCCATGAGCTGCACGTGCTGGAGGACGACATCCGCGGCGATGCCCGCGCGCTGATCGGCTACGTGCGCGAACACGGGGTGGACGTGATGGAGACGACTCCCTCCTACGCCGAGCTGCTGCTTGAGGAGGGCCTGCTGGACGAAGGCCCGCCGGGCGAGTCGGCCCGGCCGTCGGTGCTGATCGTGAGCGGTGAGGCGGTGGGGCCCGGCCTGTGGCGGCAGATCGCCAAGGCCGAGGGCGTGACCGGCTGGAACGGCTACGGGCCGACCGAGTGCACGGTCTATACGACGACCGCCCTGGTAGCGGGAGACCGGCCGGTGATCGGGCGGCCGCTGCCAGGGACGCGCGTGTATGTGCTGGACGAGTGGCTGCGCCCGGTCTTGCCCGGAGTGCCGGGTGCGCTGTACGCGTCCGGAGCTTTGGTCGCCATGGGGTACCGAGGGCGGGCCGCGCTGACCGCGGAGCGGTTCGTGGCCGACCCGTTCCAGGGCGGGGCCGCGCGGATGTACCGCACCGGCGACCTGGTCCGGTGGACCGGCGAGGCGCTCGAGTTCCTGGGCCGGGCCGACGACCAGGTCAAGATCCGCGGGTTCCGGATCGAGCCCGGCGAGGTGGCCGCCGTCCTGGCCGAAAGCCCGCAGGTGGCCCAGGCCACGGTGATCGCCCGGCAGGACCGCCTGGTGGCTTATCTGGTACCAGCCGACGCCGCGGCCGTCCCTGACCCCGACGAACTGCGCCGCCTCGCCACCGCCAAGCTGCCCGGCTACATGGTCCCGGCGGCGTTCGTCACCCTGGATGCCCTGCCGCTGACCCCCAACGGCAAGCTCGACCGCGCCGCCCTCCCCGACCCCGAGTACCCGGCATCGGGACCTGGCGCCCGGGCCGCCAGCACCGCCCGCGAGGAGGCGCTGTGCTGCCTGTTCGCCGAGGTCCTCGGCCTGGATTCGGTGGGCGCCGACGATAACTTCTTCGCGCTCGGCGGCCACTCGCTGCTGGCCACCAGGCTGGTCGGCCGGATCCGGGGGGCGTTGGGAGCGGACCTGCCGGTCCGGCTGTTCCTCCAGGCGCCCACCGTCGCCGGGGTCATCGAATCGCTCGCGGCGGACCCCGCCGCGCTGGCTCAGATCGATCCGGTGGTGCCGATCCGGACGGCCGGCGAGCAGCCGCCCTTGTTCTGCGTGCACCCGGTGTCCGGGGTGGCCTGGTGTTACTCCGGCTTGCAGCGGCACCTTCCCGCTGGGCTGCCCATCTACGGCCTTCAGCTGGAGGTCGGCGGCGACCCGGCCTGGCCGCGGGACCTGGCGGAGCTTACCGCGAGCTACGCCGGCCGCATCAGGGAGATCCAGCCGACTGGCCCTTACCGGCTGCTCGGCTGGTCGCTCGGCGGCAACATCGCGCACGCCGTCGCCGCCCGGCTGCAACGCGAGGGCGAGACAGTAGAACTGCTGGCTCTGCTTGATTCCTATCCCACCAACGACGAGCTCCTTGACATGGATCCCGCCGCCGGGCTCGACGCGATCGAGCAGTCGATTCTGGTCACGCTGGCGCAAGATCTCGGCTTGACGACCGACATGACGACCGGCAACGGAGCCGATCCGCCGTCCAGGCAGCGGCTGAGACAGGCGGTCGCCCGGGGCTTCGGCCTGTCGGAGCAGACCCTGGCCGACCTGCCGCGGGCCGCCGGGAACGTCATTAGGATCGCCCAGGGCAACGAGCACGAGGTGTTCCACGGCGATGTCGTCTTCGTCCGGGCGGGAGGCAGCAACCCAAGCGCCCCCACCGCAACCGACACAGCAAAACTCTGGCAGCCGTACGTCTGCGGAACCATTGCCAGCCACACCGTCAGCTGCGGTCACTTCGAGATAATGAAACCCGGCCCGGCGGCGGAAATCGGGTCGCTGCTCACGGCCAGGCTGGGCGCCTGATGGCCACGGACACCGCCGCCGCCACCCGTACCGGTGGCGTGCTGCGGGGACGGGACTTCCGGCTGCTGTGGGCGGGGCAGTCCATAAGCGTGACGGGCAGTGCCGTGACGACCTTCGCGCTGCCCTTGGTGGCGGTGCGGACGCTGGGGGCGGACACGCTGATGATGGGCGTGCTCACCGCCATGGTCTGGCTGCCGTGGCTCGTGATCGGGCTGCACGCGGGCGCGTGGGCCGATCGCCGCAACCCGCGCCCGGTGATGACCGGCTGCCAGGTCGCGTCGGCGATCCTGATCGTCTCCATCCCGGTGCTGGCCGAGGTCAAGCTGCTGACCTTGTGGTACTGCCTCGTGATCGCGTTCGCGGCCGGGTGCTCGGAGGTCATCTTCACCGCGGCGTACAACGCCTTCGTGCCGCTTCTGGTCGGCAAGGACGAGTTGATGGCCGCGAACACGCGCCTGTCCGGCAGCGAACAAGCGGGCAACATCGCCGGCCCCGGTATCGGCGGCTTGATCGCGCAGATCTCCTCCGCGGTCTTCGGGTTGTTCATCGACGCGGCCAGCTTCGTGATCTGCGCCGTCTGCTTGTGGTCCATCCGGTACCGGGAACCGTCCGCTGGCCCGGACGTTAACCCAGCCAGCCAGCCAGACCAGCCGCGCACCAGCATGTGGGCCGATATCCGGACGGCGATGGGCTTCGTGCTGCGAGATCCCTACCTGCGGGTGGTGACGGCAAAGAGCGCCTCCACGAACCTGCTCATGGGCGGCACTCAGGCGCTGGTCGTCATCTTCCTGATCCGGTATGACGGGCTCAGCCCCTGGGCGGTCAGCGCCACCACGATCACCCTCAGCGTCGGCGGATTGCTCGGCGCGTTCGCCGCGACCCAAATCAGCCGGGTCCTGGGATCCGCCCGGGCATTGCTGATCGCCCCGCTGACCGACGCCTTCCTGCTGCTGTTCCCGCTGGCCAGCCGCGCCGCGCCGATCCTGGTGCTGGCGCTCTTCGGAGTACTGGTGTGGGCCACCGGCGTGGTCGTGAGAAGCGTGATCTCGTCCAGCTTCCGGCAGGCCTACACGCCGCCGGGCATGCGCGGCCGGGTCGCCATGACCATCCGGTTCATCACGTTCGGCGTCTGGCCCATCGGCAGCGTGCTCGGCGGCGTGCTTGGCACGGTCTTCGACGTCCGGACGGCGCTGTTCATCCTCGCGGGCGCCAACGTCGCCTCCGGGGCCTGGCTGTTTATCGGTCCGCTGAAGCACTGCCGAGACCTGCCCGCCGCTGCGGCGGCAGCACAATGAAAGGAAAGGCAATGCACGTATACAGATCCAGAACGCTGACAAGATCGGCGGTGGCCGTACTGGCCGTGGCTGGCTGCACCGCGGCGGCCCTGCTGGCGGGGTCAGCGCCATCCCGAGCGACGGACGCGGTGGCATCGCATAAGGCCACGGCACCACACAAGGCCACAGCATCACACAACGCCACGCCATCACACAAGGCCACGCCCGCGTGGGGAGGGCCCCGGGTCAAGGCCGCCGCGGCACTGGTGAGCGTGGCCGACCCGACCACGCCGTTTGAGCAAAACGCGCAGGTCCAGCCGGCGCTGGCGGTCGACCCCATCCAACCGGACGTCCTGGTGTCGACCGCGTACGACTCGGTAGACACCCAGCCATGCTCGGAGAAGGCGTCCATTGACGCCGCGGCGTGCTCAGAACCGGCCACCGCCGAGAACGGCGGGCTCTCCAACTCCGGAGTGGGCATCACCGGGGTGTACTGGTCATTCGACAGCGGCCACAGCTGGATTCAGCCGACGTTCCGCGGGCTGACGGCGGTCGGGTGCGACCCCAAGGTTGAGCCGTGCAAGCCCGTTCTCGGGCCGATCCACACCGTTCCCAACTACTACCAGCATGGCCTGACGTCCTGGGGAGACTCCTCCGTGGCCTTCGGCCCGGTGCTGAAGAACGGCAAGTTCTCCTGGGCGAACGGATCGCGGATGTACTTGTCCAACATTGTCACGAACCTGACCCAAACCGTGATCAAGCCGGGCAGCATCGACACCACCACCACCACGGCGATCTCATACCTCGACGATCCGACCCCCGCCCGCGTGGCGAAGGCGTCGAGCTGGTCGGCACCGATCATCATCCCGAAGACCGAGCCTGCTGTCTCATTCCAAACCGAGGATCAGATCTGGGCCGACAACGCCAGCAGCAGCCGGTACTTCGGCAATGTGTACGTCTGCTATAACGACTTCTACTTCGAGCCCAACGGGACGATCCCCGTCTATCCCACCGTTGCCGTGTCCAGCGACGGCGGCCAGAAGTGGACGGTTCATCACGTAGCCACGCCGATCGACAACAACACGCAAGGGGCCCGCATCGGGTGCTCGATACGCACGGACAGCCACGGCAATGTGTACGTGGCCTGGACGCACAACGCCAAGGAATTCCCCTCGAACTCGCTGAAGGCGTCGGAAGACGTGCAGTGGTCGGCGAACGGCGGCGCCACGTGGACCAAGCCGCTGGACGTCGAGAACACGAACACCGGCTGCTATTACTGGGATCCGACCGCGGAACGGTGCGCAGAAGAGGGGCCGGGCGGTAACCCGGCTGAAAACGTGCCCAGCATAGACATCGCCAACGGCGCTCCCACCGGCCGGCATGCCACGAACGAGATGGTGCTCACGTGGGTCGACGGGCGGCACGGCCAGAACCACGAGACGGCCATGCTGTCGTACTCGACGAACAGCGGCAGGAACTGGTCGTCGCCGGAGGTGGTGTCAGTGCCCGGCGACCGGGCGGACCTCTCCGCCGTAGCCATCTCCCCCACCGGTCGCCGCGTGTATATGACCTACACCGCCTTCACCACGCCGTTCAGCGCGTCAACGTCGACGCCACGGCTGTTCCACGGGGTCCTCAGATCCGCGCGGATCGGCTGGAACGGCGCACCGACGCACTGGGTGACCGATTACTCGGGTCCCACCGGTGACGCGCGGGGCACCGGCATGGGCGGCTACAACTACGAGGAATACACCGGCTGGTACGTCGGCGCCATCGCCACTCGCCACTACGGCGCGGGTGTATGGACCGACCTGCGGGACACCCCCGACTGCCCGGCCATGGACGCCTGGCGGGAGAAGTCCCTCGAGGCCGTCAACGTCGTCACCCCGACACCGTGGCCGCTAACCGCCTGCCCCGCCGCTTTTGGCAACTCCAAGATCTGGAGCGCGACAACCGCTCGTTAGGGACAATGACCACCGTCCGTTCGGTATAAAAGAGCTTTTCATCCGAACGGACGGTGGTCTCTCTTTCTCCGCACCGGAGTCACCGCTAGCGCGGAACCACCTGCCCCAGAGGCGGGGGCGGCTTTCTCTTTCCCCGGCCCTTCCGTCTCTTCCCCCCGGCCCTTCCGTCTCTTCCCCCCGGCCCTTCCGTCTCTTCCCCCCGGCCCTTCCG
>Ga0210390_10005991_pt1 | contig 10169 bp, 9 predicted proteins | sample IncBWH11OmetaG_FD_161050 | JGI IMG/M metagenome (GOLD analysis project Ga0210390, IMG submission 161050) | Forest soil microbial communities from Barre Woods Harvard Forest LTER site, Petersham, Massachusetts, United States - Inc-BW-H-11-O ...
CATCGACTGCATTCGACCCGGGCAGTTGGTAGACGGCAAGAATGGCTCCCGGCTTCCCGTTCAAACGGCCGGAAACGCTATAGTCCTGGGAACCCAACTCAATTCGAGCGATATCGCGCACCCTGACGACCGCGCCGTCCGGCGATTCGCGCACGACGATATCTCCAAATTCTTCGGGTGAAATGAGGCGGCCCTGTGCGAGCACCGAGTAGGTAAATTCCTGGCCCTTGGGAGCAGGCTCGCCACCCGCCTTTCCGGCTGGATTCACAGTATTCTGTGACTGAATCGCACTGACGATTTCCGGGACGGTAATTCCCAGTTTAGCGAGCTTATCCGGCTTCACCCACAGACGCATCGCGTATTGGCCTGCGCCAAATACCGTGACGCTGCCGATGCCCGACGACCGCGTGATTGGATCAACCAGATTGATGTACGCGTAATTGGTCAGGAAACTCGCATCGTAGGTTCCATGTGGTGAGTACAAGGCAAACAGCATGAGAGGCGCGGTTACGGACTTGCGAACGGTAATTCCGTAGTTGTTTACGTCGGCTGGAAGCTGCGACGCGGCTTGCGTCTCGCGGGACTGTGTAAGAATCAGGTCGTTATTTGGATCGGTCTTTATGTCGAAGTCCACGATCAGCGTCGTGTTCGAATTCCCGGTGGCATTCAGGGAGTACATGTAATTCATGTTGTCCACGCCGTTTACCTGCTCCTCGATAGGCGTGGCAACCGCCTGTTCCAGGGTTTCCGCGTCCGCACCGACGTAAGTAGCCAATACCTGCACTTCGGGCGGAGCGATGTTGGGAAACTGGGCGACCGGCAAACTCAAAATGGTGATGGCGCCGACAATGACCGTAATGATTGATATCACGATGGCAACGATGGGACGATTGATAAAGAATTTTGACATATGGCTAGTCTCCCCCGGGCCCCGCCGCGAACGGCACAGGTTTAACCTGCATTCCTGAACGCACCTTCTGCACTCCCTCCGCAACCACGCTCTCGCCGGGCTTCAGCCCCTCCAAAACAATCCACTCAGGCCCGATTTGTTGGCCGACCTTGACTGTCTGGATGTTGACCTTGTTATCGCCGTCCACGACGGCCACCTGGTAGCCCCCCTGCAACTCCGACACCGCGCGCGCCGGAACGAGGATCGCGTCCTTCTGGATTCGAACCGCCGTTCGAACCTTGGCGTAACCGCCTGGCCGAAGGACGTTCCCAGGATTTGGAAATAGACCTATAATTCGAATTGCTCCGGTGCCGATATCGACCTGGAGATCGGCAAAATCAAAAGTGCCCTGGTGGGGGTAGGTTGAACCGTCGGCCAGGATCAATTCGAGGCGTATGCCCTTTTGTTCGGCTAGGCGCGCGGTCTGCGTCGGGAATCGTTTGTTCCAATCGAGGTATTCACTTTCGCTAATGGTGAAATAAACCTTAATGGGATCGAGGGTGGACACAGAGGTCACAGGATCGCTGCTCGGATTTACGAGCGCGCCCACCTGAAGCTTCGCCTGGCCCGCGATCCCATCAATGGGAGCGATGAGCCTGGTGAAGTCTAGATTTATTTTCGCCGTTTCGACAGCCGCTTCAGCGGCCTTAATTTGACCTTGAGCGGTGGCGACTGTCGCCTCGGCTGCCAGGTTATTCTGAACGGCGTTGTCCAAATCTTGCTGGCTGGCAGCTTGCTCTTTCGCCAGAGGCGTGTAGCGTTTCACGTCAAGATCCGTTCTCCCTTGCACCGCTTGCGCGTTGGCTAGTATCGCTTTAGCCTGCGCCAACTGCCCTTGGGACTGGTCCAACGCGGCCTGAAAGGGACGAGGGTCGATCTCAAAGAGCAACTGACCTGCTTTTACGAACGAGCCTTCCTGGTAATCCTGCCGGAGCAGGTAGCCAGTGACCTCCGCTCTGACATCTGCATTTGTGAATCCCTCGAGCGTGCCGATCCATTCGCCCATGATCGGAACGTCTCTTTGATCCACCCGCACGACCATCACTTCCGGCGGGGCTCCCGCCGCGGCGCCGGTGGTGCCCTTGGCCGTCGTCAGGCGCCAGCCAATGAAGACGGCGCCGATCAAGAGGACTGCAATAGTGATCGCGAGAATGCGCATCCGCGGTCGATTCATCTTCGTCTCCTAACTAAGTGCCCGGCCGGTCAAGAGGACGCCCGCATCGAACTGCATCGACGCAAAACAGACCTCACTTAACGAGAATCGCAGGCTACCTGAAGCCAACGCACCGGTGCGATGTTTGCCGATCGAGTCTCCCAATTCCAATCTGCTTTGATTACCCGGGGCTTAAAAAGGAGGCATTCTTTGCAGGCTCACACCTCAACAAAACTGATGGCAATCCGTTCGCTTTTCAGTGGGCTTATAAGCACCGCCTTATCAATAGCTTCAGCCGATCGCGGCGCCCGCCCTGCACCGAGGATTTCCAGATCCCGGTATGAACGGTGCGACCCTTCCATTCAATGTCGCGCGGAAGCCCGACGTTCACCGATAGTAGTCGAGCCATGTCAGTCGGAACTCCCTCCGGAAGAATCTTCGCATCGCGGACATATTCCGGCCGCCAAGGATCACGAGATCGTATTCTTCAATGCTAGACTTGGCGCTCACGGATCTTCCTTTCCTGAGATGTTCCCGAGGCGCGAACCGTGGCGTGGGCTGATGACGCAGCGAGCCTGCATCAGGCAAAGCCCACGCCATGTTATCTCTAGCGGTTTTGTGAGATCTCCGCCGGTCTCAGCGGCGCGGCTCCGAAATTCACGCTGAATCGTTTGCACCAGATGGAGACGGCGCGGTATTTGGCGAGGTCCAAATCACCGCCAATGGTGTAGTTTTGGTCGCCGATATTTCCCTTGATGGATCCCAGATCGACGAAACCGGCCTTTTGCACGGTCTCCGCGTCCTTGGCATCGTCGGCTGCAACCATGTAAACGTGCACATCGGGCCCGTTCGAAGTGCTGAAACTCGTGAGGCGAAGAACACGGCTCCCATCCCCCATCTGATAGATAGTTGCGGTACCCGCGGTGGGGTGCAAGATGCCATAAAACTGTCCGACTTCAAGAGACCGCGCCGACGGGCCGGCTTGCGCGGTGGGCAATCCTTCATCAACAGAGCGATTGACGACGAGCCGCTCCGGTCGAAACACGTACCAGGCGACAATCAAAGCGACGGCAGCTATCGGAACACCAATTTTCCATTTTTTCATTTTCCTATCTCCTTAGAGTTGAATTCACGGGCCGGAACTGTCCGGCTTCCGTGGTGAAATATGCAGCGCTTGTTATTGTTGTGGTCCAGTTTTGCGCAGTAGGGACCAACACCCCTGCGACCCTGAAGAAACACTTCCGCTGCGACCAGCATACCCAGCGTCGGCGCAGCGAAATAAATCCAGATCGCGTGCCAATAGCCTGCCGGAAACGCTGAACCCAAAGTCCGTGCGGGGTTCATGCTCATTCCGGAAAGCGGCGTTTCGAATGTTATGAACGTCGCATACAGTGCGCCGACAAAGTACGGTGTGTATCGCCCCAATGGCTGGCGGTTGGACGCGAACAGTATGGTCCCCATCAGAGCAAAAGAGATCGCCACTTCCCCTAGGAATGCCCATGCGCTTCCATATTTGCCCGGCGCGGTCACCGCGTACCGCACTGAGACATTCCCGGGCGCGCCTTGCAGCACGTACGCCGCGATGAATACTCCGATCGTTGCGCCCGTGAACTGCGCGATGACGTAAAACACCGCATCCCAAAACTCCACATTTCCCAGCCGGTAAAAAGTAAACGTGATCGCGGGATTGAAATGCCCTCCGGACTGCTTCCCCCACGGGGTCATCACAGGTGCTGCGACCGTCACGCCAACGGCCAATCCCATAAAGGCGCGGCGCAACAACGCGCTGGCAATGAAGTGCCGGACCGGCGAGACCGGATGCTGCAAAAGGGTCGCGAATGCGCAAGTCGAGAACAGATATACGGCCATCTCGCCGGCTTCCATCGTGTACTCCGGCCAGTGGAGGCGCAGGCTACTGACTGCCAACAAAGAGGCTCCTTCCCGCGCGCCGTGTGGGGGTTCGCTTCTATCCGTTCCGCTCTTCACTAATCCGTTCAAGGCTCACTCAAATTCCGCAACAGGCCGATCACTATTCAGATGAAGAACTGGATGTCACTCGCTCGTGCCATTCAAACGATCAGCGCACTTCCCTTCCCGCTTCTCTAAGTTGTCCGTGGTTTTTTACTCATACGGAAAGGAACTTGGTCAGGAGGTCGGTCGTTTCACTGGGGTTTTCTTCCGGAAAGAAATGACCGCCCTTCATCGCTTGTCCGTGGACGTTTTCCGCCCAATTTCGCCAGATGCCAAGCGGCCCACCGAATCGTTCGTAGAACGTATCGAGCGGGCCGCCCACAGCCCAAAGATGGAGCATCGGGCACTTGATGCGTTTAGATTCTTGCCGATCCTTCTCGTCGTGCTCGATGTCAATTGTGGCAGCGGCCCTGTATTCTTCGCAGATCGCGTGCACGCGAGCCGGATCGCGATAGGTTTCCGTATATTCCGCACGGATTTCCGGACCGAACGACCCTTGGCCGAACGGATTGTCGAAGACTGCTCCCGGCGCGCCAGAGAGGTAGCTCTCGGGAAGCGGCGCCTTTTGTGAGAGCAGAACCCAGGGCCAATATGTCTTCGCGAACTTTGCGTCCGCGTGCGCCCATCCCTCTGAAATCGGAATGACATCAAATACGGCGAGCCGCTCAACTTTCTCAGGATGGTCGAGTGCGAGGCGGTAGGAGACACGCCCGCCTCGATCGTGTCCGATGACGGTGAAGCGATTAAATCCGAGCTTCGCCATCACTTCGACCATCTCGTTCGCCATCGCGCGCTTCGAGTAGGGATAGTGGTCATCCGTCGAAGCGGGAACGCCGCTTCGGCCGTATCCTCGCAGGTCCACGCAGATCACCGTGAAATTCTTAGCAAGTCGAGGCGCAACAAAACGCCACATCAGGCTTGTTCTCGGGAAACCATGGACCATTAAAAGCCCTGGCCCTTGGCCGTAACGTCGGATGAAGATGGTGTTGTCACTGGTCTTGACCTCGCTTGGTTCGAATTCGCCAGCAACGGGAGCGGCGTTGCCAGCCTGGCCGAGCGCGAACTGCTTCAGGGCTGCCGGTGACAAGGCGCCCAGAGTAGCGGCGGTGATTCCTCCGAGAATAGTTCGACGTTCCATTGGATCCTCCCCTTGAGGGTATTTCTGTGAAGCGTGTTGTGGGTTGCTGGGCTCCTGCGAAAACGCCCGGGGCGAACGAGCTAAGCCGAGAGAGTCTCTCGAGCGGCTTCCAGAATGACTTCGACCACGGCCCCCGGGTCCGAGTACATCGGCGTGTGATCCACGCGGTGCGCCCGAATTGTTGCGTTCATTCGACCGGCCATGAATTGTTGAGTTTTCGGATTGATCATGAGGTCTTCTTCAGCGATCAAGTACCACGACGGTTTTGATTTCCACAGCGGCGTGGGCGCCGGCTCTTGAATGCACTGAACCGAGATCGGCCGCTGCACGGCAGCCGCGATCTTTGCTTGATCCGGTGTCGCGTTCTGCGCAAGCGCCCGGCGAAACGCGTCGTCCGCCATCCATACGTAGCCGTGGGAATCGGGCACCATCTTGGGTTGTTCCGGACTCGGGGTGTCGCGATAGAACACTTTCGCGACTGTCTCGCCTTCGTCCGGCGCAAGCGCCGAGATATAGACCAAGGACTTGACCCGCTCTTCTTTCACTGCGGCGATCACTGCGCCAGAGTAGGCATGTCCCACCAGGACCACGGGCCCGCTGGTCCGTTCCAATGTCCAACTCAGAGCAATGGCGTCGTTGGTTAACGAGGTGAGCGGGATGGGCGCGCAGATTACTTTGAGACCATGCTTCTCCAGAGGAACAACAATGTTGCTCCAGCAAGATCCGTCGGCCCACGCTGCATGCACGAGGACAATTGCCGAGCTCTCAGGAAAGGAACTCATCTGGAAGCCGCGCTTTCATGGGCCTTTCCACCGTTGGCGTTCGCGCCAAGAAACTCCCTCATCGCGGCGGCAATTTCGACGACGTGTGTTTCGGTCGCAAAATGTCCAGTATCCAGAAACTGGACTTGCGCGTTCGGGATGTCTTTCCGAAATGCTTCCGCGCCCGCCGGAATGAAAAACGGATCGTTCTTGCCCCAGATGGCAAGCAAAGGGGGCTTCGATTTGCGGAAATATTCCTGAAACTTTGGATAGAGCTTTACGTTGGACGCATAATTCAGAAACAGATCCAACTGAATCTCCTTATTCCCTACCCGCTCCATCAGCGCCTCATCCAAGGTGTAGGACTCCGGCGCAACGCTCTCCGGAACCGCGACGCCATGCGTGTACTGCCACCGCGTTCCCTCCAGCGTCAAAATGTTTTGCCGGATCACTTCGCGGTTTTCCGCCGTTGGCTCCGCCCAATATTTCCGAATCGGCCCCCACGCGTCTCCAAGGCCCTCTTCATACGCATTTCCGTTTTGTGAAACGATGGCCGCGACTCGTTCGGGGTGAGCCATCGCCAGGCGAAAACCTGTCGGCGCGCCATAATCGAAGGCATAGATCACGTAGCGCTTCATTTTGAGCGCCTCTGTAAAGGCTTCTATCGTCAATGCCAATGCGTCGAAGGTGTAGGTATATTTCCGTTCGGCCGGAACCTCCGTAAATCCGAAGCCGGGCAGGTCCGGCGCGATCACCCGGAAACGATCGGCAAGGCGTGGAATCAGCTCGCGGAACATGAACGACGAAGATGGAAATCCGTGCAGCAAGAGAATCACGGGTGCGCTGGGGTCTCCAGCCGATCGGTAAAAGACGCGGATACCATCCGCTTGGACTCTGCGGATGCATGTCAGAGGCACTGTCAAATTTTCTTCGTGGGTTACCGTTCGCCCAGAGGGATTCTCGCTCATGGAATTCCTCCTCATCGTTTCTGGAATGAATGCTGCTTCGCAGCGCGCCAATGTTTAATCACGGCACACGACCCGAGTTGATGCAGGTGAAAGACCAACATGGAAAACTTCCATTAGAGGAGCGATTATGGGGCTAAGTTATTCTGAGGAAGTCAGATGGCATGGTGAGCCCGATTGAACATTCCGGGAAGTTGCTGACAGATTTGTGACGGGCGGTCGACAATGACAAATTCTGGTCAGGCCGCCCGTCAGGCGAATACTATGCACAAGGTTGAAAAGTGAAAAAAGGAGATTCAGATCAACCGTGCGCTACGTGGCTTTTAGCTGGGCCCTCATGCGCCGCAGTTGAGGATCGCTTGATTGCAAGCTTCCGCATCTTATAAACCAACGTTGTCCGTTTCATCCCTAAACGCACAGCCGCTCCGTTTGGACCGGCGACCACCCAGTTGGTCGCTTCTAGCGCGCGGACAATATGTTCGCGTTCCATCTCCGCAAGACCACTGATGGCGACTTCACGTTCCTGGCGGAGCTGGTACGGCTCGAGCTCTCCAATCGGGGCGCGAAGCACGGAATGAGGAGAGAGAATCACGGCCCGTTCCATGAAATTCTGAAGCTCACGAATGTTTCCGGGCCAGCGATACCGCACCAACGCATCCATCGTCTCATCCGGAATTTGATCGATGCTCTTCTTCATTCGTTGAGCATGGACGCCGACGAAATGCCGCACGAGTTGTGGAATGTCCTCGGTGCGCTGCCGCAAGGGAGGAACGTGGATGGGGAACACTCTCAGCCGATAATACAGGTCCTCGCGAAAGGTGAGCTGCTTCACCATACTGGCCAGATCACGATGCGTGGCGGCAATCAGCCGGACATCAACCTTGTGCGTGCGGTTGCTGCCGAGCCTCTCGAATTCTTGCTCTTGCAGGACGCGCAGCAATTTTGCCTGAAGCTCGTGAGGGATGTCGCCGACCTCGTCCAGAAAAAGCGTTCCCATGTTGGCGAGTTCAAAGCGCCCCGCTTTCTGGGCGATTGCTCCCGTGAAAGCGCCTTTTTCGTGCCCGAACAATTCGCTTTCAAGAAGACCGAGCGGAATGGAAGCACAATTCAATTTGACGAAGGCCCGTTCCCGGCGGCTACTCAGATTGTGGATTGCGCGGGCGATCAATTCTTTGCCGGTCCCTGTCTCGCCGAGGATCAGAACACTCGAATCGGTGGGTGCCACGAGAGACACGAGTTTCAGCGCGCTCTTCAACGCGGGACTCTCTCCGACGATTTCGCCAAACTCGGCGCGAAGTTCTTCCTCGAAATAGAGTCTTTGCGTCGTCTCTTTGTTTTTGTCCTCGATCGCCTTCTCGTAGTCCAATGCATTCTCAACTGCAATGGCCACCGTGCCGGACACCTGTTCAAGAAACGCGACGTCTCCCGCGTCGAATCCCTTTTCCGAGCGCTTTCGCGCGCTTAAAACACCCACGACTCCCCCTCTGCCAATCAGCGGGAGGTCGCATCCAGACTTCAAGCCTTCGCCGGCAACCCGCTCGTAGAATACACGGCCTTCGTGATTGCCGAAGCTTTCTGGGTCGTCGCGCACCTCTTCCAAGTTATCAAAATGCTGGGTCTTCCCCATGCGAAACGCCTTGCCACCCATCGAGCCGCGGATCGGCATGATTGCGCCGTCGCTGAGGGACCCGCGCGGTTCTGGGTTGTACAGGACCGTCACGCGTAATTCACCGCTATTCGAATCCGGCAGAAGCAAGGCGCAAAAATCGCATCGCGTCACGCTCAGCAGATTCGTAGAAAGAACCTCAACCAAATGGCGAATATCCAGCTTCGATGTCATGCTGTTCGTGATTTCGAGAAGTAATCGAAGCCGGTCGCGTTCACGACGCAATTCCTCCTCCTTCCTGTGCCGCTCGATGGCGATCCCCGTGATATGACTGGCATTCTCGATCAACTGTAAATCGGTCACGTCAGGGGTGCGCGGCTCAGGGTAAAGGATCGCGAATGTGCCGAGGACTCGACCTTCATTTGTGAACAACGGTCGCGACCATACGGAGCGAATCCCGTAACGCGACATGAGGTGGCGATAGTCGTCCCATAGGGGGTCGGTTGCGATATCGGTCACATACACCGGCTCCCTTCGATAAACGGCTGTGCCACAGGATGCGCCTTTCGGACCAACTACCGTGCGCCCCATATGTGCGCTGAATCCAGGCAGGCTTGGCGCCGCTGCGCAACGGAGATGCACTTCGTCATCATCGGGAAGCCAGATCGTGCAGAACATGCCTTGGCCTTGAGATTCGACCAGGCGAGCGATAATCGTTAGCACTTCAGGCAACGGTGATCCGGCAAAAATCAGCTTCAACAAGGTAAGCACAGATTCGCTGGAAGGGAGGACCAACTCCCTCTGCACCGTTTCAGGTTTCGAAGGATCCTGCGCCATGGACTGCATTGTTCTCTCCATGAACTGCCCTTATCTTATGCGCTAATCCATAAAGAGGGAAAACAACTATTGATTGTGCAACAGCGCCCCCTCAGAACCCCTCGGTCTGAAGCTAATTGGATTCAGGGCTGGACTGCTCGATGCCGATATCGCGGACACACGGATCATACCAATTCAAAGCACAACTATCTCCAGCAATTTCATGACTTTGACTTTTGTGATTCCGCCTTTGGCGTGTGCGGGCCCATTGTATATGCAAGTGGATACGGTGGGAATTGGTCTTCTCTAGGCGGTCCTACGCCGCCCCGCGATTTTGCTCGCGGCAAGAGCCAGAACTGTGAACAGCCAAATCGTAGGGTCAAAACCTGCGTGCACGAATTCACGGCAGATTCTCAAATACAGGTTTGAGAACGTCCCGTTTGTCTCAAGCCACTGGCCGAGAAATCCCATAGAGCCTCCATCAACAATTCCCTTACAATGCTCTGCTCATGCAGCCAAGTCCGTGGCGCGCGGCACGGCCGGCCCGTTGGCGATTTGCGTATCATCCCCTTCACGAGCCACCGGGCCGCGTGTTCATTGAGGCTCAATTATGACTTCGCGGCGTTTGGAGGAAATTGTTTGAACATTTTCTCGACGCCCTTGTCCAGGTTGCGGATGTTCTTGCTGGAGTTGTTCGAAATCGCGTCGCTGGAACTGCCTCTCCAAACCAGTTTCTTTGTCTTCGTATCGAACAGGTCGACCACCAGCGTGCCCACCCTGTAGGTCTCGGTCGTGGTGGTTGCCTCTCCA
>Ga0210390_10005992_pt1 | contig 10168 bp, 9 predicted proteins | sample IncBWH11OmetaG_FD_161050 | JGI IMG/M metagenome (GOLD analysis project Ga0210390, IMG submission 161050) | Forest soil microbial communities from Barre Woods Harvard Forest LTER site, Petersham, Massachusetts, United States - Inc-BW-H-11-O ...
CCGACGTCACCTACCACCGCGATGCATTCAACGAGCACCTGCTGCTGCACCCGCTGTCTGCGCCGATGACGCTGCGCTGGCTGCAAGACCGGTTTGCCGGCCGACCGCTGACCGATCATCTGGTCAGGACGAAATGGCCGACGATGTTCAACCCGGCAACCTACGTCGGGATGGCGCGGCTGGCCGTGATCGCGGCCAAGGTGATCACCGGAAAGCCGGTGCGCCGCCGCTCGCTATGACGGCGCGGACGTCGACGCGCCCGCGGACTGCGGATAAACGGCGTCGACGGCCGGATAACCGCCAAGATCGTCGCGCGCGGTTGCAGCGACGGGTACCGCGTAGACCAGCGCGGCGGTGCTCGCGGGTAGCAGCAGCGTGCAAGCGATCTGCCATCCAGTTCGACCGAGGAACACCGGCGGCGCCTCGGTGAAGTAGTACACCGGATGGCCGTGGCTCATCGGTACCGCCGCGAGATCCACTGCGCCATAACGCAGATGCACCAACAGCGCGCCAACGCTGACGGCGGTGCCCGCAGCGATGACCACGCCCGCGCAAAGCCCGGTCACCATCGCCGGCCCGCGGTGCGCGCGCCACTGCCAGGCCAGCACAGCCGCCACGGCGGCGACGACGTTCAGCAGGCCGAGCATCAGGAACGGCGCGACGAAGAAGAGCTCGGATTCATCGCCCAGATAGTCGAGCACCCGGTCACCCTCGTGGGTCAACGCCACCACGCCGTGGATCGGCGGGGCAATCCATGCCCATAGCCCACCGATGGCCGCCCCCACGATCAACAGGCCCGCCGCCATCACGACGATCGCTCGCCGGCGCGAGGTCCGTGGCGGCACGGAGGGCTGCGGACTTACCAGCCCGGTCATCGGCGCTCGTCCAGGTCGGTCGAATCCACCAGCCCGTGCCGCGAGCACTTGGCCCACCAGCCGTCGGGACGGACCTGCACGACCATCCGGCGGCCGCACTCGGCGCAGAACCGGGGCGGCTCAAGGCCGAGCTGGGCCGCCGTCGGAACGGTGCCGCCGGCGGCATCATCCCGGTGTTTGACGCCGGTATAAACGCAGTAGATGCCCGCGCCGACCGGCGCGGGCAGATCGTCACGGACCATGAATGGCGTTCTACAGGCTCGCGTTGAGCGCTTTGATCGGCATCTGCAGGTCGTCGAGCAGCTCGAGATCGGCCTCGGCGGGACGGCCCAGCGTCGTCAGGTAGTTGCCGACGATCACGGCGTTGATACCGCCCAAGATGCCTTGCTTGGCGCCCAGGTCGCCGAGGGTGATCTCGCGCCCACCGGCGAAACGCAGCATGGTGCGCGGCAATGCCAGCCGGAAGGCGGCCACCGCTTTGAGCGCTTCGCTGGCCGGCAACACCTCGAGGTCGCCGAACGGCGTGCCGGGACGCGGGTTGAGGAAGTTCAGCGGCACCTCATCGGGGTCCAGCTCGGCCAGGTTGGCGGCGAATTCGGCGCGCTGCTCGATCGTCTCGCCCATGCCGAGAATGCCGCCGCAGCACACCTCCATGCCGGCCTCGCGCACCATCGACAGCGTCTGCCAGCGCTCTTCCCAGCTGTGGGTCGTCACGACGTTGGGGAAGAACGACCGGGCGGTCTCCAGGTTGTGGTTGTAGCGGTGCACACCCATCGTCGACAGGCGCTCGACCTGCTCGGCGGTCAGCATGCCCAGCGAGCAGGCGATCTGGATGTCGACGGCGTCGCGGATCGCCTCGATGCCCGCGGCCACTTGGGCCAGCAACCGCTCGTCGGGTCCGCGTACCGCGGCGACAATGCAGAACTCGGTGGCACCGGTCTTGGCGGTCTGCTTGGCCGCCTCCACCAGGCTGGGGATGTCGAGCCAGGCGCTGCGCACCGGCGAGGCGAACAGCCCCGACTGCGAGCAGAAGTGACAATCCTCGGGGCAGCCGCCGGTTTTCAGGCTGATGATGCCCTCGACCTCGACCTCGGGGCCGCACCAGGCCATCCGCACCTCGTGGGCCAGGGCCAAGAGTTCCTCGAGCCGCTCGTCGGGCAGCTGCAGGACCTGCAGCACCTGCTCCTGGCTCAGTCCCTGACCGCGCTCGAGCACCTGTTCGCGGGCCACGGTCAGGATGTCGGTGCTGTCGGTGCCGGGGGTTGGCCGAGTCGCCGCCTGAGTCACCAGCTACTCCTTATTTCTTTGAACAAAGTCCGTGTCGTATCGGAACACGCGGGACGAGAACGCCCCGGGCTCATCGCAGCCTGCATTGAACGGTGCCAAGGCTAGGCTAGCGATGTGCACCTGCACAAACGTGATGTGGTTGCAGCGGCCGCCGCGGGGTACGCCAAGGGTGCGAGAGTAAAGCCCCGGGATGTGAACGCAATTGACTGATCCGCACGTCCAATACGTGGCGCACCACTGGATCCTGCTGGCAGGACCGGCGTTCTTGCCCGCCGTGATCGTGGTCGGGGTTGTGTTGTACATCGCCGTCCGCGACCGGCGCCGCGCCGACGACGATGCAGAGCGCAGCGATGCTGAGGAGCGGCGCATGGTCCCGGCCGACGACGATGCAGAGCGCAGCGATGCTGAGGAGCGGCGCATGGTCCCGGCCGACGACGACGACCGAAGCGACGCGGAGAAGCGGCGCCTCACATTGGTCGACGACGAGCGAAGCGACGATAAACGAACCTGACGTCCTCGCCGCGGGATCAATTAAAGTTTGAACTCCCGATGCATCGGTAACCTACTGTGAGGTCAGTTCCATCTCGTCTAGCAAATTCCGGGCACTGTCGCGTTGGGAGAAGATGACGTGGTCCTCACTTTCATAGCCGCCGAACCGCCGGCGCGGGGCGCCGGACTCAACCAGGTAATCGGTCTTTCTATCGCGGCGATGATCATCAGCGCGGTGATGCTGTATGTCGGCTGGGCGCATCGAACGCGCCGCATCACCTGGTTGACGAGCGGCGCGGAATGGCTGGGACAAAAGTTCGACCGCCCATCGTGGGTCGCGCTGCCCGTCTTGGTGTTCACGACCTCGATCATCTGCGCCCTGTTCGGGTTCATCTGGGACGTCAGTTGGCACATCGGCAACGGCCGCGACCCCGGACCGCTGGCTAATCCAGCGCATTACTTCATCATCATCGGCCTGTTCGGCATCTTCGTTGGCGGCATGTTGGCGGTCGTACTGCCGTTCGACAAACCGGGGCCGGCTGCGCTGCGCATCACCCGCAACTGGTACGCGCCGGTGGGCGGGTTGCTGATGGCGGCCTGTGGTCTCTACGCGATGACCGGTTTCCCGCTCGACGACGTCTGGCATCGCATCTTCGGCCAGGATGTGACGCTGTGGGGCCCCACCCATCTGATGATGATCGGCGGCGCCAACTTCTCCCTCTTCGCGGTGCTCATGCTGGAGCACGAGGGCGAGCGATACCTGCAGGCAAGCGCGCCCGCCGATGGCGCATTGGAGCGAAAAGACCGCCCCTTCGTCCGATTCGTGCGCTATCTGTCCTGCGGCGGACTGCTGATCGGCATGTCGGTGTACCAGATCGAATTCGATTTCGGCGTGCCGCAATTCAGGCTGGTGTTCCAGCCGATGCTGATCGCCGCGGCGGCCGCGATCGGCACCATCGTCGCGCGCATCACCCTGGGTAGAGGTGCGGCGATTATCGCCGCGCTGTTCGCTATCGCGCTGCGCGGCGCGGTCGCTTTCCTCGTCGGGCCGATCCTGGGCGCCGCGATCAACTGGTTCCCGCTGTATCTAGGTCCGGCCCTGGTCGTCGAGTTGCTAGCGCTTACCCCACTCTTCCGGCGGCCCATCCTGTTTGGCGCGGTCGCCGGGTTGGGCATCGGCACGGCCGGGCTGTGGCTGGAGTCGCTGTGGATCGGCAAGGTCTACCACTACCCCTGGCCGATCACCCTGTGGCGCGAGGCGCTGCCCACGGCCGTGCCGGTTGCGATACTGGCGGGCATATGCGCGGCGATGTTCGGGATGGTGCTGACCAGCCAGCGTCTGCCGGGCAGGGCGTTCGCCATCACCGCGGTGGCGTTGACGGTGCTGGTGATCGGCGGCACCGTGGCGAACGGTCTGCACATCCACGTGCCCAAGCAGGACAGCGCCAGCATCAAACTCAGTGATCTGCCCAGCCAACCCGGACAACGGATGGTGTCGGCCGACGTGCAGATCAACCCGCCTGACCTGGTGGGGCCTCATCCGGACTGGGTGACGATTCTGGCCTGGCAGGGCAAGATGGCCAACCACCGCGGCCTGGTGATCGACCGGCTGCAGAAGGTCGGCCCCGGCCACTATGTGTCCACTGAGCCGATCCCGGTTTGGGGCGACTGGAAGACGCTGCTGCGCGTACACGACGGCAGAACTTTGGCGGCGGTGCCGATCTGGGCACCGGCCGACGACGCGATTCCGGTGCCCGAGATTCCGGTGCTCAGCAATGGCACCCGGCCATTCGCGTTCGAGGTGTCGATTCTGCAGCGCGAACGCGACCCGAACGTCCCGGCGTGGCTATTCACGGCCGGCGGCATCGTGGTGCTGTTCTTCACGCTGAGCGTGATCACCGCGCTGACGTGGGGCGCGGGCCGGATCAACAATTCTGAGAGCGCCCCGAACCAGCCGGGCGAAGAGGCGGTGGAACACTCGCCGCCTCGGGCCGCGTGAGCGTCTTGACGCGAATTCGCAACGCGCTCATCGCCGCTGCGGTCTCGGCGCTGATGATCGGCCTGGTCGGATGCAGCAACACGGCGAACTCCCCTGCGCCGGGCAACCTCACGGTCAACGTCACCATTGCCAACCGGCAGGTGAACCCCTCCAATGCGACGCTGCAGGCCAAGGTGGGCCAGCCGATCACGTTCCACATCACCAGCGACGCCGCCGACGAATTGCACGTCCACTCGGTGCCTGATCACAAATTCGAGATCGCCGCCGCACCGAACCAGACCTTTCAGTTCACCGTCGACGTTCCGGGCAACGTCGATGTCGAGTTGCATCATCTGGACCGCACGATCGCGACAATCCAAGTCCGTCCGTGACCGACCCTGTGGTCATGGCGCACGGTCTTGGCGGATCGAGCGATCTCCCAGTCCCCTATGCGTATTCGGTGATCGGGGCGGCGTGGGCGTTGACGTTTACCTTCGCCTTGGTCGCGTTCGCCTGGCGCCGGCCGCGATTTGATCCGCTCAAACCGGGCCACCCGTTGCCGCCAGCAGTTACCGCGCTGGTGGATTCGAGGCTGACCCGCGGGGTCGCGGCCACCGCCGCTTTGCTGTTCGCCGTCTGGGTGGTGTTGGCCGGGCTGTGGGGACCACAGACGCAGGCGAATGCCCTTCTTGGTGTGTTCTATGTGCTGCTGTGGGTCGGGCTGGCGGCCGTATCATTGCTTTTCGGACCGGTGTGGCGAGTGATCTCGCCGGTGCGCACGGTGTATGTACTGCTGCAGCGCATTACACCGCGAAGCCTTTCCCGGGCTCGGCTGTCTTATCCCGAAGGCTGGGGGTATCGCCCGGCCGCGGTGGGCCTTTTCGCGTTTGTCTGGATGGAATTGGCCAGCCCCAACCCGGCGTCGCTGCCGTGGGTCAAATCGTGGCTGCTGGGCTATGTCGTGGTGCTGCTGGGCGGAGCTTGGCTGTGCGGGCAACGCTGGTTCGCTCGGGTCGACCCATTCGGCGTGTACAGCATGGTGGTTTCGCGGCTCTCGCCGTTTCGGCGTAACCCGGAGACTCGTCGTATCGCGATCGGCAACCCGTTCGATCACCTGCTGTCGCTACCGATTCGCCCGGGCGTGGTTGCACTCTTGGCGGTACTGCTCGGCTCGACTGCGTTTGACAGCTTCTCGTCATCGGTGACCTGGCGCAACTTCGCCGACGGGCTGGCGAAGGCCATTCATGTTGTGCCGGTGGCGGTTTCGTTGTCGGCACTGCGCACCATCGGGTTGCTGGTCTTCGCTGCGGTGGTGGCGACGACCTTTTCGCTGGCCGCCCGTGCCACCGGCGGGATCGACCGAGAGCAGCGTCGCGCATTGCCGGGCCAGATGGCGCACTCGCTGATTCCCATCGTGGTGGGCTACATCTTCGCCCACTACCTGTCCTATCTTGTGGAGCGCGGCCAACAGGCCGTGTTCGCCCTCGCTGATCCGTTCGGCCGGGGATGGAACCTGCTCGGGCTGGCGCATTTGCACGTCGCCTATGTGCTGTCGCTGCACCCCACTGTGCTGGCCGTGATCAAGGTGTCATGCGTGGTCACCGGACACATCGTGGCGGTGATTGCGGCCCATGACAAAGCGCTGCGTCTGCTGCCCACCGGCCATCAACTCACCGGCCAGCTCACCATGATGCTGGTCATGGTCGGCTACACCTTTACCGGCCTGTACTTACTGTTCAGCGCGTAGCGACGATGGCGGCCCGTCGTCGGCGGCCGCGAACTAGACTCAGTCGGTCACCTCTTAGCCGAGGAGTCTTTATGCCGGGTCGTTCGATGCTTCGCGTCTGCGCCGCCGCCGGTGTTGCCATCACAGGTGCCAGCGTGATCACCGCGACGCCGGTGACCGCGCCCATACCCGCCAGCCAAGCCCGCGACGTCGCGCTGACCAGCGGTGACACCGCGGATTCCGCACTCGGGGATGGCACCGCGTTCGTCATCGGCGGTAGCGGCCTCCCGACACCGCCGCCAGCCTACGTGGACGCCGTCGACCAGCTATACCTGGAGCCGCGCGGATTCAGTGGCACTCCGCAGGCGCTGGACACTCCCGAAGGGTTGTATCCGGTCACCGGGGTGCACAGCCTGTCGTACGACACGTCAGCGGCGCAGGGCCAACAGATCCTGGACGCCGCAATCTTGCACCAGATCGCTGGCGGGAATGTGGACGCCGCCAACCCCGTCGTCGTGTTCGGCCTCTCGCAGAGCTCCGGGATCGCCTCGACAACCATGACCGAACTGGCGAACCAGGGTGTGCCCAGTGACGATGTGCACTTCGTGCTCGTTGGCAATATAAGCAACCCTGACGGCGGGGTACTGGAGCGCTTCGACTTACCCGCCGGCACCGACCCGAGCTTCCCTAGCCTTGGCTTCACGTTGACCGGCGCGACGCCCGCCGACCTCTACCCCACCGACATTTACACGCAGGAATATGACGGCTTCGCCGACTTCCCGAAATATCCGCTCAACCTCGTCTCCGACCTCAACGCGGCGCTGGGGATCCTGTACGGTCACGGCGCCTATCTGGGGGACACCCCCGAACAGATCGCTTCGGCCATCCGGTTGCCGACTTCGGCGGCGGACACCTTGACCAACTACTACATAATCCCGGACGACAGCCTGCCACTGTTGGACCCGCTGCGGCTCATCCCAGTAATCGGGCAGCCGCTTTACGACCTGCTAGAACCCGACACGCGCATTCTGGTGAACCTGGGCTACGGGAGCATCACCGACGGCTGGGGTCAGGGAGATGCCGATGTCCCCACCACGTTGGGGCTGTTCCCGACCAACCTCGACGGGGCCGCTGTGTCCACCGCATTGAGCAACGGCCTACAGCAAGGAATCAGCACAGCCATTCAGGATCTGGAAAGCCCCGCCAACTACCAAATAACGCCCCTGGCAGATAACCCGTCGCTGTCGACGCTGTTGACAGGCGCGTTCAACACCGGCTTGACCGACACCCTGCACCCGTCGCTGATGCAGCTGGTCCAAATTTTGAAAGAGGCGCTCGGCGAGGCGGCAAACTACCCGATTTCGGACGCGACGTTGCTGTCGTCGCCGACCGATATTTTCAACGATCTGACCGGCACCGTCGCAGCCGATTATGCGGCGTTGCTGCCGATTGCAGACACCGTCAATGCGGTGCTCACCAGCTTGCCCGCATACGACGCGAGCATGTTCGTGGACCAGCTGGAGGCCGGCAACCTGATCAACGCGATCGGTGACCCCATCGCCGCCGACGTGGTCATGCTTCCGTTCCTCCTCTTGCTCGGCACCGCCGTACCCATCGCCGAGGCGACCGCAGGAACCTTGGTCAACTTGGCGGACCTGATCCCGTAGCCCGTGCTTCACTGATTCGCATCGTGGTGGGCAGCGACGTCACTCCACGACGTCGTCGTGGAGTTCGGCGAAGAGTTCGGTGTTGCGCGTGTAGTCGACGTGGACGTCGATGATGGTGACTCCGGGTTCGTTCAGCGATTGCTTGAACGCGGCTTCGAACTCGGTCAAGCCGCTGACCCGGATACCTTTGGCGCCGAATGCCGCGGCGTAGTGCACGATGTCATAGTCCCCGAGTTGTACTCCTGAGGTGCGCCCATACTTGAGCTGCTCCTGAAACGCGACCATGTTATAGGTGTTGTCGCGCATGATCACGTGAGTGAAACTGAGCCCTAACCGAGTCGCGGTTTCCAATTCTTGTGCGCTGAAAAGGAATCCACCGTCGCCGGATACCGACACCACCTGTGTGCCGGGACGAACCATCGCGGCGGCCATCGCCCACGGCAACGCGACGCCAAGAGTCTGTTGGCCGTCGGAGAACAGCAACCGCCGAGGTTGGTAGACGCGAAAGTGTCTGGCCATGTAGATGTAGTGCGATCCAATGTCGCAGGCGATGGTGGCGTCGTCGTCGATCAGGTCGCGGATCTTGAGAACGAGCGCCGCCGGGTTGACACCGACATCGGTCTGCGGGCGGTTGTGTGCCTCCGCGTCGATCTTGCGCAGCGCGGCACGTTGTTCCGTGACGCCGGCGCTCACGATGTCGTTCAGCCGCAACCCTGACAGGGGCTGGATCATCGCGGTCAGCGTCGCGGCGATGTCGCCGCGTAGTTCGAGCGTCGGCTGGTAGTGGTTGTCGATGTCGGCCGGAATCTCGTCGATGTGGATCAGCGTCCGGGTCGGATACGAATTCCAAAACCGCGGATCGTATTCGACCGGGTCGAACCCGACCGTCACCAAGACGTCTGCGTGGCTGATCAAAATGTCGCCGGGCTGATTGCGGAACAGCCCCACGCGCCCGACGAAGTGATCCTCGAGTTCTCGCGACACCACACCGGCGGCCTGGAATGTCTCCACTACCGGTAGGTCGGCGACCGCGAGCAACTCACGCAGTGCCGCACACGGCTCCGGATCGCCGGCGCGAACACCGACAAACAGGACCGGGCGCTGTGCTGCCCGAATCATGTTCACGGCGTGTGAAATTCGGTCTGCCGGTGCCGCGCCCAGCGGCGGCACCGGCGACGGCTCCACGATCGCCGCTGACGTGGCAGCCGCGGACACGTCAGCGGGGAGCACCACCGCGGCGGCGCCACGGGGTGGGGCGAGCGCGGCGCGGATGGCGTTGGCGACCGCTTCCGGCACGTTATCGGGGTCGTTGACCTCTCCGGTGTATTTCGTGAAGGGCTTGAGCGCCGCAACGGCGTCCATCGATTGGTGGGTGCGCTTGAGCCGGTCTGCGCGGTTGACCGCCCCGCAGATGGCGACCATCGGGTCCTGCTCGGTAGTCGCCGTGATCAGGCCGGTGGCCAAGTTGGTGGTGCCCGGACCGGATGTCACCAGCGCCACGCCGGGCGTTCCGGTGAGCCGGCCGACTGCGGCGGCCATGAACGCCGCGTTCTGCTCATGGCGGCAGACCACCAGTTGAGGGCCGACGTCGGCCAGCGCGTCGTAGACGGGGTCGATCTTGGCCCCTGGCACGCCGAAGATGTATTGGATGCCGTATGCGGAGAGCGTCTCGAGCACGCGTTGGGCGGCTCGCACGTCGCTTTCGCTCACGTCATTCTCCCTCGGTGCGGCGGATCTGGGTGTCGAGGTCGGCCTTGTTCAATTCGGCGGCAAGGAATTCCGGGGTGCGCGGCAGACTCAAGTGCAGATCGGAGCGGAGACAAATCTCGACTCTGCCCCGGGCTAACCGGTAATCGAGGGCGTGCCCGCCGTGGTGATGCTCGGCGTCGACGAAATGGGAATGGTAGCCGGCCACTGAAATTCCTTGCTCGTAGTCGGGCATCCGGAATCCGGCCAGCGTGCCGGTCACGTCGGTGAAGGTCAGCTCCTGCTGGTCTTCGGTGGCCTCGGTGAATGGTCGGTACGGGCGATGCTGCTCGGTCACTGTGCGGGTACGAATCACGCTGAAATCACCGGTGACACGAACAGCAACGATCAGATTGGCGCTCGGCAGCGACTCGTCGATGCGCGCTTTGAGCTCGGCGCG
>Ga0210390_10005993_pt1 | contig 10168 bp, 10 predicted proteins | sample IncBWH11OmetaG_FD_161050 | JGI IMG/M metagenome (GOLD analysis project Ga0210390, IMG submission 161050) | Forest soil microbial communities from Barre Woods Harvard Forest LTER site, Petersham, Massachusetts, United States - Inc-BW-H-11-O ...
AAATTGATACGGTCCCAGTGTCAATAAGTATGGCAAATTCCCAAATCGCGGAAATAAGCTTCTTCCAAACATTTCGATTGGCACGTATCCCTTATATCGTTGCACATCCAGTTCCACAGCCTGCGCAGTACTGGAAAGGTTATTCACCACCAGCACGATGTCGTCCCCGAATTGCCGTGTATATGCCAGAACGCGATGATTCGAGGGGTTCAAGAACTGCATCGTTCCCCGGCTGAATACACGGAACATATTCCGTACCTGAATCAGCGACTTCATCCACAAAAGCAGCGAATGCTCGGACCGCTCCTGCGCATCCACGTTCACCGCCTGGTAGCCATACACCGGATTCGAAATCACCGGCGCGTACAAACGCTCCGGGTCAGCCGTTGAGAAACCTGCGTTCACCGTACTATTCCATTGCATGGGTGTCCGCACTCCATTACGGTCGCCAAGATAAATATTGTCGCCCATGCCGATCTCGTCTCCGTAGTAGACAATCGGCGTCCCGGGCATGGACATGAGCAATCCGTTCAACAGTTCCACGCGCCGGCGATCGTTGTTCATCAGCGGAGCCAACCGCCGTCGGATTCCCCGGTTGATGCGCATGGTCTTGTCCATCGCGTACTCGTCGTACATATAGTCGCGTTCAACTTCCGTCACCATCTCCAGCGTCAGCTCGTCGTGATTACGCAGAAAGATGAACCATTGACAGGTTTCAGGGATTTCCGGTGTCTGTTCCAGAATTTCGATGATTGGTTTGCGATCTTCCAGTTTCACGGCCATGAACATTCTTGGCATCAGCGGAAAATGAAATGCCGCGTGAAATTCGTCGGATTCCCCAAAGTAAACGCGCACGTCCGCCGGCCACTGGTTCGCCTCCGCGAGCAGCATCGTGCCCGGATAGGCCGCGTCGAGTCGTTTACGGATTTCACGGATGATCGCGTGCGTTTCCGGCAGGTTTTCGCATAGCGTTCCTTCGCGCTCCACCAGAAACGCCACCGCATCCAAACGGAACCCGTCCACGCCCAGGTTGAGCCAGAACTTCATTACTTCCCACACGGTCTCGAAGACTTCGGGATTGTCGAAATTGAGGTCGGGCTGGTGACTGAAAAATCGGTGCCAGTAATAGGATTTAGAAATCGGGTCCCAGGCCCAATTGGAAGTTTCCGTGTCTACAAAGACGATCGGCACTCCCTGATAGCGCGTATCCGTGTCGCTCCACACGTACCAGTCTCGTTTGGGATTGTCTCGGGAACTTCGAGCTTCCTTGAACCAGGGATGCTGATCCGAAGTGTGGTTCACCACCAGTTCGATAATCACGCGAATCCCACGGCTATGCGCCGCCGTCAGGAATTCCTGAAAATCCTGGAGCGATCCGTAACTAGAGTGAACCGAGGTGTAGTCCGCGATGTCATACCCATCGTCACGCAGTGGGGACGGGTAAAAAGGCAGCAGCCAGATGGCGGTAATCCCGAGTTCCTGTAAATAAGGGAGCCGTTGCGTAAGCCCTACGAAATCCCCGATGCCGTCGCCATTGCTGTCGCAAAAGGTGCGCACATGGAGCTGATAAATAACGGCGTCTTTATACCAGAGATTGTCCCTTTTCGGCCCCAACAGTCCCTTCTCCTTTCAGTCCGCAGGATCATCGTGCAACGACCCTGCCCGCAGTTCTATCGCGCTCGAAACATTCACGGAACGCGTCAACGCGCTCGGTCGACTCAAATTTCCAAATCCACTTCAAAGATATCTTGTATCCGGTGGCAAGTCATCCTCGTTCGCAGTTGTAAAGATTTTGATACTGGCAACTGTCGTATCGCGGGTGCGGCGGATGATGGATGTAGCTTCAATGGGGCGAGTTACTGAAGCGGACTTCAGCTTGGCGGGTCCAACCGGTCCAGGTCAAGCGCCTGAGTTTAGCCCGGACATGCTGCAAAGGAAAGAATGAAGTCCGAAATCGCGTCAGTACCCGGCGCCCACCAGCTCCATATGCGTTTCAATCAGAGAGTCGGGTCGAACCCACGCATCATACCGAATCAAAATGCGGGTTCCACCGCGGCTAACGAGCAGCCACAAACCGTGCATGTATCCGAGTTTGGCGAACAGCCGGGCAAATTTCTCGATATCGTAGGTGTTGGGCGCGGTCAACTCGTCATATTGCTTGCCGAGCAATTCTTCGCGCTCGTATCCAACCAGTTGGCAGAAATTATCCGAAACTTCAACAAACTCTCGATCGTGGTTTACCACCGTTACGTAGTCGGACCCCGCGGCGCGTTGACGAAACCTGCCTTGTTCCTCGGTTGGCGATTCCAGACTTCTGGTGATCCACGCGAGGTATTCGTTACCGAATCCGTGCTGCGTAACACTTGGCGCGGGATACGGTTTCCTGTATGACATGAACCTGGCCCCTTTCGAACACAAGCCCAGCTTTGCGGCGAGAGCCTACTAAATTGGACAAACTGTAAGGGATCACTGCGTGTTGGGGCGGGAAATCGTTTTCTTGCTTGTAATACCGAACACCGCAGTTTTTCCACTGGTTGTCAGACAGAAAGCTCTATATTTTCACACCCGCACGAATGCCGGTAGATTATTCCGGCCCATCTCCGCACCACGCAAATCATTGTGGGAAAGCCAGCTAAGCAGTCGTGCCTTTGGCGCTTTCCGGCGCTTCGCCTTCCTTATCGGCTGCTCGCGCCGCCTCTATATGCAGTCCTTTGTTAGCATCGAACCGCTGTTTTCGGTCCAGACCCTTGATGAACTCCCGAGCGGCTTTTGCAATCGCCCCAGCGATGGTCGTCGCATCCACGTTGACGGTCTTTTCGTCACTACCCTTTTCACGATCCTCGTACCGCAATTTTACGCTATATGTGTTCATCGTCTTTCTCTCCCTCGATCTTGGCTACTTCAGCACAATTAGATGTTTCTTCCTCTATCCCAGCACCGATGAACCTTTGAGTCAAATCGGTTTGGGGGGTTGGGGTCTTTCGGGTTGGGGGCGGTGAGGAATGCTTGGAATGGTAAGCAACTCTTGCCTAGCGGGAGGTGCCCAACCTTCGGTACATGTCTGTTTGGATGGCCTCGGCAGGTAAGGCGATCAGAGCGTCACGAGGTCCTTGCAAATCATTGAAAAAGTGGCGGATGAGCCTGTAAGCCGGATTCTGAAAACTAGTATTGAGAATACGTAAGTTGTTGGTTTTCAGCGGCTGTTCTACATCTATATACAGAAAAAGTGTTGTGGACGGCGAGGTTTTGGTTAGTCCGTGGTTAGTCTGAGCAATGACTCAGTCCAGTCGCCCGGTGAGGTTCGTTCTTCGTCGTTATATTATGATGGGGTGTGGAAAGCACTGAGCTAATTCGGGTGGGCAAGCTACGTCTATCCTTCGTCAAACCCATTCTTGAGGCAAGTGCGAAAGGAAGTCCCGACCCTATAGGAAGCTCCGTTTTAGTCTCCTTTGGGCAAAAGCAATTTTTTCGGGCTGCGCATCACGTAATCGCCGAGCCACCCGAATTCGAGAAGTACAGGGCGCTCTATACGTTTTTGCCGGAACAATTTCAATTGAGTGGGCAACCAGCACTTTCCGCGCTCGACCCGCACGATATTGCACTTGTAGAAATTCCGCAGGCACAACGCCCGTCCTTGCTTTCTGCCCCGACATTTCGCATTGGATGTTCGTGAAGGGGAAATGTGCCTAGTCTTCGGCTATCAAGGCCCACTCCTTTCTCGTACCTCGGAGCGGTATCGAGCGCATCAGACTCTAACTTCACGTTGAGATTCAATGCTACTCAGGCGAAACGGGGTGGGAAGTCCATTCCGAACGTCGGTAAGTTAAATGAAATCAGTGGAGGCGGCGCATTCGTTTTGAGGAACGACAAGCCACGGTTGGCGGGAATTCTGATTGAGTACCATGCAAACAAAGCGATGCTTGGGTGCACGAACTCTGCGGCTGTGGGGACGATGGCAAAACAGGTCTAGGGCAGCAAGGTCGCAGTTATTCCCAACTAGTACTCAGATTCGCTGAACAACCCTATCCACGGATGCCGACAACTTTCCTTCCACGCTGACTGGGGATCTTCGCCTGCTCCTCGATGCCCACGCCGGAGTCCATCTTCTGCTGGGCTGCATCACGCGCTGCGGGTACAAACTGTGCGTAATGCTTCTCAATAGTTTCGACAGTATCCGCCACCATTTGAGCAACGTCGTAAATCGAGACACCACGTGCCAGCATGTCAGCCACAAACGTATCGCGGAAGCAGTGGGCTGAACCCCTCACCCCAGCGCGTTCGCACAAAGACTTCATACGCACGCTCAAACGAACGCGGCTGCTGAACGGCTGCTTGGTATCGGGGTTCCAAAGAACGTGATCTCCCGGCTGAGGCTTGCGGTCCTTATAGAGGTCGATCTCATAAGCATCCACGAGGTCCTGCCACGCCTTGCGATCACGTGCCTAATACTTGCCTTGGGAATCTCTACAGAACACCCGTGGGCGGCCACAGTTATTGCGGTCCTTGGCTGCGCATACTTTTTGCGCCCGGTAGTCAAGCGTTGAGTGGCCCGACGACGTTGTAGTTTCCGTCTCGTATTTGGATTATAATCGCCGCGCGGGGGCGAGTATGGCGAGGAAATTAGCGTGGCCCAAGTTCGTTAATTTTGGTTTGACCTTAGAACTATTTGAGCGCGTTCGTGAAGAGGCGAGGCAGCAAAAAGTAAGCGTGGGCGAACTGGTTCGCAGAGCACTGGAATATTACCTGCGAATGCGGATTAATCCTCTAACTGGAAATGCTTGGGTTAAAGACTTCCCCGCAACTCGCGCAACTCCGTTCTATTGGACCAAAGAGGATCAGGAATACGCTCACCGCGTCATTCAGCGGCATTTTGACGAAGACCGCTAGTTACCCGCCTGCCCGCAATAAAATCGCAATCCATCAAATCGTCGCTCTGGTCTCCAGCCGCTTGCTCGTATAGCTGTAGATGCTGCGCCCCCAATGAGATTCCGACAAGCACCCACTTGGGTTAGCCCTTTCAACTAGTGGAACTGTTATCGGAAGTCTTGGTATTAACGGGGGTTGTGGCCGCGTGGGTCCCGGTACGTGATTTTGACTTGACGTGCCAGATACGTCGGCGTACTACAACCTTGAATTAGACCGAGGGGCTGTATGTGGCTTTGCTCTGGGCGGGAGCAAGGTAGCTGCGGCCCCTTTATAGACGAGGGGCGAAATAACTTCTGCTAGATTGCGAGTTCGATGCTACACGTACTTCCGTATTCCCGTCTTTGGCGCTCAACTCTAGGCTGTAAGGTGCAGTTCAATGGGGCTGCGTGCGCCTTTTCCTCTGGGCGGGGGAGAAGCGGTGGCAGCGGCCCCCTTGTTCTTCCGTGGCGCATATACCCCAAAGTTTCTGTTTAGAAATGCGTCATACCGTGCGGGGTGCGTAGAATGAAGGCCGCTTACACGTTTGGCCGATGGGAGTCGTTACGTGCAATGCGTGCGGGTCAGGCAGCCAGAAGACATTCAGCGCGGAGAGTGGCCATCCATTTTCTCGAACTGAAGGATGTTGACAAACCCGTCGTGTGGATATTAGGCGAGCCAAAGGGGAATGAAAATGTGTAGAAAATCGACGGGTTTTTCTCTTATCGAACTGCTGATCGTCGTGGCGATTATTTTAATTATTTCTAGCATCGCAATCCCGAGTTTGATGCGCTCCAAAATGGCAGCGAATCAATCCTCGGCTGTCGCCTCTCTTCGAATGATTAACACCGCGATGGCGGCGTTTTCCACTGACTATCCATCGGTTGGATTTGCCTCAGGCTTGAGTGTTCTCGGTGGCAGTCCGTCCGCGTGTGCTGCTCCCACGGGCGCTAGCTCAACCCAAGCCTGCTTGATTGACAACGTGCTGGCGATGGGAACCAAGAGCGGTTACGTCTTCACAGCGGCAGGCGGCACCTCAGTTCCCGCCGTGACCTATACATCCCTCGCGGTACCTCAGGTTCCGGGCACCACCGGGCAGAACGCCTATTGCTCTGACCAGTCCGGCGTTTTGTATTACGACCTGTCAGGCACGGGTTGTACAAACGCCAGCACAGCGCTTGGCCAATAAAAGGTTTGGGAAGGGCATGCATACCTGAACGACGAATTTAACCATACACCGTAGTTAGTCAATACGATGCTGTTTCGTTCCGCGATTATCTGATTTGAACTTTATGTTAGCAATGACATCCGTGGCTCGTCCGACTTGTTGACCGAGAATCACGTCGTTAGCGACGAACATTGATGCCGGGATATGTTGACGCCACAAGCGAATCTGGGCAGGCCGCCGCGTGAAGTGTTCGTTATTCAATTACAGGAAGCGCGCCGGGAGTGGCGCAGGCGACATCCAAAAACATGAGTGAATGGAGGGTTAATTTCGTGAGCCTCATCTTCGGGGCGATAAGAAACATTACGTTGAGGAGTGGTCGAGTCCCGGATCTCAGGAAAAAAGCAATCAGTAGCTAATACATGGTTCATGGTATGCCGCCGACACGAAAACTTGGTACGCTACCGTTCCGCAGGCCAGAGGGAGGAGGAGCTATCGCCCACGATGACCGATCATAATGACGAACTAATTCCGTTGGAAACGATCCTCCTGACGGAGGAATTGGATCGACGCCCGTCACGCCCACCGGACTTTGAAAAGGAAAGTCGGGGCCTGCTGGCCTTGACCCAGTCACTGAGCGATTCACCGCAAACTATTCTTCAGACGTTGGCTGACACGATCCTGAGCATTTGCAACTGCGGCTCAGCAGGCGTCAGCCTGCTGACAACGCACGACGGCGGAAAGCGATTCTATTGGCCCGCGATTGCCGGGCAGTGGCAAGTTCACATTGGAGGCGGTACGCCGCGCGACTTCGGGCCTTGTGGCACCGTCCTCGACCGAAACTGCCCCCTCCTATTCACGCACGTCGAGCGCGTCTATACCTATTTCGAACCCGTCACACCTCCGGTGGAAGAAGCTCTCTTGGTTCCTTTCTATGTGGAAAACAAAGCAGTCGGCACGATTTGGGCCGTAGCCCATGACCACAGCCACAAATTCGACGCTGAGGACAAGCGCCAGCTTCTCAGTCTGAGTCGGTTTGCTTCAGCCGCCTATCAGGCGGTGAATTCGCTCGATGCCTCTACGCGGCTTGCGGCCATCGTCGAGTCCTCGGATGACGCCATCATCGGCAAAAACCTCGACGGCATCATCAGCAGCTGGAATAAAAGCGCCGAACGGATATTTGGCTACACAGCTGAGGAAGCTATCGGCCAGCACATCACACTTATAATTCCTCCCGACCGCACAGCCGAAGAATCAATGATTCTTGAGCAACTCCGGCGTGGTGAGCGTGTAGACCATTTCGAGACTATTCGCATGCGGAAGGATCGCACGCTGATAAATGTCTCTCTAACAATCTCACCCATCAGAGACTCTTCTGGCCGGGTTGTCGGAGCCTCCAAGGTGGCGCGGGACATTACCGAACGAAAGCGAACCGAAGGCGTTCGTAAAGAAGTCGAACTCTCCGCCCATCTCTTACAGGTTCAGGATACGGAAAGAAGACGTATCGCCCGCGAGTTGCATGATGGGGTAGGAAATTTACTCGCCGGGATCAGTATGAATGCCGCGCAAATTGCCAAGGAAAAGGAAAAGTTGAGCGACGCCCGGGCACGTTGCTTGGAGGAGAATCTCAGATTGATTGGACAAGCATCTGCAGAAATTCGAACAGTGTCCTATCTCCTACACCCACCGCTTTTGGATGAGGCAGGTTTGCAATCCGCTCTCAAGTGGTATGTGGATGGATTTGCTGAGCGCAGCAAGATTAAGGTCACGTTGGACATAGCCCCCGATCTAGACCGCCTCTCGGAAGACTACGAGTTGGCCTTGTTTCGGATTGCACAAGAGTGTTTGACGAACGTCCACCGTCACTCTGGGAGTTTCATTGCACTCGTGCGGCTATGGCGCACGCCGGAAAGAGTAGAAATGGAAGTCAGAGATGAAGGTAAGGGAATCAAGCAGGAAATACAGGCCAAATTTGCCGGCGGTGGCAGTGTCGGCGTAGGTCTTCGCGGAATGCAAGAAAGAGTGAGATTGCTCGGTGGCGAGTTGGCAGTTCAATCTACTGGAAACGGCACTTCCGTTCTCGTTACGCTTCCACTCACACTGGAAGTTGACATCCAATCAGAGCAGCCTGCTCAATCCAGAAGTCAAATGGGAATTTCCTGACCGCGTTCATGCCCGATAGAACAGTTCAGTCGGCAAATACGTAAGCCTCGAAAAGCAGACAGGACATTCTCGCAATAGCCCTTCTGCCGGGAATTTCGGTTTAACAGGAAGGTAGTAATTTTCTAGCGTATCTTCGATGTCAGCATAGGTGAACGAGTGCCCGCACTCTCTGCATTTGAGCCCCCAGTTTGACATTAAGGTCTTCGTCCTCGTCGCTCAAGTATGTGCCGTTGGGGTGGGTCCGCAATAGGGAGTATTCCCTATTCGAAGCACTAAGGCCCTCATTGGGCGCACCAACACTTGACCCGCTCAACGCTTCGGCGTAAAAACCCTCGAAGAGATGGAAGCGGCATTACGAAGCTCAACGTGACAAAGAGTTTGGGTCTGCGCCAAGTTTCCGAGAGCAAATCCGAAGAAGTGATAGGTTGCGTTGAATAGATAGAGTGAGTCGCCGTGCCCAAACGAACGGGGCCTGCGACATTGTTAACTGGTCAGGGTCAAACTGTCGCAGGCCGAGGGGTGAAGAAATTACAGTAGATTGAGCCGAACTGTATTCTTCTGCGGAATTCGTGTCTGTCCACAATTGTACACTTCCAACGGTGGAGAAGATGTCGGGCTATAATCGTTGCTCCTGCCTCTACCCGCAAAAATTCTAAAGCGGGGATTCCCATGACCGAAGAACGAAAATACGCAATCCTGTTTGCAGCAACGCTGTTGGTGGAAACTAAGATTCAGGCCGTGGTCGAACAGACGAACGGGCTACACCTGCAAGTGGATTATGGGCACGACGAGACCGCGTTGGTCCATGAGAAGCAAGTCAGGAAGGATTAGATTGGTCTGGCTTGGGATTCCCCAATTAACCGAGTTAACTGTTCTAAATCGACCGGAAATTCCTTGCGTTCGACTTCTTGGTACTTAACCATCCGCACCACTGCGAAGGCCTTGAAGACGGCGTTACTCGGTTTGCCCTGCAAAGCCTTCGGCAGATTCATAAACGCCAACCCCAACGTTCTTTCGTGCTTGCTCATTTCCTGCATCAACTTGAGGTACACCACTCGATACTGAACGGCATCCACATCTTCTCCGGGTGCGCATGCTTGTTTGATGTCAGGGCCGATGAAGGTATTATTCCCGGGTTCATCGTGCTCTTTCGGAGGCCGAACAAAGTTTCTCTCGAAGTCATCTACCATCAACCAAACTCGTTTCAGGTCGTCAGGGTTAACTGACGGCGTCAGGTTATCGTCTGTCATAAATCACCTCTCGTCAGTGGTTCAAACTATCTTCGGCGTGCGAGGGGACGTACACGGGTTCTCAGTTTGGAAGTCTTTCAGCAATATTCGAATTGTGTCCTTGGCCGCGATGTCTTCGTCAGTGTCACCGAGATGCCAAAGCGTTTCACGCAGAACATACTCGGCGCGTTCTTTGCGTTCGTCTTTATGTGTGACGACGACAATAGTCCGCTTGTCTGTGGCATTGTTAGCGCCAACGGAACATATACGTCAGGTGGTTCGTGGGTTATCTTCGGGGCATTCGCTGGGTCAAGCTTGGGGAGTTCCATCTCCATCATGCCCTCTACGAAAACTACGAATGACCCGATATGTTGTCGTGATTGGCGTGAGTGGCTGCAGATTCTCGTCTGCCTTTTCGGTTTCCAATCCATGCCGCAACCCTAATACCCGCATATGGCGCAGGCAATAGTACGCAGCTAGTCTGATGCGGCAGCGTAAACCTGCTCGCCAGTAACCCACTCCCCGTTCACGCGCACCGATATCTGCGACGGTTTGACGAACGCCTCGACTTGAGTGTTGTCACGAACATTCCCACGAGCGTAGGCTCGTCTTCGCTCTCGAAAAGATCGTTCGTAACGTCGAGCAACTTGCCGTCGATATGAAGGCGTGCGCCATCTGTCGGCGTCTTCACGACACGAATTTCGTGGTT
>Ga0210390_10005994_pt1 | contig 10168 bp, 10 predicted proteins | sample IncBWH11OmetaG_FD_161050 | JGI IMG/M metagenome (GOLD analysis project Ga0210390, IMG submission 161050) | Forest soil microbial communities from Barre Woods Harvard Forest LTER site, Petersham, Massachusetts, United States - Inc-BW-H-11-O ...
TTTGTCCCGAGCTGTCTTGTTCTCGACGTTAATCTTCCGGGCCTCAACGGTCTCGATTTGCAGAGGCGCGTCGCAGCCGATCGGATAGGCATGCCGATCATCTTCATTACGGGCTATGCCGACGTTCCGATGGCGATTCAGGCCATGAAGGCGGGAGCTGTCGAGTTCTTGACGAAGCCATTTGGCGACAGAACACTTCTGAGCGCGATCCAAGGGTCTCTAGAACTCAGTAGGACAGCGCTTGAACGCGAGGCAGAGATCCGGAAGCTTCGAGAGCGTCACGACTCGCTCAGCCGCCGAGAGCGAGAGGTCATGGCACTAGTGGTCCGTGGACTGTTGAATAAACAGGTTGGTTTTGAGCTCGGCATCAGTGAGATCACAGTTAAGGCACATCGAGGCAGCCTGATGCGGAAGATGAACGCCGGCTCTCTCGCCGGCCTAGTGGCTATTTCCGTAAAGCTCGGCTTCTCCGCCCTGAAACCTTCGACAAACGAACGGTCGGGTGCATTTACACATCCTGCCGACACGGCACGGTGTATTGAAATGCGCGCGTCGGAGGGAGGGCATCCGAGCGAGCGCTATGATCCTCTTTGGGATTCCACAAATTCACGTTTGATCTAAAGCGTAGGAATGGATTTGACTCGCGAGCATTGCTCTTACAGCCAAAGGCCCGTCATTCATCGCAAGTCCGACCAAGGCTCGATCGGCTTCAACCTACGCGGGGCGGATGTACCACAGCGCCAAACCTGCGATGGGCAGAATGGCCAACAATATGCAAGGCAGCCCGAGAGTGACGTAGGCGATAGCTCCGAGTGCGATTCCCGCGAGAAAGCCAAGCCAGATGGGGAGCAGTGCTGCAATTTCGCTGCGCGCTTTCGCGTAGCCTGCCTTCGAAGTCCCCAGCGGATCGGCCTTATTGCGCTCGATCCAACCAAGGAGCATTTCAGTCACGTTGATCGCAAGCAGTGTCGTATTAGTGGTCATTACGTTGGTCGACGCCACGCCCCGCATCAGTAGGCGTGCCATCGCGCTTTGTGCACCCATCGCGGCCATCCCGAACAATAGCGCAACGATCGCGCTCGGCGTGGCCAAATTGCGGAAAGGCATGCCGACAAGGCATGAAGCTAACAAACCGAGCAGCAAGATGCATTCGGCCGCTAAGCTCCAAGCTAACGCGGCACGTGGGCGCCCTTTTATTGAATGGACGAGCACCGTTACGGCCATGCCGGCAAAGAAAAAAGAAGGAATTGCGAGAATTTTCGCAAGCGCGCCCGCCCCGCTCCTAACAAATGCCGTTCCGGCAATGACGAGACTTCCAGTCAGCTGCGCGACGAAAACGCCGAACAGTCCGAGGTAAGTGCAGCTGTCGACATAACCGGCGACGACGCTCAGTATGACTGGGATTGGCCAGCCAATTACGATCGACGTTAGCGGTCGTTCCTTGCTGACAAACCGCGCATGGGGCGTTGGAACCTCGACGCTAGATTCCTTCAACTGCCCTTTAGAAATGATCGTTCGATAGCCTTCGCAGAAGTTGAGAAAGGCCCTCACAACGCAGCTCCCTTCCTTTCCGGGTTATCGGTGGCGATCGCTGTTTTTTGTACGCTTGTCAGTTTCAAGTTCCACTCATTACCTCGCAACCTCCCTACTTGAAGCAGATAGGGGGTCTTACGCACCCAAAAGTGTGGCGAGTGTGAAAAGGAATCTATTGGACGATGGTGTCGCCGATACCTTGGCCTTGGCGTGCTGCCATCTGTCAGACGGCATTGGACCAGCGCGGCTACTCGTCGCGATTACCGGAAACCAAAGTGCCACGGTCGCGACCCTTGGTGGTCAACCCGAAACTCACATTCTGGGCGAAACCTTTTATAGTCAGGCCCCTCTACGCTACGGCGATTTCATTGCAAAAATTGCGGTGGCGCCGATATCGCCGGAATTGACCGCTCTCACTCTGGCGCCACTATATGTCAATGGAGTTCCAGATGGACTCCGAAAAGCGGTTGTAGAGTTTTTCAAAAAGAACGGTGGTGTATGGGAGGTTCGAGCTCAACTGTGCACCAACCTTGAACTTATGCCGATTGAGAACGCGGCGGTTGTCTGGCCGGAGGGAATCAGTCCCTATCAACCCATTGCCCGCATTACAGTCAAACCGCAGGTCGCTTGGAGCAAGGCGAGATCGGCGGCCGTTGACGACGGAATGTCATTTTCCCCCTGGCATGGGCTCGCTGTGCATCGCCCTCTCGGGGGAATAATGCCTGTTCGAAAAGCAGTCTATGAAATGGCGAAGAGGCTGCGGGCCGAGAAGAACGGTCGGCTAATCGAAGAGCCGCGCGAAATGGTGTCGTTTGAGAACCGTTTGTCGGCGACATCCGCTGCAACCACGAGTGTGCAAGTTTCGCCATCTTAGATCCTCGGTGCGCTCTCGCGCTGGGCGTTCGTATGGTGTCAGGTCAGCCGAGACCTGCGGTGCCCTCAGATATGCGAGGGATAAAAGATGAGGACTCCGGCCTAAAGGTGGCTCCCTACAAGAGATGTACGACATTCCAATTGCGAAAAAGCTGAAGGTTTCGACGACACCGTCGTACTATGGGTGCTCTTTTCGAGTCACAAACATCGTTGCAGGAAGACGCGAATCCTTACTGCCGGAGGCCCAGAGCCTAGACGGCGACGGCATTACTTGCCTCGTCAATGAGCTCCACAATCTCGTCGGGATGCGTCGCCACGGAAGCGTGACTCGTTTGCAACGTAATTGTCCTTCTTGCTTTGATTCGCTCTGCCATCCACATTTCGGTCTCTGTCGGGATCAACCGATCGTTGGCCGAAATCTGATACCAACTGGGCTTCGCTTTCCACGCTGGGGGTCCGGACTTGTCTTCAAAGCAACGCGCCGCTGTCGGCTTCTGCGTAAGGGCCCACACCAGCGACTGCGTCTCGTCAAAATCGTGACAGAAGGTCTCGCGAAACTTTTCAGGCGCGATCCATAGAAATCCATACTTGTCCTGACGAATGTTGGCCGCTCCCTCAGGCGGTGCGCGCAGCGCCCAGAGGCTCTTGAGGCTTTCTCCCTCATCGAGAGCAGGTCCTGCCAAATAGACGAGGCCGACGACATTTGACGCGAGGCCCACCCCCGTAATGACGGCGCAACCGTAAGCATGTCCAACTAATAGCGTGGGAGCATCTTGCGCAGCGAGTAGTTTGCTCGTTCGGTCGATGTCATCGGACAACGAGGTAAGCGGATTTTGCACACCGAAGACGCGATATCCCTTTTTGTGGAGAAGAGGAATGACATACCGCCAGTGTGAAGCATCGCCCCAGGCGCCATGCACCAAAAGAATATGAGGCTTTCCAGGCATCGTTATTTTCCTCCGATACTATGGTGCCTCTGGACCGTTCGCTCACGAGCGGTCCAGAGACGAAGTGACCAACGTCCTCAGTCAGTCGCGGAGAAATCCTTCTTATACGGAGGTCCAAGGACGGCTTGGCAAAGCACTTCGTCCTGAGAGCTAGTGCCGCCAGAGCAGCCAATCGCGCCGACGATCTTGCCGTTCTCGATTAAAGGGATGCCGCCGGGAGAAGCCATCATGTCGTCAAACGACAAAATGTAGTTGAGGCCAAACTTCTGAATTGCGGTTTGCCATGACTTCGTCGGCCGGCGAAATTGAGCCGCGGTCCGTGCTTTATGCTCGGCAATGGAGATCGAGGCGAGTTGCGCTCCATCCATCCGGGCAAAGGCCACGAGATTTCCGCTCCAGTCGACGACAGCATAGTTCTCAGGCCAACCTCGTTTGTTAGATTCGGTGATTCCCGCTTGAATCAGGGCCTGCGCTCTTTCCATGGTGATTGGAGTCCCAAACGGATAGTTGAAAGGCATCTGATTTGGCACCGCATTAACGTCGGGGAGCTCTTGGGCATGCGCGCCACTAGCGACGAACAGGCATGCCGCCAATATCGTCCCAGTCATATTTTGATATCTCATGAGTCTTTCTCCTTTGTGGCTAAAAGCCGTGGGTCGCGCTTGACTCACGGCTGAGTCAACCTGACGTTACGACATGTGCGACTCGTGCGTGGATGATGCGATTGGACAAAGGTATCGTCGATACTTTTGGATTCACCAGCGAACGAGATGCGCGCAGAGCTCAGGGACGCGGCCGAGCCTCACGACTGGCTAATGGGAACAAGGTTATTGTCGGAACTTCGACCATTTCATCGCCGTCGACACCAAGGTATGATAGACATCGGTCGGGGCATTGCGTGAAAGTTCATGGAGGACACCATGAAAACCGCCGCAACACCTATTTCCTTTGCCGGCTCCCAACTTAACGAAGCGCGGCACGTGTGTGCGTTCTTCAATAGCGACGACGAAAAGTATCGTGCGCTGCTTCCATTCATTAAGGACGGGTTCGAGTGCGGCGACAGGGCAGTTCACGTCGTTCACCCTGATCATTGTAGCTGCCACCTGCAACGCTTGACTGCGGCGGGGATCGATCCGACGTCGGCTCAGCAGAGGGGCCAATTCGAGCTTCGGCCTAACAACAAAACATACCTCCAGGACGGCCGGTTCGATCAGGATCGCATGCTGGAGGTGTTCGAACAGTTGGCGGGCGGCCCAAAGGGGGGATTTCGGCTCGATCGTATCGTCTGCCACATGGACTGGGCGGCTGACGGCGGACCGTACATCGACGATCTTGTTGAGTTCGAGTCGCGCGTAAACGACGTGTGGCTACGCCATGACGATGTGGTCGTTTGCGTGTACGATCTTACTAAGTTTGGCGGAAGGACGGTGGTTGATATCATGCGGACGCATCCGATGATTATGATCGGAACCGTTCTCCTGCAGAATCCGTTCTTTGTACCGCCGCAGGAATTTCTCCGTGAGTTCCGCGAACGGCGATCCGCCCAGTCGATGCCATCCGCGCCGGCGGTCTAGCATGGGCGGCCCGACCGTACATCCCGCTGACGAAATCATACGCCTTCGGCGCTGCATTAATGATCTTGTCAGCGTCGCTGCTCTTCCTGCCGTCTGGAGTGGCGGAAATCCATCCCAAATTGCTAGCACCTTGCCGGACGTCTTGCTCAGCATGCTCGACCTGGATCTCGTCTATGTGCAATTGAAAGATCCGATCCGTGACACACCCGTCGAGATAGTCCGGGTTGCTCAGTCGCGAAAACTAGCGGTTCGGCCCCACGAGATCGCCGAACTGCTACGTCAGAGGTTGGGACCTGAGGTGCAGCAATGGGCTCCGCTGGTATGGAATCCCTTTGGTGATGGAGACATATCAATTGTGCCTTTCCGGCTGGGATTACAGGATGAAGTGGGGATCATCGTCGCAGGGTCACAACGACCGGATTTCCCAGAGCAGACAGAGAGCCTTCTTCTAACTGTAGTAGCGAACCAGGCGGCGATTGGATTGCATGAGGCGCGGCTTCTGGGCGAGCAGAAGCGGCTTACTAATGAACTCGATCAGCGGGTGGCGCTGAGAACCAAAGAACTTAGAGCAGCCGTTGATGAACTGCAGCTCCGGCTTAGCATGCTCCAGACCATACCCGTTGCTGCCTGGACAGTCGCACCGGACGGGACGCCGGATATGGTGAACCAAAGCTGGTTCGATTATACAGGCCAGACACCTGAGTACGTCAGTTCAGATCCCGAGGCTTGGATGTCTACGCTTCATCCCGAGGATCGCGAAAGAGCATCAAGGGTCTACTGGAACGGGATACGTTCAGGGCGAGGCTTTACAATGGAAGCGCGCTTTCTTCGCGCCCAGGACAAAACATACCGCTGGCATCTGAATCGCGCAGTGGCGCTACGTGGCCCAGAAGGGAAGATTCTCAGATTCGTAGGTACGTCCACCGATATTGAGGATCTAAAGCAGTCCCAGGAGGATTTACAGAGGGCCGAGGAGAAAACTCGGTTGATCATCGATACCGCGTTAGATGCGGTTATCGCTACGGACTCTCGGGGCACGATTACTACCTGGAACAAGCAAGCCGAAATTGTGTTCGGGTGGAACTATAACGAAGTAATCGGTGAGCACATGCCGGACTTGATTATACCAGAACGACATCGCATGGCGCACGAGCGCGGCTTGCGTCACTTCCTAAACACCGGTGACGGTCCCATCTTAAGACGCCGCATAGAAACCACGGCGGTCCGCCGCAGCGGCGATGAGTTCCCGGTTGAGTTGGAAGTAGTACCTATGAAAGTAGGAGATGAGTGGGCCTTTAGCGCCTTCATTCGCGACGTCACTGAGGCAAAGCTGGCTGAAAAAAAACTACGCGAAAGCGAACTTGCCTTGCGTCAGTTGACCGAAACCATTCCGGAGATGCTTTGGAGTGCTACCCCGGATGGGGCAATAGACTATTGCAATGTCCGCTTGCTTGAATACACGGGTTTTTCGGCCAGCGAGATCATCGGTAGCGGCTGGACCAGGCTCCTTCATCCCGACGACGCCGATCAAGCGGCTCGAGTGTGGGTCTCATGTGTCGCAACTGGAAAGCCGTATCGAGTCGAGGTTCGCACCTTCCACGCTTCCGATCGCACGTACCGTTGGTGTGTGACGAGCGCGCTCCCCTTGCTCGACCAACAGGGCCGTATTCTAAAGTGGCACGGCACAGTTGTGGACCTGCACGACTGGAGGCTGGCCCAGGAAGAGCTACGAACTACGCAAGCGAAGCTCGCGCACATGACGCGCGTGATGGCATTGGGGGCACTTACAGCATCAATCGCGCACGAGGTTAACCAGCCGCTGTCCGGCATTATCACTAATTCAAGCACTTGTTTACGGATGCTGTCGGCAGACCCGCCAAATATCGATGGTGCACGGGAAACCGTGCGACGCACGCTTCGCGATGGTAACCGTGCGTCTGAGGTAATAACACGTCTGCGCGCGCTCTTTAGCAAGAAGGATCTTGCGACCGAATCCGTGGACCTTAATGAGGCGGCACGAGAAGTGATGGCACTGTCGTCGAATAGACTACAGCGGGATCACGTGATTATCCGAACTGAATTTGCTAACGGTCTACCGCTTGTCAAAGGTGATCGTGTTCAGCTCCAGCAGGTCATTCAAAATTTTCTCCAGAACGCGTTAGACGCGATGAGCGATGTCGAAGATCGTCCCCGGCAGCTGCTGATCAGAACTGAAAGAGACAAACACGATCATGTGCGGCTAATCGTGCAGGACGCTGGGATTGGATTCGGCTCCCAAAATCCGGATCGTCTCTTCGAAGCATTCTACACGACCAAAAATTACGGTATGGGAATAGGACTATCTGTCAGCCGGTCCATTATCGAGAGTCATCATGGGCGTATATGGGCGGACCCGAATGATGGTCCGGGGGCTACGTTTTCATTTTCGGTCCCGCAGGACCCCGAGGGTGTGACCAACGTCCGCGGTTTTGACGCCCCTCGGACGCCATGCCGAAACGGCGTCGCGAGGAATCCGTGATGGTCGAGCGTTCGCTCGTGTCGGTCGTCGATGACGACGAGTCGGTACGCGAGTCACTACCAGATTTGCTAAGGGAATTCGGCTACGAGGCCAAAGCGTTCTCGTCGGCCGAAGAGTTTCTCGCGTCCGAATACATCGATCAAACCAAATGCCTCATCCTCGATATCGCCATGAGGGGCATGTCCGGACCTGACCTCCAACGAGAGTTGAGGCGTCTTCGGCACCAGATTCCAATTGTCTTCATCACCGCTCACGCAGATGAATCCACGCGTCCGCGACTGCTTGAACACGGCGCTGTGGAGTGTCTGTCAAAGCCATTCAGTGATGCGGCGCTGCTCAATGCGCTTAACAGCGCTTTTCATGTGAGCTGAACGATGCGCCGCGATCTTGCCCTCTTGGGATAGGGCTAATAAAATGTCACTAGTGAGGGCGGCGGCTGACCAAGACGTGAGGTTATCTCCCATGTCCTCCGCAGACTCAACCGTGTTCGTTGTTGACGACGACATTTCCGTGCGTGAGTCGCTTGAATTGCTGATTCGTAATGCCGGCTGGCAGCCGAAGTTATTTGAATCCGCCCAAGAGTTTTTGTGTCACCCACGCGTCTTCGTCCCAAACTGTCTGGTTCTCGACGTCACTCTTCCGGGTTTCAATGGTCTTGATTTGCAGAAGCACATCGCAGTCGATCGGGCGGACATGCCAATTATCTTCATCACGGGCCACGGTGACGTTCCGATGACAGTTGAAGCCATGAAGGGGGGTGCCGTTGAGTTCTTGACGAAGCCCTTCGGCGACGACGTCCTGTTGCTCGACCATCCAACAGGCTCTCGATCGCAGCAGGGCTGCGCTTGATCACGAGACGGAGATACGCGGTCTTCGAGACCGTTACGCGTCACTAAGCCGCCGCGAGCAGCAGGTGATGGCGTTGGTCGTCAGTGGTCTGTTGAATAAACAGGTCGGGTTCGAGATCAGCATTAGCGAGATCACGGTGAAGGCGCACCGAGGTAAGGTGATGGACAAAATGGGCGCCAGATCCCTCGCCGGGCTAGTGACGATGGCCGCAAAACTCCACGCCGCACCGGCGCTCAAAGACTGACACTGCATCGACATGGTATGCTGATCTTTGCGATGGCACGCCAGTTATTGTTGCCTGGCGAGTGTAACCCCATTTTTGAAAGTTATTCGTCCGCGCATCTATCGACGCCTTCCGTGTCGGTGCGAGCCGAGAGAGTTCTTGCTCGCTAACTTTTTGTTGGCTCCTCATTTGCTGTCGTAACCAATCCGAAGGTATCGCCGACACCTTCGTCCAATAGAGTCTGCTTCACCTCTTCCACATGTGTCTCGTTTGAAGGGTAGATAAACTCAACAGGAGCCACAGTTATGCCGACTTATGTATGTTCGCTTCCAGCCGGTCACCTCAGTGATAACCAGAAGGCAGCGCTAGCAGACGCGATCACCCGCATTCACAGCGAGGAGACAGGTGCGCCGCGGTACTTCGTCCAAGTGGAGATGCGAGAGGTTGCCGCGGGTGAGCGCTTTCTCGGCGGTACGCCCGCCAACGGTCAGATTTGGATCAGGGGGGACATTCGGGCCGGCCGGACGGAAAAACAACGCGAGACAATGCTGACCCGTATGATGAATGAAGCGAATGAGATCACGAAGGTCAAGAAGGACGACATTTGGGCGTATATCTGCAATCTCGCTCCAACGGATATGATCGAATACGGAAATGTGCTGCCCCGCCCAGGCGAAGAAACGGCCTGGTACGACAAGTTGCCCGCGTCGTTGAAGGAGTATTTGGCGACACTCGGCACTACCAGGGAAAACTTCACGCTCTAAATGCGAGGAGAGTTTCTGCGCTGCAAAAACAGTTTCGCATTTCATTTGCTTCATGCTCGGCCAAAGCTAACGTCTTCTCATCAAAGAATGTGGAGACGAAATGTTGGAAGCGTTGGCGGAGGCGAAGCAACGCCTCGAAAATACGATAGCTGACTGTGATCTGCGCGATTGTGAGCCCATCGCTGCGGATCCCGGGGTGGTGAGCAGCCTACTTCAGAAATCCATCCGCCGTGGTGAGAGCAAGATCGCACAACGTGCCGCGCTCACATTTCTGAGTCTCAAGGGGGCAGCAATCTGGCGTCGCCTGATGGTGATCGCTTTTGAGGATGTCGGCGTCGGGAGCACTGATGCGGTGACTGCGGTCGTTGCGGCTAGCTCGGATGCTGCCCTTAGGAAAGCATGCGGCGGCAATGAGCGGGTCGCGGTTTTTCTGGCGGGCGTCTTGGCCCAGGCGCCGAAGGACCGATCTGCTGATCATCTCGCCGGCGCTAAGGACCATCCAGATCTAAGGGGATTCACGGAGACGATGGCCAAGTCGCCCGGTGATGGAACGTCCTCAGCGCTGCGCGGTGGTTCGCTCGATTTGCCGAAGAGGGCGATCGCTGCCGTATTGACTGCGTCGCGAGGTAACGGCGCCTTGAGCAACCGTGGTGCGACTCGAGTGTTGGATGTCTACCGTAAACTCGGCGTGCCGGGTGATTTGGTCGTTGCCACCGAAATCGCCGCACTGCGTACGCGCGAGCTGATCACCCTTATGGTACCGCTCATCTGGCTCGCCGTTCGGAAAAGCAAAGAGGCAAGTGTCCGCGACAGCGAAATACCGCCGCTGGTCATGGCCGGCGACTTTCCACTTTATGCATTGGACGAGCACACCCGGTTTGGCCGAG
>Ga0210390_10005995_pt1 | contig 10167 bp, 8 predicted proteins | sample IncBWH11OmetaG_FD_161050 | JGI IMG/M metagenome (GOLD analysis project Ga0210390, IMG submission 161050) | Forest soil microbial communities from Barre Woods Harvard Forest LTER site, Petersham, Massachusetts, United States - Inc-BW-H-11-O ...
GTGCCCTCAACCGGCGGCACATCCGAAGGCGCCGGCAAATAATCCACCACCGCGTCCAGCAACGGCTGAATGCCCTTGTTCTTGAACGCCGAACCGGCAAGCACCGGAACCAGCTTCAGCGCAATCGTCGAACGCCGCAGCGAAGCGCGCAATTCCGCAGGTTCCAGCTTATGCTGTTCCAGATATTTGGTCAGAATGGCGTCGTCGTGCTCCGCGATGTACTCCACCACTTTCTCGCGATGCTCTTTGTAGAATTCCGGTGTCAGAGCCGAAGCCTTCACTGCAACTTCCAGCGCCGGATGCTCCTTCAAATACGCCGCATCCCAGAGCTTCTCCAGCGGCAATGTTTCGTATTCTGCGCCAAGCGTCTCGTCTTTCCAGATAATCGCGCGCTCTTCAATAAAATCAATCACACCAATGAAATTCTCTTCGCGCCCAATCGGGAATTGCAGCGGCACCGGATGCGCCGAAAGCCTCTGCCGCATCGACCGCACTGAATGATCGAAATCTGCGCCAATCCGATCCATCTTGTTGATAAACGCAATGCGCGGCACGCGATACTTGTCCGCCTGGCGCCACACCGTCTCAGACTGTGGCTGCACGCCCGCCACCGCGTCGAAAATGGCTACCGCCCCGTCCAGCACGCGCAGCGATCGCTCCACTTCCACCGTAAAATCCACGTGGCCGGGAGTATCAATAATGTTGATCCGGTATTTCTTGTCAAAACGCACCCAGGACGCAGTCGTCGCGGCCGACGTAATCGTAATTCCGCGCTCCCGCTCCTGCTCCATCCAGTCCATCACCGTGGTGCCGTCGTGCACTTCGCCGATCTTGTAAGTCACACCCGTATAGAAAAGGATGCGCTCGGTTGACGTGGTTTTCCCCGCGTCAATGTGCGCCATGATCCCGATGTTGCGGGTCTGATCGAGTTGTACCAGTCGTGCCATGCGAAATTAGGCCCCGTGCTACCAGCGATAGTGGGCGAACGCTTTGTTCGCTTCCGCCATCCGGTGCACGTCCTCCTTTTTCTTAACCGCTCCGCCGCGTCCATTTGCGGCGTCCATGATTTCTTCCGCCAGCTTGTCCGTCATCGTCTTGCCGCTACGCGTGCGCGAATACAGCACCAGCCAATGAATGGCCAGCGATTGCCTGCGAAACGGATTTACTTCCACCGGCACCTGATAGTTCGCTCCGCCCACGCGCCGCGTCTTCACTTCCAGCACCGGCTTGCAATTCTCAATCGCCTTCTTGAACAGCTTGAACGAATCGTCGTTCGTCTTCTTCGCCACCTGATCCATGGCGTTATAGAAAATCGACTGCGCCGTCGCGCGCTTGCCGTCGTACATCATGCTCGAAATGAACTTCTGCACCAGGTCGCTTCCGAAAACCGGATCCCCTGGAATCTTGCGGCGTAGAACCCATCCTTTACGTGGCATTGTTCCGCTCTCCTACTTCTGTGCGGCTTTGGGCCGCTTGGCGCCGTACTTCGAGCGCGCTTGTTTTCGATTTTCAACGCCTGCTGCATCCAACGTCCCGCGCACGATGTGATAACGCACGCCGGGCAGATCCTTCACGCGGCCGCCGCGCACCAGTACGATGGAGTGTTCCTGCAAATTGTGGCCGATGCCGGGAATGTAAGTAGTGACTTCCGCGCTGTTGGTCAACCGCGCACGTGCTACCTTGCGCAGCGCCGAGTTCGGTTTCTTCGGCGTCTGGGTGTAAACACGAACGCACACTCCGCGCTTCTCAGGACATCCATCCAGCGCGGGTGACTTCGTCTTTACCCGGATCTTCTCCCGGCCGTTACGCACGAGCTGTGAAAACGTCGGCACGCTTTCCCCCTGTTCCCCAAAAAACTCGTTTCGAAAAACTCGCCAGTTGAAAAACTTCGCGCAATTTTCCGCGCACGGCAAATAAGCCCGCGCAGAATTCGGCGAGTGAATGATGCGGAAAAGGCGCCACACCCGAAGGAATTACCAGGTACTCCGCGAAAACGAGTCACCCCAAGGAGTGAACTGCATCTTCTACCAATCTGCGGAGAGGCTCACACGGCTTTGCGGGGCTGGCGCCCCATTTCGGCCGCTCTTTCCTACCCCGTTCCGTCGCTCTTTGTTCCGGGGTACGAAAGACTTCCCTAATCACCACTGGGTCCAATGACCCTCAGACAACCGAGGAAGTATAAGAGAATCAATGGGTCTTGTCAACTCGATTCCATCCAAAAAATAAATCCGCCCGGTTGGCCTGTTCCTTGCTCTCCCGTGAACCGCACCGGCCGTCAGACTCCTGCTCGTTCCTAGCCAGCCCGCCAACAATTTCCGTCACCGTTTCGTGTCGCCACCGCGGCAATATTCCGCAGGCGCTGCCGTCTCAAAATGGGAAAGGGCGCGATTCGAGCGCTCCGTTTAACTATCTGAAAGATTACAAGGTACTTACAGGCAAGCAGCTCTGCTAACGCTAAGTGGGAACTCTTCTCTGTATTGCCCGTCCCCGCATCCTCCCGCATCGACCACACCGCAACCCATTTCATCATTGCCTACGCCGCCCGGTCGTGCCGCTTTACCGCGCCTGCCAACGCACCTACACTGCTTGCGTCTAAGTGATTTCCACACGGAGCAAGGATGAAGAGATTTTACAAGGCTGCATTGTGTGCGCTTCTGTTTTCATCACACGCCGCAGCCCAACAATTAAATTCCAAACAGAACTCATTGCCGGCTGCCACAAAATCGGCAACGCAGAAATCAGCACCCGCGGATTACTCCCAGGAACCCTTCGTCATCGAGCAGTACGTCACCACCGCGCGCTTTGAAAACGATGGCACCAGTGAGCGCAATCTCGCCGTCCGCATCCGTGTGCAAAGCGATGCTGGCGTACAACAACTCGGCGAACTAATCTTCGGCTACAACTCTGCCAACGAAGTGATGGACGTCCATTTCGTGCGCGTGAAAAAGAATGACGGCTCCGTCATCACCGCCTCAGCCGACGCCGTGAAAGACATGACCGCCAGCGTGGCCCGCGACGCTCCCGAATACACGGACTACAAAGAAAAACACGTCACCGTGCCCTCACTCCACGCCGGCGACAGCATTGAATATGAAATCGCAACGCGCACCGTCACTCCGCTCGCGCCCGGAAATTTCTGGTTCGATTACGCCTTTGTAAAAGATGCGATCGTCCTCGACGAGCGCCTCGACGTCAACTTGCCGGCAGGCCGCGTGCACAAATTTATCACCGCGCCAAAGTTCGAGCAGGCGACAGATTTCGCCGGCGATCGCGAAATTCACCACTGGCACCACGCCAACCTCACTCACCCTGACGCATCCGAGCAAGCCAAGAAAAAATCGCAGCCGCCCGCGCAGGCTCAGCCCGACGTGCAATTCACCACCTTCACCTCCTGGGCCCAAGTCGCCGAGTGGTACGCCAGTCTTGAAAAGGGACGCAACGACCCCACGCCCGAAATTCGCGCGAAAACCCAAGATCTCATTCAGGGCCGCGCCACCGAGCTCGACAAAATCGCCGCGCTCTACGATTACGTGGCAAAAAATATCCGCTACGTCAGCCTCTCCTTCGGCCTCGGCCGTTACCAGCCCCATTCGGCCGCCGATGTTTTCAAAAATCAATACGGCGATTGCAACGACAAGCACACTCTCCTCGCCGCCATGCTGCAAGCTGCGAACATCCCCTCCGACGCGGTCCTGATCCCCTTCGCGCGCAAAATAGATCCGGACGTCCCTTCGCCCTCGCAGTTCGATCACATGATCACCGCCGTCCCCATCGGCGACGAATTAATCTGGATGGACTCCACCGCCGAAGTCGCGCCCTTCCGTCTGCTCTCGCCGCCGCTGCGCAATAAATCTGCCCTACTCGTCGAGCCCGATGGCTTTGGCAAAATTGTCCAAACTCCCATGGATCCGCCGTTTCTCTCTACACAGCACGTGGAAATCGCAGCCCGCGTGAACGACCTCGGCAAATTAACCGCCACGCTGCGCTATTTCCTCCGCGGCGACAACGAGTACGCTCTACGCGTCGCCTTCCGCCGCACGCCCCAAACGCAATGGAAAGAACTCGGTCAGACCATCGCCGCGCTCGATGGCATCAAAGGCGAAATCACAAATGTAAAACCGAGCGATCCCTCCGACACGGAAAAACCGTTCGAGCTCGATCTCGATTTCGCGCAAGCGAATTACCTCGACTGGTCCAGCAAGAAATCCAAAGTCGGCGTCCCCCTCCTCGCCATCGGTTTGCCGGACGCCTCAGAAGACTCAACCGACCCTATCCATCTCGGCAGCCCGCTCGACGTCACCATGGACCTGAAAATGACGTTGCCCGACAATTTCTCCGCGCGCGCTCCCGTCGCCGTTTCTGTCGAACGCGATTACGCCGACTTCAAATCCACTTATCATTTCGAAAATCACACGCTCACCGCGCAGCGCTCCTTGAATTTCAAAATGCGCGACCTCCCCGCCGCGCGCGTCAGTGATTACCTCGCCTTCTCCCGCGCCATCGAATCCGATGAAACCCAGCTTCTCGTCGTAGAAAATTCCACTACCGGTGCGCCAACCATTCCCACCACAGCCAGCGCCGACGAACTTCTAGAAGCAGGCATCGCCGCGCTCAACGCCGGAAATGTTCGCGAAGCCATTCCGCTGCTGCAACACGCCGTCCAAATTGATCCCAAAAACAAACAAGGCTGGAACGATCTAGGCCTCGCCTACCTGCGCCTCGGCCAATTCGACGATGCCGCCGCCGCATTCCAGAAACAAATCGCCGCCAATCCCCGCGACGAGCATGTTTACAATTACTTGGGCCTCACACTGCAACAGCAGCAGAAATTTCCCGAGGCCGCCGACGCCTTCCGCAAACAGATCGCAGTAAATCCGCTCGATCCCGTGGCCCACGCCGCCCTCGGAGCGCTTTTCCTCGCGCAGCACAAATATTCCGAAGCCGTGCCGGAACTCGATAAAGCCACCGTCCTCGCGCCAGACAATGCCGAACTCGAGGTCAGCCTCGGCCAGGCGCTCCTCAACACCGGAGAAAAGGACAAAGCGCTGGAAGCATTTGAAAAAGGCGTGGAGGTCTCGCAGACACCTGTGGTGTGGAACAATGTCGCCTACGCTCTTGCCGAGCACAATCTCGAACTCGACAAAGCCGCGCAATACGCTGAATCAGCCATCGCCGCCACCGCCGCGAATCTCCGCAACATCGAGCTTTCGCGTCTCTCGCTCGACGATCTCCATCAGGTCGCCAGCATCGGCGTTTACTGGGACACGCTCGGCTGGATCAATTTCCGCAAAGGCGGCCTCGACCAGGCGGAGAGTTACATCCGCGCTGCCTGGCTGCTCAATCAGCATGGCGAAGTCGGCGATCATCTCGCCCAAATCTATGAAAAACGCGGTGATAAGCAACAAGCTGCGCGCATGTACGCCCAAGCCATCGCCGCTCCGCATTCCGTCCCCGAAACTCGCGCGCGCCTGATCGTTCTGCTAGGTGGCAACGCCGGAATTGACGAGCTCGTCGCGAAAAACAAACCTGAGCTTACGAAATCTCGCGTTTTCCCGGCAGGAGATCTCTTGAAACAAAACGCCCGCGCCGATTTCTTCGTCCTCCTCTCGCCCGGCGCAAAAAATCCGAAAGTCGAAGCGGTAAAATTCGTCAGCGGAAGTCAGGACCTGCGCCCATTCGCAGAAAAACTGCGCGCCCTCGATTTCGGCCCCATGTTTCCCGACGCCGCCCCCGCAAAACTAGTCCGCCGCGGCACGCTCACATGCTCAGCCACAACCGGAAGCTGCACCTTCACCCTGACGCTCCCCGAAGACATCCGCACCCTGAATTAAAAATCGCGGCGCCGATGCCTGGGAACGCCAATCTCCCGATTGGCGTTTGTTGATTTTGACTTTGCTTTTGTAGCGGCCGCCTTCAGCTGGGCGTCTTTGACTTTGACGTTGAATTCTTCGCTGCTAGAAATGGCACTGCGAAGTGAGCGAAAACGAGGGAACCCCGAAACTTCTCGCCGAAAAAAACGCGCCCTACTTAATCTCCATCACTTCCTTCTCTTTAGCCGCCGACAAATCCTCGATCTTCTTCGTCTCCGAATGTGTCACCTTCTCCAGCTCATCCAGCGATCTCTTCCGCTCGTCCTCGCTGATTTTCTTTTCCTTCTCCAATTTCTCCACGCCTTCCTTGATGTCCCGCCTTATATTCCGTATCGCGGTCCGGTGATTTTCCAGCACTTTGTGAATGTGCTTCACCATGTCTTTGCGCCGGTCCTCGGTCAAAGCCGGAATTGGTACGCGCACTACTTTTCCGTCATTGGTCGGATTCAATCCCAGATCCGTCAAACGTATGGCCTTGTCAATCAGCGCCACCGCCCCCGGATCCCATGGCGAAATCACGATCGTCGAAGCGTCCGGCACATTCAACGTCCCCAGCTGATTGATTGGCATCGGCGTTCCGTGATAATCCACGCGCACGTGATCCAGCAGCGCCGTGTTCGCGCGCCCCGTGCGCACGCTCCCCAATTCCTTGCGAAAATCTTCCACGGCTTTTTCCATGCGCGTCCTGGCTTGTGCCAGCGCGTCTTTACTGGTGGCAATCACGGTCATCGAAGAATTCGCCTCCGCCCTTCGTCTCTCACGCCATCGTGACCACTGAGCCGACCCGCTCGCCCAGCACCACGCGCTTCAAATTCCCCGGAACAGTCATATTGAACACCACGATCGGCATTTGGTTGTCCATGCACAACGAGATCGCCGTCGCGTCCATCACCGAAAGCCCCTTTTGCAGCACGTCGAGGTAAGTGATCGTCTCGAACTTCGTCGCACCCTTCACTTTTTCGGGGTCTGCGTCATACACGCCGTCAACGCGGGTGGCCTTCAGAATTACTTGCGCCTTGATTTCCATCGCGCGCAACGCTGCTGCCGTGTCCGTGGAAAAATAGGGGTTCCCGGTGCCCGCTGCGAAAATCACCACGCGGCCTTTCTCCAGATGGCGCGTCGCGCGCCGCCGAATGAAAGGTTCCGCCACCTGGTGCATTTCAATCGCGCTCAACAATCGCGTGTGGCAACCTGCTTTCTCCAGCGCGTCCAGCATCGCCAGCCCGTTGATCACCGTCGCCAGCATGCCCATGTAATCGCCGGTCGCGCGATCAATCGCCAATTCCTTCTGCCGCGTCCCGCGAAAAAAATTCCCGCCGCCCACCACGATCGCCACCTGCACGCCCAGGTCGCAAATCTCTTTCACCTCATGCGCCATTCCCTGGATTGTCTCGGCGTGAATTCCTGACTCCTGCGGCCCGGCCAGCGACTCACCGGAAAGTTTCAAAACGAGCCGCTGATAAACCGGCCCCCCATTCGTGGCAGCGATTTCCGGCACGGAAGTTTGTATCGAAGAATTTCCCCTGGAATCGCTGCTCGCCGGCGCCTTCTGCCCCTTGCTTCGTGCGGCTTTTTTGGTCACGGATGAGCCAGCCCCTCTGGCCGCGCGTATTTTAGCAGAGAATCCCCGCAAACTCTCACAACCTTGCGCCGCGCCATTTAATCGACTGCTGTAGGCGCGGGTCTCAGACCCGCCCGCCGTTCGTCGGCCCGTCCGCGCAAAAAAAATCCGCCGCAAACGCGGCGGATCGAAAAACGCTTCACTCAGAGCAAGAATCTACGCGCTCGGCACCGGCACGGGGGCCTCAGGTTCAGCGCCAGCCGCTGGCCGCTGCCCCGCCGCATCCATCTCGCCCACCTTAAATCGCGAAAAACGCCGCACCGCGATATTCTCCCCGATCTTCGCAATCGTGTGGTCAATCAGCTCCTTCACCGTCAACCCCTCGTCCTTGATGAAGTGCTGCTCGTACAAGCAATTCTCTTCGTAAAATTTTTCCATCTTGCCGTTGACGATCTTTTCGACCACTTCGGGTGGCTTCCCCGTCGCCTTCGCCTGTTCCTTGTAAATTTCCCGCTCGCGGTCCAGCGTTTCCTGTGTCACGTCCTCGCGCCGCAGAAAACGCGGATCCAGCGCCGCGATATGCATCGCCACGTCGTGGCACAGCCGCTGAAAATCGTCCGTGCGCGCCACGAAATCGCTCTCGCAGTTCACTTCGATCAGCACGCCGATTTTCCCGCCCGCGTGAATGTAGCAGCTCACCAATCCCTCGGACGTCGCCCGCTGCGCCTTCTTCGCCGCTGTCGCCTGCCCCTTCTTACGCAACAAATCAATCGCCCGCTCGATGTCGCCGGTCGCTTCCACCAGCGCCTCGCGGCATGCCGCGAAACCCACGCCGGTGCGGTCGCGCAGTTCCTTCACCTGCTGCGCCGAAATATTCGGTTTTCCGTCTGCTGTTGCCATAATTGTACTTAATTCCTTTTTATGAATTGGGGACGCACTCCGCGCGTAGCTGGACCGCCCCGCCCAACTCCAGCAATCGCATCTGAAAACGCGAGGAACCGCTGCTATCGAGGCTGCGTCTCGTCTTCGGTCGGCACGGCTGCGGCGGCTGCTTCTTCGGCCGCCACCACATCACCCGGCTCCCCTTCCACGAAATCGCCTTCCTGTTTCTCGTAAACTTCGTAGGCGCTGGTGTCCACGTAATCCACGCCTTCTTCGCCGCTGCCTTCAATCGCCTTCTGATCGGCAATCTGCGTCTGCTCGAAGGATTGGTGGCCCACAATCACCGCATCCGAAATCTTCGAAGTGAACAGGCGAATCGCGCGCAACGCATCATCGTTGCCCGGGATCACCCAATCCACCAGATCCGGATCGCAATTCGTATCCACGATCGCCACCACTGGAATGCCCATGCGGCGCGCTTCGTGCACTGCGATCAGCTCCGCGTTCGGATCAATCACAAACAGCGCATCCGGCAGCGTGGTCATGTTTTCCACGCCGGAAAAATTCTGCTTCAAATGCTTCAACTCACGTTCCAGCCGCGCCGCCTCTTTCTTAGAAAACTGCGCCATCCGCCCGTCTTCCACCATGCCCTTCAGCAGTTTCAACCGCTTGATGGATTTCTGCAGCGTCACCCAGTTCGTCATGGTGCCGCCCAGCCAGCGGTGGTTCACGTAGAACATGCCGCAGCGGTTCGCTTCTTCAGCGATGGCTTCCTGCGCCTGGCGTTTCGTCCCGAGAAAAAGAACTCGTTTGCCTTGTCCCGCCAGCTCGGCCACGTAACGCGCGGCATCGCGGAACATCTTCAAGGTCTTTTGCAGGTCAATAATGTGGATTCCATTGCGTTCCCCGAAAATATATTCCTTCATCTTCGGGTTCCAGCGGCGCGTCTGGTGGCCAAAATGAACTCCAGCCTCCAGCAGCTCTTTCATCGTAATTTCGACTCCCAAAGTTCCTCCTCTCGTGAAGGGATGCTTAATTCCCCGCGACCCACATGCGATCGCTAAGGCAGCATCCTTTTTTGCCGGTCCTTCCCGGCCGTGAATTAATCAAGCCCCAATTCCTCGAAGCCTGATCCGTACCCAACCACCAAAAACTAACGACAACTCTGTAGGGGCGGGTCTCAGACCCGCCCGCCTTTGTTGTTGCCGTCGCAGTTGCTTTTCGCCGTCATCCTGAGCGCAGCGAAGGACCTCTCTTCGCTCGTATCCACGCCCAACCGCCAGCCTGCAAACTACCGTTTGCTGAACTGGCTTGCCCAGAGGACCCGACTGCGTCGGGTCCGAAGGGAACCGGCCACTTTACCGCTTGCTGAACTGGAATCTCCGTCGCGCGCCCTTCTGCCCGTACTTCTTGCGTTCCTTCATGCGCGGATCCCGCGTCAAAAATCCATTCTTGCGCAGCGCCGGGCGCAATTCCGGGTTCAGCCTCGAAAGCGCGCGCGAAAGACCCATGCGCACCGCTCCCGACTGTCCGCCCACTCCGCCGCCCTTCACGATGCACTTCACTTCCACCTGGTCCAGCATCTGCGTGAATTTCAGCGGCTCGACAGCCGCCGTGTTCCACGCCACGTTGCGGAAATATTCATCCACCGGCCGGCCGTTCACCGTGAACCGCGCCGCGCCCTGCTTGATGTACACGCGCGCGATCGATTCCCGCCGGCGTCCCGTGCCGTAAAATTGTTTTGCTGTTCCTTCCAGCGAACTCGCACCTGAACTCAAAGTTCCTCCTAATTTTCCCGAACGAACTCCGTAAACGGAGCACCGCCAAGGACAAGCCTGAATCGTCCCTGCGGAC
>Ga0210390_10006001_pt1 | contig 10163 bp, 6 predicted proteins | sample IncBWH11OmetaG_FD_161050 | JGI IMG/M metagenome (GOLD analysis project Ga0210390, IMG submission 161050) | Forest soil microbial communities from Barre Woods Harvard Forest LTER site, Petersham, Massachusetts, United States - Inc-BW-H-11-O ...
AAAGCGCGGTTCCCAGCGGCAGTCTGAGTTACCCGTATCGCGTCGCGGTCGATGCCAGCGGCAACGTGTACATCAGCAATACGCAAGGCAATGAAATTCTCAAAGAGACCCTGGCGAATGGCGTCTACACCGAGAGCGTAGTGGTATCCACAGGCCTGGCCACGCCCTACGGAGTCGCGGTGGATGGTAGCGGCAATGTGTACATTGCCGACAATGGCCACAATCGGGTCGTGAAAGAGACCCCGTCGGGCAGCTCGTATATCCAGACCGTAGTTACCACCACGGCCTTGTCCTATCCCACCGGAGTAGCTGCGGACGCAAGCGGAAATCTCTACATTGCCGACACCGGCCACGGGCGAATCCTGGTCGAGAGGCCGTCGGGAGCAAGCTATATCGAAACCGCGCTCACCTACGCCAGCAACTTCGCTCAGATCGTCGGCATAGCCGTGGACTCCAGCGGCAATATCTATGTGAGCGACATCGATAATAACGCTGTCTACAAGGAAACATATTCCGCCGGGAGTTATACGCCGAGCACGATTTCGACCAGCGGCCTCTCCTATCCATACGATATTGCCGTGGATGCATCCGGCAATCTTTACATCAGCGATTTCTCCAACGACCGAATCGTATTGGAAACGAATAATTCGGGCTCGTATACGCAGAGCGTCGTGCCGACAGCAACACTGGGCGGACCCCTGGGCATAGCCATCGGCGCAGGTGGCCTGTATATCGCCGACACCTTTGGCCAAACTATCCAGGAACTACAGTGGTCGGCTGGGAATTTCGGGCCCGTGAATGTGAGCTCCTCTGCCGGACCGATCGATATGCTTTTTCAGTTCTACGGGAGTTCCGGAACACTATCGTTGACGGGTACGCAGGTGCTGACGGGAGGCGCAACCGGCCTCGATTATACCGACGCGGATTCGGGAAACTGCTCGGCCTCGAGTCCTTACAGCCCAGGCGACTTCTGCTGGGTGAGCGTGGATTTCACCCCTCAATATCCCGGCACAAGGATGGGAGCAGCGCAATTGCTTGGCACGAGCGGAGCCGTGCTTGCCAACGGTTACGTCAATGGCATGGGAATGGGTCCGCAAATCAATTATTTTTTCCCAGCCGAATTTTTCGAATATTACGTAATCCGCATCGCCGGTTCATTCTCTCCTTACAACCTGACCAATCCCTTTGGCACGGCGGTGGACTACAGCGGCAATGTCTATGTTGTCGACTACAACCTGAACACCGTCTACAAAGAGACGCTGTCGGCAGGCGCCTATACGCAGAGTACGGTTGCCACTGGTTTGAATAATCCCGAAGGGGTGGCGGTCGATGGCGCCGGAAACGTGTACATCTGCGATAGCGGAAACAACCAGATTTTGCTGGAAACAAATTCAGGCGGAAGCTGGGTGCAGTCGGCGATTGCAACCGGTCTCAACTTTCCCACCGGCGTGGTCGTCGATGCGCTCGGCAACGTCTATTTCTCCAGCTTCAGCGACGGAGCGGTGTATGAAATCGCGCTGTCTGGAGGTGTTTACTCCTCGCCGGCTACCCTGGTCACGGGCCTGCTTGAGCCAAGGAAGTTCGCGCTCGATGCCAGCGGGAACCTTTATATCGCCGACACCGGCAACAGCCGCGTCGTCAAGGAGACGCTCTCCGGAGGCAGCTACACGCAGTCGGTGATCGGAAGCGGAATGCACTATCCGTACGCCGTCGCCGTGGCTCCCAATGGCACCGTCTTTGTCGCCGACACGATCAACAGCAGGATTCTTGCGGAAACCTGGTCGGACGGCAGCTATACCCAGTCGGTGTGGATTCCCGGTCCTCCGGCTTACGACCTTCAGGTGGACCAGATGGGCAACCTGATTTTCCCCGATCCAGCCGATGCGACTGTGTTCCTTATCGACTTTGCGCTGGTACCGCCCAATATGTCATTTGCCGGCACCAACGTCGGCAGCACCAGTTCCGATAGCCCCCAGACGCTGATGATCACCAACGTCGGCAACCAGCCCCTGACCGCGACGACTCCGGGTCTCGTCGTCACCGGACCCAACTTTGTGCTGGTCGCCGGCTCGGGGAGTCCCGAAGATTGCGCCACCGGCTTCTCTGCTGCTCCGCTTGCTCCGGGAGCCAGCTGCAATCTCAACATCAGCTTTGAGCCGCAGGCCGTCGGCGTTCTCGCCAGCACGGCGGTCTTCACCGATAACGCACTCAACGTCAGCTCCTCCAGCCAGACCATCCCGTTGCAAGGCACGGGTCTGCCCCAGAGCCAGACCATCACGTTCGGGGCACTCTCGAATTTGATGTTCGGCAGCGCGCCCTTCACGCTGGCCGCAACCGCGTCCTCGGGCCTGCCGGTCAGCTTCTCGTCAACCACCACGTCGGTCTGTACGGTTTCGGGCAGCACGGCCACGCTGGTTGCCGTGGGCACGTGCACCATTCAGGCGTCGCAGGCGGGCAACGCGACCTATGCCGCCGCCACGCCCGTCAGCCAGAGCTTCCAAGTGACACAGCCCTCCCAAACCAGCCAGACGATCACCTTTGGGTCGCTCTCGAATATGGCGCTGGGCAGCGCGCCCTTCACGCTGACCGCAACCGCGTCCTCGGGCCTGGCGGTCAGCTTCGCTTCAACCACCACGTCGGTCTGCACGGTGTCGGGCAGCACCTCCACATTGGTTGCCCTAGGCACGTGCAGCATTCAGGCGACGCAAACCGGGAATGCGACCTATGCCGCCGCCACGCCCGTCAGCCAAAGCTTCCAGGTCGAGGCCGCGACCTTCACCGTGACCTCGAATCCCACGAGCGCGACCATAGCCCCGGGACAATCGGCCGCGTTTACCTTTACGGTGACGCCGCAGGGTTCCTACACCAGCCCGATCAGCTTCTCCTGCGGCAGTTTGCCCGCCGTGGCCGCGTGCTCCTTTAGTCCGGCTACCGTCACTCCGGACGCGAACCCGGCAACAACTACGCTCACGATCACGACCGCACCTCAAAGTGCGCTTTTGAATCCGAGCCCGCGTGGCGGCTGGTCGAGTCCGTTGACGGCAACCTGGCTGGTGTTGCCCAGTATGGTGTTGCCCGGGATGCTCTTGGGTATGGTAGCGATCGCGGCGCCCAGGCGCAGAAAATTCCTGAGCTGCTGCCTGCTGTTTTTGGTGGCGGGTGGTTGCGTGTTGCAGTCGGCTTGCGCTGGAGTAAGTTCCAGGAACCTCACTCCGCCCGGCACCTACACCATCAATGTTGCGGCTACCGCTGGCTCGACCCAGCAGACCGTCGCCGTGACGTTGACCGTGCGCTGATGGCTCACGGTTGAGCCGACGGCGAACTAAGGAAAGTAATTCAGGTACTGGGTCAGTTTCCTAAACTGACCCAGTACCTATTTCCAATGGTGTCCGCGTTGGTTCGGACGGGGTACCTGGTCTCTTTGAGCTTTACTTCTTGGGCCGCGACTCCGGCGGCACCAGGCCTGCGAGGCGGTAGTACACAACCAGCTGGCCGTAGTGTTCACCGCTATGCTCGATGATGCCGTATGCAATGTCGAGAACACGCGCTTTCTGACCAGGGTAATAAACAACCTCCGTCATCAGGCCTTTTTCGCCTTTCGACTGGATGGCGGCTGCGCCATCGGCGAAGGATTTCTTGACGAACGCAACGATGTCGGCCTTGGACTTGTACTGCTCGCGCTTGGGATCTTCTGCTGCCTGTTGCTCCTTCCCCATGACGGGATTGATGAAGAAATAGTTCGATCCTGCCGCGTGCAGCAACTGCTCTGCGAAGGTGCGTTCGGCCGGCGTGGGCTTGAAGTCGTATTTGTCCTCAGGAAAATCCTCGGCCATGGCGATGAGTTTGCGGCCAACCTCGTTCCAGGAATCCAGCACGACCTTCAATTCGGGGTCGGCAGGTTTAACGGCTGCTTCTTTCTTCGTTGCGTCCAGCTTCATCGCCTCATTTTTCATCGCGTCATCCTTCATCGCGTCCTGGGCATGGGCGGGAAATGCGAATGCCAGCAGGACGATAGCGAGAAACGGTATTGTTTTCATTTCTTTCTCCACGATTGAGTTTCACGAATCAAAGCTTCAGCTTCTTATTTCGCCTGCGCGAGCTTCGCAACAACCTCAGCAACTTTATCGAGTACCTGGTGCATCCCCTCCAGTTGACCGCTATTTTTCGCGCTCTCCATGGGTTCATTTCCAATGAAGGTGAGTTTCGTCTGGCCGTTTCCAAAATCCTCAAACAGAATCACGTCGTGCGCACCTTCTATAGCCTCATGTTCTATTCCCAATTGTGCAGGCTCGACCTTGTTTCCCTCCGAGTCCGAAAAGTACATGGAGGAAACGATCTTTTCCAGGGGAACAATCTCATGGTATTCACCGCCATGCCAGAAGTCCTGTCCATCCGGCGTTCTCGTGCAGATGAGATATTTTCCTCCCACGCGAAAATCCATCTTGCAAACCGGCGAAGTAAAACCCTTCGGCCCCCACCACTGCATCACGTACTTCGGGTCTGTCCACGCCTTCCACACCAACTCGCGTGGGGCATCAAACACTCTTGTAACGACCATCCGCTCGATTTCGTTCACCGTGTTTTTTGTCATCTCTGACCTCCTCTTTCTTCACTTGATCTTTCTTCATTTGATTTACAACTGCTTCCAGTTTGTCGAAACTCTCTTCCCAGAATCGGCGATAGCTAAACGCCCAGTCGCGGACTGTTTTGATCGCCTCTGGCCTCAGCGTGCACACACTCTCTCGTCCACGCTTCGTCTTGCTCACAATCCGCGCCCGCACCAGGTAGGCGATATGTTTTGAAATCATCTGCTGCGAGAGTGCAAACGGTTCGGTCAATCCGTGCACAGAGGCCGGCCCATGGGAGAGTCGTTCAATCATTGCCCGCCGGGTCGGATCGGACAAGGCGGCAAACGTTGTGCCTAATTTATCCACAACCATATGGTAGTGGAGTATTGGGCAGTGTCAAGTGTGGATTTTGCGATCCTACATTTCTGATCCCCAAAGTGCCACGCGTTGGCCGGCAATTTTCCGTACGGGCTACACTGGAGGAGGTATTGGGGGATCGATATGCGTAGACTCAAAATCATCGAGCATATCTCGCTCGATGGCGTCGTCCAGACGACCAGCAGTGCGGAGGACGATTTCCCATACGGCGACTGGACCGCGCCGTATCGCTCGCCTGCCGGGCTACAGATAGTGAATGAGATGTACGGCAAGACTTGCGACCTGCTGCTGGGCCGCCGAACGTACGACTTGCTCGCGAGTTTCTGGCCGAAAGCGCCGAAGGGTCCGATGGCAGACCGCCTCAATGCGGCGACGAAGTACGTCGTGACTCACCGACCGGAGAGTTTGGAGTGGGGTCCATTCGAGGTCATCGGATCGGACCTCGCCGATAGCGTTCGCCGCATAAAGGCCAAGAACGGTCCCGACCTGATGGTCCCAGGCAGTTCAACGCTGACTTCCGTACTGCTCGATCACGGACTGGCGGACGAGTTAATTCTGCTGGTCAATCCAATTGTCCTGGGCAAAGGCAAACGATTTTTTCAGGGCGGGTCACTGCCACGCGGATTTGCCCTAGGCAGCTCCCTGGCCTTGCCGGCAGGCATACTCGTCAACGTCTACAAGCTCATTCCCACGCTGGCCGAGGAGGCCGTGTCACGCGCCAAGTTGGAACGCGAATTCGAGATTGCCCGCGAAGTGCAGGAGCGCTTGTTTCCACAGACCTTCCCCAACGTTGCAGGGGTAGAGATTGCCGCGCACTGCCGACCTGCCCAGGCAGTCGGTGGCGACTACTACGACCTCATCGACATCCGGGATGGCTCGGTGGCTGGATCAGGGCATACAGCCGGCGAAACGGTTGCTTCCGCCAGCGGAACAATGGCGCACGGGTGCGACCGCCTGGGAATCGCGATCGGAGACATTAGTGGCAAAGGAATGTCCGCCGCCCTGTTGATGGCAAGTCTTCATGCCAGCATGCGAGGTCAGGTGCTGAGTGGCGCTGGCGATCTGGGGACCAAGATGGCCAATGTCAATCGCCTTCTCTACGCCGCGTCCCAGGCCAATCGCTATGCCACGTTTTTCTATGCCGAACTGGATTGCGCCTCGCGGACGTTGCACTACGTGAACGGCGGACACAATCCTCCGGCGGTGCTGCGCAAAGAAGATGGTGCGTGGCGAGTGTTGCGCCTGGCGGACGGCGGCCCCGTCGTCGGGCTGCTGGCCGACGCGGTCTACAAGGAGCAGATGCTGCACCTGCTTACCGGCGATATTTTTCTGGCCTTTACTGACGGCATCAGCGAAGCCATGAACGCCTCAGAAGACGAGTGGGGCGAGAACCGGATGATCGCCGCTGCGCAAGCGCACGCGGACCTGAATGCCGAGAAGCTGATGCAGTGCTTGTTTAGCGCGGCAGACGCCTTTGCCGCCGGCGCGCCGCAGCACGATGACATGACGCTGGTCGTGCTGCGATTCTGAGTGCGAGATTCGCCCGTTTCCCTGTAAACGCTACACTGGAAGAGGCACGGTGCCGCGAGTTGCTCTTTCAAAATGATCTCTTTCTCAAACATCAATAAGCAGTATGGCAAGCAGTTGCTCTTTGTCGATGCTTCGTTTCAGTTGAATCCCGGCGAAAAAGTCGGGCTGGTCGGTCCCAATGGGGCGGGCAAGACAACGCTGTTCCGGATGGTGGTCGGCGAGGAATCTCCTGACGACGGCACGGTCTCTGTCCCCAAGAAGTTGACGATCGGCTACTTCCGTCAGGACGTCGAGGAAATGCAGGGGCGTTCGGTTCTGGATGAGGCGATCGCAGGGAGCGGACGCGTCGGCGATCTGCACCACGAGCTCGAAGCCTTGCAGCGGGAAATGTCCGACCCTGACAAGGCGGATGACATGGACCGCATCCTTGATCGCTTCGGTCACGTGCAGGAGGAGTACGAGCATTTGGGCGGTTACGCGCTCGAATCGCAAGCCCGTGAAGTGCTGCATGGGTTGGGATTCAAAGACGATCAGATTGACGGCGACGTGGGCGCTCTCTCGGGCGGATGGAAAATGCGGGTTGCGCTGGCGCGCGTCCTGCTCGGAATGCCGGATGTATTGCTGATGGACGAACCGACCAACCATCTCGACATCGAATCCATTATCTGGCTCGAAGAGTTTCTCAAGTCATTTCCCGGCGCGCTGCTCATGACCTCACACGACCGCGAGTTCATGAATCGTCTGGTCTCAAAGATTGCAGAGATCGATGGCGGCGAAATCATCACCTACTCGGGTAACTACGACTTCTACGAGCGAGAGCGCGCGATCCGAGAGAGCAATCAGCAGGCGGCGTTCGCCCGGCAGCAGTCCATGCTGGCCAAGGAACAGCGCTTCATTGATCGTTTCAGGACGCACGCGGCTAAAGCGGCCCAGGTGCAGAGCCGGATCAAGGCCTTGGATAAGATCGAGAAGATCGAACTGCCCAAAAAACGGCAGGTCGTGAAATTCGACTTTCGCGTTCCACCACGATCCGGAGAACAGGTGGCCGTGCTTGAGAATCTGCACAAGAGTTACGGCCCGCGCGTGATTTACGAAGGATTCAACCTCACCATCCGCCGCGGAGAACGCTGGGCCGTCATGGGAAGAAACGGCGCGGGCAAGACTACGCTTCTTAAAATGATTGCCGGAGCCAGCGCCCCGGATGCGGGAAGCGTGCGGCTCGGCGCCAGCCTGTATATGGGCTACTTCGCGCAACAATCTTTAGACACGCTCAATCCCGATCTCACCGTCGCCGAACAGTTGCAACAGGATTTTCCCCAGGACAGTATCGGGGCGCTGCGGAATCTGGCGGGAGCATTCCAGTTCTCCGGCGACGACACGGATAAAAAAATCCGCGCCCTCTCCGGCGGAGAAAAGTCGCGGCTGGCCATCGCGCGCATGCTCTTCAACCCGCCGAACTTCCTGGTGCTCGACGAACCGACCAATCACCTGGACCTTGCGACCAAGGAAATGCTGGTGGACGCCCTGAAAGATTTTGAAGGCACCATGATCTTCGTATCGCATGACCGCATGTTCCTTCGCGGCCTCGGCTCACGTGTGCTGGAACTGGGCGGCGAGAGCGGCACGGACCGGAATCCCACGGTTTATCCGGGCACCTATGTTGAATATGTCCAGAAGCTGGGACATGAGGCGCCGGGGATCTATTCGTAGATTTACGCTTCGGACTCAGGCCGCGTAAGAAGCGTCACTGCATTGGTCCGTGGTACCCGCCGGCCAGCCCCGGGCGTTACTATTTGGTTACAGGGTACCCCCCCCTTTTTTTTTGCAAAATGCTTAGAATCATCGAGTTAGCGAGAAATTCCTGCCAAAATATTCAGCCTAAACGACTTAGAGATCATATTCTAGATAACACAGGACTTAGCGCTGGATGGCGCGGCCGCGTTTCCTTTCGCTTCCGGGCTGCGCGTACTCCCTTGCCGGGACAATGATCAAATAAAAAGTGGTATGACCGCAAGGTCAGATGTCACAAGGAGGCTGTGGAAAAGCTGCCTTCATGCTGTGCCTGCTGGAGATCACGTGGTTGGAATATATTGCCAGGGCGGCTCTCCCCCCGCGGACGTAATTCCTAGAGTCGGGAGAACTGCGAGAATTGTTTCGCGGCTGGGAAAAAACAACTGTGCCAGCCCCGTCTGTCCCTCCATTTGCCGTCCCTCCATTTGCCCATAGTGTTCATAGCTCCCGTGATCCAGTTGCGAGAGAACTCAATTTTGATCTTCTCGGTCTCACCGACCTCAACGGTAAATTTCATGCTGACCTCCGATGGTCGCGATGCCACGTAACGATGATGCGGGGCGAATCGCGGGTGCGTCGACTCCAGCCGGCGGCAATCCTGTCGAGCTCATGGGCGTATTGTCACGTACGACCGAATCCGTTAAACTGGGCGCGTCCTTCGAACTCCAAGGGTCATGGGCAGATAACGCCAGTTCTCATCCATGAAAATCGTCCGCTATGGTGCGTCCAACACGATCGTCGACACGCCCCATTCCGGGGTTATTCGTACCGAACTGATTGGGCATCTGACCGCGACCGAGGTCTTCTACGAGCCACGCGTGAGGCTCAGAATACATTTCCACGGGCTCCGCATGAAACGGGTTCTGCTGCGTTTGATCGTGTTTGGGTGTTTAGTCGCCACTCGACCTGCATGGGCCGATCAACTCGATTTTCGGCTCCAGCCGCCGAAGCGTGCGTTGACGCAGGCGCCGGCGGAGTTATCGGGGCTTTGGCTTTGGCGAACTGAGGGCTACGGATACGTCATACAGGTGGTCGGTGACTTGCTCAAGGCGTTCGAGGTGACTGATCTGAGCTGTATCCCGAGTTTCCAGGCGCGTCAGGTCGAGCAGGACGGATCCCGCGTCGTTTTCGAGCGAGTGGACGACTCGTCGAGGCTCGTATTCGTCGGTGCCACGGGAGCGGCCGATCAAGGCCGCCTGACCTATACCAACGCCGAATCGGCCATGATTTTGCATCGCGTGGACTCATTCCCCGCGGTCTGTGACCGGACCACGACCGATGACTCTATCACCAACTTCGACGTGTTCTGGGAAACGTATCGAGAGCAGTATCCGTTTTTTCATCTCCACCACGTGGACTGGCAAGCCACGCGTGATCACTTTCGCCCTCTCGTCATCCATGCGTCACCCCCTGAGCTCTTCGGTGTGCTGCGCGCGATGATCGAGCCGCTTCACGATCACCACACCTACATCTACTCGACCACGGACACATCGCTCGACTATGGCGGTGAGCGCCCCGATCCCGATCCGATCGGTGACGCCGGTCGTGCGCGGGCGCTCGAGATCATACAGAATCGTTTCCTGGTCGTTCCTCTCCTTTCGTTGGCCAACGGCAAGGTGTCGTTCGGCATGCTGCGGGACTCCATCGGATATCTGCGGGTGATGGGGTTCGGGGCGTACTATGCGGACAGAAGCTACGAGCGGCAGGGAGAGGATAGGTTCGCGGCCGATCTGCGTGCGCTGGACGCCGCGCTCGACACGATCTTCGCACCCTCCGCTGGATGGCGAGGGCTCGTCATCGACATGCGGTTCAGTGGCGGTGGTGCCAGTGCACTCGGCTTGGCGATCGCCAGCCGGCTGGCGACGGCGCCTTACACGGCTTATGCAATAGTCGCGC
>Ga0210390_10006002_pt1 | contig 10162 bp, 8 predicted proteins | sample IncBWH11OmetaG_FD_161050 | JGI IMG/M metagenome (GOLD analysis project Ga0210390, IMG submission 161050) | Forest soil microbial communities from Barre Woods Harvard Forest LTER site, Petersham, Massachusetts, United States - Inc-BW-H-11-O ...
AGACGATCCGCGAACAGGCCTATGAGCTGTGGGACCATGCGGGCAGGCCGAATGGTCGAAGCGACGAATTCTGGTTTGCTGCGAGAGCCGAATTCGAACGCGAAGAGGAGACAGGAGAGGGAAACCACGGCGCGCATGTCCCCCCGCATGGGGAGGCGGTCTCGTGATGAACGGAGCGTCGAGGCGCGGGGCGTGGGGAAACCTGTCTTCTTTGGACGGTTTCGGCCGGCGAGCGGGCCGCGCCCGCTTCAACGGCCACTGCTACCGCCAGCGCCGCGCCCGGTGTTGTTCTGTGCATAGCTGATGGGATCGTAAGGATTGTAGTCCACGTAGCGGCCGGCGAAGACCTGGGAGGGCGGCTGCGACGAGGGATTGATCAGCAAGCGCGCGGCCGCGGTCGACTGAGGAAAACCATGCGGATGTGTTTCAAGGGTGTTGTCACGCGAACGATAGCGCGCATCCGTTTGGCGGGTAAGATGGCGCATGATGATCTCGCTTGCCCGCCACCAGTTCCCCGCTGTGATCATCCGGCACGCCGTTTGGCTTTATGTGCGTTTCACGCTCAGCTATCGCGACGTCGAAGATCTGCTGGCGGAGCGCGGTCTGGATGTCTCCTATTGATCGTGTCGTGATCGGCCGGGCGACCATCCGAATCCAACTGTCGGAGGTTTCGGAGGAAAACGACAGCGCGAGGATTCTGACGCTTTCCTGGACCCGGCCGTCACCCTATCGCAAGCGCGAGATCATCCAGGGCGCAAACGATGCGGAGACTACGGCCGCCCGATGCCCGCCAACGCGCGTGCGATCCTGCTCGAAGCCCTTCGGGACGCCCATCGCTGGCTGGACGAACTTCTTTCCGATCCCCGCCTGACGTTGGAGTCGATCGCTTCGCGAGAGGACAAGAGCGAGCGTTCGATCCGGATGACCCTGTCGCTCGCTTTCCTCGCCCCCGACATCCTCAAGGCGGCAGTCGAAGGACGCCTGCCGCGCGGCTTTGGTCTCAAGCGTCTCGTCGACCTACCGATGGCCTGGCCGGACCAGTGGCGGGCGCTCGGACTGCAGGCGCCGGCGCAGGCGTAAGGAACGATCCCCTGCTCGTTTGCCTTCCCGCGAGGGGCTGATCCAACCGTCCCATCTGAGGTGGGGTCAAGCGTCGAGGTTCGAACCCCGAATTGCCGTTCGAAGTGGGCGCGGTGGACACGTGGCAAACAGCAACCTTGGAAACGGAAATTTGCGGCCAGAGACTTTCGGCACGACGCGCCAGGAATTGCCCCTGATAATCGCCGGACTCCCACTGAGACCGATCCTTGGCGAGGCAAACTACGGAAATGTCGTGCTATCCTGTGGCGTAGGAAATCACGTCGATTTGCGCGGACTACCTGGTGGAGCTGAGGGGATTCAAACCACGATGCTCTTGGCGATGCCTTCGAGTAACCGCAGCCAGCCCGCGCCTGTCATTCGAGCGAAGGCTTAAATCAGAAGCCTTCGCTATTCCCGAGCGCCACCGCGATGCCATAGCAGAATGTCTCGAGTAGGTCGTCCTCTCGGTCGCTTCCTCGGTCGCCAACACGAAAGCTCTCGACTTGGTCAAGCAGGTGATTTCTTGAGCGTCGCTTGTGGATGACCGTCTTCGCTTCGATGCAGCGCTGCCGATTCACGAGATCTGCGACAGGGTTAAATCGATGATGCTCGATGCCTGATCGGCGATCGCGGGTGAGCAGATCAAAGGAACTGGCCCGTAGGGCTCCTGGCAATGATTCTCACACGGCCGATCGCCGTACCTTGGTTTCCACGCGGCGCGCTTTCGCTGGCTTTTTCGCGATCGCAGCGGGCAGCAGCGCGCTTCGGATGTTCTCAGAATCATAGAGGCGCAGAAGGAAATATCCGATTCCGGCGACGCCCAGCAGCAGATTGGGGGATTCGCCTGCGCCCGGGACGCCGCATGGCCAGGGCGAACGCGTGTCCTCGAAGCGATCGAGCGCGCGAGTCCCGGCGTTCTCGGCTTCGCGTCTGAGATCCGGCCGCGACAAGACGTCGGCTGCTAGAATGAGCAGATCGGCGTTTCCGCCGTCGCCGTGACAGAGCGAGAAATTTCCGGTTCCGAGCGACGCCTGTCCCAACATCGCCGCTGTCGTGCGCACCGCTGTTTCGGCTTCCGCCAGGATCGACACATCATCCGGGAAAAGCTGATGGAGGGCAAGCCTGGCGAATCCGATGCCGGGCGCGCCATGGCACCACGCCAGCATGCATGGCGCTTCGCCGGTCGGTCCCGGCTGAACGAAACTGCGCAGATCGGGCCAGTTGCCCTCGGAGGCGCGAAAATAGGCGCGTTCGTAGCGCAAGCCCTCGCGAGCCGCGTCAAGAAAGTCGCGCCGTCCTGTCGTTGCGGAGAGGATTCCAAGTGCGTAGGCGATCCCTGAGACGCCATGCGCGAAGCCAAGCAGATGAGGCCCATTGGGCATGCCGAGAGTATCCCAGGACCAACCTTTATCGGTGCGAGAGGCCACGCGAACCAGGTGCTCGCCGTGGCGGACGGCCGCCTCAACGAAATCGTTGCGCTCGGAGCGCTGAGCCGCCTCGATGAGAGCAGGGATCAGTCCCGCGCTCCCGTTGATGACGTCGAGGCGCTGCGGAAGTGGGGGGAGTTCGGCGCAGGCGAGCCACGCGGCGCGCCCACGCGCGATAAGATCGTCGCGTTGAAGCGCAGTTCCCGCTTCGATGCAGCACTGCGCGATACCCGAAAGGCCGGCGTAAAATCCATAGTCGCCGGCCACGACGGTCTCGTCGACCATGGCGAGGGCTTGCGCTAGCGCGCCGACCGCCGTCGCTGCAATGATCGGATCGTCGGTGAGGCGGGCTAGGCGCGCTAGGAAAAGGCCAATCCCCGCCGCGCCGTCGTAGACCGTGACGCCCATCGCGCGATGGGCGCTGACCCATTGGCCGCCATGCGGCTCCATCGCCCAGCCGAGCCAGTTGCAGCGGCCGTCGTGCCAGACGGCGTCACGGCAGAGCCGCCGGCCGATGCGGGCCGCCGCCTCGAGAAAACGCTGGCGAGCGGCGCTCAAGGCAACTTCGCCTGTTGCGGCTGATCGAACGGGTCGACGCCGCCCGGGCCAAGCCACGGGCGCTTGAGATCGAGTCCCGCGGCGGCGAAACGCGCCTCCGTTGCGGCATAGCGCGCCGACGCCCCTTGTTCGCCGCGCCGCCATGCATCGACAATGCCTTCCGCCATGAGGCGACATCGATGCGACCCGAAGCTCTCGCCGGTGCCGGGCTCAACCGCCGCGCCGACGCCCGGCCACAACGTCTTAGTGAAGAGGGGGGTCGCTGCTTCGAGTCTGACCTTCTCGCGCACGAAGGCGACGATTCTTGCAGTGATTGGGAAATAGCGCCCACCAACGTAGAGCACGGCCGCGTCGGTGCGCCCGTAGAGCGAACGCGCCGTCGGCGTCTTGAGCTGGAACGGCGTCTGGAAACGGTTCAACGCCGCGGTCAGTTCGCTGACGAGCAATGCGGCGTCTTCGGCGCGGCAATGAAAATAGAGGCGCGTCAGACTCAAATTATCGGCCAGTTCGTCCAGGCTCTCGCCGAACGCGAAGTAATAGCCGGGCTGCGCCTCGTAGGTCTCGCTCGCCGCGCGCACGCTGACGCTCGAGCCAATCTGCGGGGTCATGCCGGGCGCCGCATCGAAAATGAAGGCGCCGGGAACAGCGACCCGTTCGCGGTCGCCCTTGCGGACGAACGCCTGTCCGTTGGGGCCGAACTGATGAATGATCCAGCCTCTGTCCCAGCGCTCGCGGCCTGAATTGGCCGCGGCGAGCCGCCGCCCGAACTCGATATCAGCGCTGGCGGCGTGCGCCGCGTCGCTTGCCGACGAGCGGGGGAGGCGGCGCGCGTAACAGCGGTCATAGAGAACGGCCTGGATCGCCTTGATGAGCATATCGTCGCTCTGCCCAGACGCTGCGCCTGACGCGTGCGCGGGCTGGAAGCTTCTGACGTCGCTCTCGGGTTCGCCATCGAATGAAAACGCGACCGGCGATCGGATTTCGAATTTGTTGAGGACCCCGATGAGCTCCTCGTGCGGATCCGGGCGCCGGTCCGGTTGCCTCTCCGGTCTCTTTTGCTGCCTGGCCAGCGCGCGCTTAGGCATCGAGGAAATCCTTGACCGCCCGGGGCGGATCTTTCAGCACGTTGAGACTGACTTGCAAAAGCGCGGCGGCGGCGGGATCGACCTGCGAGACATACATGCGCTGCTCGATCGCCGACCATACAAGCCGCGCGGCGCCAAAGCGCATGCAGCGCTCAAGTTCGCGCTGCTCACGCCCCGCATCGAAGCCGCGGGTCGCGGCATAAGTCCGCCAGAAGGCCTTGAGCACCGGGCGCATCGCCTCGAGCGGCTGTGCCGCCATGCCGACATAAGCCTCGGGCGGCATGCCGCTGGCGATTGGCATCGACATGATCCACGCCGAAAGGAAGCTCTGCAGCACTGCGCCAACATCCCAGGCCGCGTCGCCGAAATCGGACATCTCCCAATCGGCGATACGGAAGTCGAGGCCATCGCCCGCCGGAAACACCAGCACATTATCCCACTTCATATCGCCATGGATGAGACTGTCGAAGCGCCATTCTGCGCCGAGCGCGTCGAGCAGACCCTCGAAATCCTTGTGTTGCTGAAGGAGCGCTGAGATCACAGGCCCGATCTGTCCGAAATGCCCAAGCATCGAATGACCACCGCGGCTTAGCGTGAGGATCACCGGGATATGACGTTGCAGCAGGGCCTTGAGCTTGTCGTTTTCGAGCAGCGCGCCAGCCTGTGAATGGTAGACGCCGAGGCCCTCGCCCAGCATGCGGCCGATTTCAACCGGAAAACCCTTGTTGCGCCCATGATAGACGAGAAGGCTTTCCGCCTCGGGAAGCAATTCCATGACCAGCGTGTGGCGGTTCTCGTCGTAGCGGATGAGGCGCGGCATGAGGCGGCTCAGCGCTGGAACGTCGCGCGCCAGTTCGCAACAGGCGGCTTCGCGTTTGAGCGTCAACATGGCGTCGGTCTGCATGTCGCGCATCTGCTTGACAAAGAGACCGGGGGCGCCGTTGCGGATCACCTTGAAGTTGCGATTGCGCCGGCTCGCGTCAACGACCGAAATACGCCCGGCGACGATTTCGTCGGCGCCGAGCAGTCCACGATCCATGAGGAAATACGCCAGATTGGCGGGGGTCAGATGCATGTCGCACTTCTATCCGCCAACTGACGCCCGAGACGCAAGAGCAGAGACTAGCCGGGTGGCTTTTGTTCCGCCTCGGCTCAGAAGAGCGAGGCGGGGGTGATCGTCATCGAATGATGTCGCCTACACCCGGCAAGGGCGGCGCTCGTGGGGTTGCAGACGGCTGGGCCGATTATTCACATACAGATATCCCACTGCGTATGATGACACCAAGGAGCGGGGCTGCAGTTCAACTGAAATGTAAAGCCGACGTTCCGCGCAAATGCCGCCGCGCCTCCGAATCCAGGCTGCCCCGGGAAGCCGCCGCACGCCACGCTTTGCTGCGGGCAGGCGAGACTCACTTGCGGACAGGCCGGACCCGACGCAACAATCTGACACGCCGCAGCGTTCGTTGCGAATTGGCACGCGGGCTCGAAGCGCGACGGCCCACAGATGGCATGCGATACCCCGCAGGGGAAGGCTCGCGTACAATTAGGCGCGCAAGTTGCATGGTTCGACGGGCAGTTCACAAACGCCGTCGGGCAGCAGACCGTGTCAACGGTGCAGACGTTAGGCATGCACGTTTGAACAGGCATGCACGTGCCAGCTTGAGATTGGCACGGGACAAGGTACGAGCAGTCGCCGGCGGTGCAGGCAGCGCCAACGCTTTGCCCACAGCCGCCAATAGACTGCGGCGCCGCCCGTACAGCCGCCGCTGGGAAACCACCTGCGGCAGCGCCGCCTTGCTGTTGACCAGCGAAGGCCGCTTGTTGCGCGCACAGGAGACCATGGGTGCACGCAAGCGAAGCCCCGCAGCCAACATAGGTGCAAGCGCCGGCCGTTCCCTCACAGCCTCCAACCCGAGTCTGGCAATTCTGCGTCGTGACACAGCCGCAAGTGTTTGCGTGCGTATTAAAACAGGGGGTCACCTCAGTCGGCCTGCAGGCTATTGCGCAGGACAGAGGGGGGCAGGTGCCGACACAGCTGGCTGCGCAGGTGCCCACACAGCTGGCCGCGCAGGTGGCGGCACAAGTGGCTGCGCAGGTGACGGCGCAAGTAGCCGCGCACGTGACGGCACAGGTAGCGCCACAGGTGTGCTGCACACAGCTTGCAATATGCGTGATGCAAGCAAGGGCACAGCTCACCTGCGTCAGCGGGGGCACTGGGGGCTGCGCAGCGGCGACCGCCGCGGCCTGCGCTCCAGCCTGAATCGCGCCCGCAAAATAATTGGCGAGCGCTTGCGCGGCGGGCGCCATCTTGTATTGCAGCGCTGCGTCCTTCTTCACCCAGACGGTGACGCCGCCATACGCATCCTGCTCCTTCGGCAGGGGCGCCTGATGCAGGATGGCGGCCTTCGGGATCTCAACGTAATTGGTGAGATCCCGGCTGAGGTAAAGGCGCTCGTGGCCTTCTTCGGACGAGTCCCCGAGATAGCCGATCAGCATCATCACATCAGGGACATTTTTCGGGTCGCTGACTATCTGGCGGATAAAATCCGCGCCGCCGTCTGATTGACGCGGTGCTTGGGCCATTCTTTCCTCCTATGATCAATCATTAGGTCAATGCGAGACCGTCGCGAAATATGCGCCCGCCTACCGCCATCGACGTGTTCGTCGACGGCCCCGCCGCTTCACAGGGAATGCTGACCCGACCTCAGGCGCGCGGTCAAAATATTTAAAAAACCAATCCACGCGACTGAGACAAGTCTAACCCCAACAACGCCGCGACATCAACATCTTGGCGCGGAAGCCGACGCCCGTCCAGCGCATTTTTATATACTGGATTACAGCGAACCGCGGGCGAGACCGTGATCGGTTTGGCTCGCCGCGTCGCCTTCCACCTAAGGGGGAAGAAAGGGTACGACCCGCCTTTTCACATGCAGATATCCCACTGCGTGTGATAACACCAAGGCGCTGGGCTGCAGTTCATGGCGAGCGTATTGCCGACGTTCCGGGCAAATGCCGCCGCGCCGCCGAATCCAGGCTGTCCCGCGAATGCCGCGGCGTGCGCGCATGGCTGCGCGAACGGGGATTGGTCGAAGGGGCGGCAGACGCCGACGAATAGTGTGCAGCCATTGACAAGGCAGGTCCCGAGGCCACTCACCACACAGTTCGGAGGTTGCGTGCAGTGCAGCCAGAAGCGGGTCACACACCCGGGCGCGTTGCCAGTCGCCTGAACAACACACGGCGGATGTGGGGTGAGGCACGCCACGTTGGTGAAACAGAAGGGAGTGTTAGCGGGCGGCGGGCCGGGCGGCGTGCATACAACTGAGCATGGGACGAAACTTGGCTGCAAGTTCGCTTGGCCCGCTAACGCCGCCTGCGGGTCCTCGCAAATCTTCGCGAAACTCTGGCACCCCGCGCTCTGACAACCCGGCTGATTACCGAGTGTACACACATTGGGAGACTGGCAGGCGTTCGTCGGGCAAAGAGCGGTGAGGGGGTGGTTGCACGCTACCGCATGCGTGTTGAGACAAGGCGTGACTTCTGTCGTGCCACCTAGTCTGGCTTGGACGCCGACGGGGGCGCCGCACGCACCAAACGTGGTGCCTGGTCCGGCCTGGGCGGCGGCGGCAACTCCGCCGCAAAGCAACCCTTGGGTACACGCAAGCGAAGCCCCACAGCCCACATAGGTGCAGGCGCCCTGCGACTGGCAGAACTGGTTCTGCGACGGGCAGGCATGCGTGACGGGGCAGAAACAGGTATTCGCGTGGGTGTTGATGCAAGGCGTGATTTCTGTCGCGCAATGAAGCGAACAATTGAAGGTGGCGCAATGCACCCCGATGGTGGCGCGTGGTCCGGCTACGGCCCCGGCGCCGCCGGGCGCACCCTGTGCCGCGGCTTGAATCGCGCCGGCGAAATAGTTCGCCAAGGCTTGCGCGGCAGGAGCCATTTTATATTGGAGCGCGGCGTCCTTCCTCACCCAGAGGGTGACGCCGCCGTGCGCGTCTTGCTCCTTCGGCAGAGGCGCCTGATGCAGAATGGCGGTATTCGGGATCTCGACGTAGTTGGTCAGGTCCGGGCTGAGGTATAGGCGCTCATGAGCCTCTTCGGACGAGGCCCCGAGATAGCCGGTCAGCAGCATCACATCAGGGACATTTTTCGGATCGGTTACGATACGGCGGATAAAATTATCGTTGCCGCCTGGGCTTTGGGGCGCTTGGGCCATATCATTCCTCCTGCTCGTAGTTTGTTATTTCGACTGACGAGGAGTGACGCGGAAATTACGGAGAAACGACCGTCTGATTGATCCAATTTGCTGACAGAGCGAGCCGAATACCTTGATGGGTTGGCTCTCGGGTCGTTCACCGGCAAACACCAATTCTCAGTAAATGTTGGCGGCGGTCGCGAATATGGTCGAAAGCGCCTGGTTCTCGCGGTCGCGGCCAATAGTAGGCCGAAAAGAGTCGAGTGGCTGAAGTCGCAGCGAGCCGGGTGGTGGATGCTGCGATCCGAGCCATCAATTGGACCCCAGCGCTTGTAGAGATTCGCAGCGGTCGCGCATATGGGTGAAAGTACCTACGGCGTTGTCATGTCTGGATGTATATGGACCCCGCCCGATTGCAACGGTTTTGCAGGCTCTGGTTCAAGGTCACAACTGCTGACGTATATCCGGCTTCCTGATGCGGCGTGAGCGATCGTCGTCATCGCCGCGAGCCACGATGGATTTTCGCGCGCTTCCACCTCAACGGCGCCAAGGCATTGGCCGAAGCCATGCCGGTCCAGACACCAGGTTCGGGAAGCGACGGAGTGACCGTTTCGCCATCTTCTGCCAATCGTTGCAATTGCTAGGTGAGACCGATCGATCCTTTCATCTCGGATTTGCTTTCAGGCTGCGCCAACCGAAAGACTGGCGTCATAGGCGCTGTCGCTGGCGAGCAAGCTCCAGGCGATGCGCGCATTCTTGTTGGCGAGCGCGACGGCGACGACGTTGGGATGTCGCCGCTGCCGCATCCTGCCTAACCACAGGCTTCTCGGATCCTGCTTGTCTCGAACCCGCCCAAGCGCAGAGCGAGCGCCGTGGATCAGCAAGGTGCGCAGATAGCGGTCTCCACGTTTGCTGATACCGAATAGTCTGGCGCGGCCGCCACTTGATCGCTGTTTAGGAACAAGGCCAAGCCACGCCGCAAACTGTCGCCCGTTCTTGAACGAGCTTCGATCGCCGACCGCAGCGACCAGCGCTGTCGCCGTCACCGGGCCGATCCCTTCGACCTTGCCGAGACGCTGGCAGATCTCGCTGTTGCGATAGAGCTCTCGGATCTTTCGGTCGTAACCTGCAATCCGCGCATCCAATTCGGTCAGCTCTTCCCGCAGCTCTGCCATCAGCGCGCGAACAAGGTCATGGAGAGCGTGGTCCTCATTGTCGCCGACGATTCTCGCCAAAGCCCGCCGCAGATTGCCGATGTCCTTTGCAACGACGATGCCGTGCTCCCCGAGAAGACCGCGGACCTGATTAACGAGCCTGACCCGATCCGCGACCAGGCGACTGCGAATCCGATGAACCGCCTGCACCGCCAGCTGTTCGGCGGACTTGACCGGCACAAAGCGCATGTTTGGTCGACCGACCGCCTCGCAGATGGCTTCAGCGTCATTCCGATCGTTCTTATTGGACTTCACATAGGGCGTGACGAACTGTGGACTGATCAGTCGGACATCGTGACCAAGGTCAGAAAGCGCCTTCGCCCAAAAGTGTGCGCCGTTCGAAGCCTCCATGCCAATAAGGCAAGGTGGCAGGTTGGCGAAGAACGCTGATACGGCATGACGGCGAAGCGTCTTGCGCACTACCGTCTTGCCATGCGCGTCGACGCCATGAATTTCGAAGACATATTTCGCTAGATCCAAGCCAATGCGAACGATCTGCATGACAGTTCTCCCTCAATGCAGGTGACGGCTCATGGTAACCCCCGCCGGGAGGGCGGGGTCCATACCATTGGCGCCCGCTGATCAAGGGTTATTTTTCGG
>Ga0210390_10006003_pt1 | contig 10161 bp, 9 predicted proteins | sample IncBWH11OmetaG_FD_161050 | JGI IMG/M metagenome (GOLD analysis project Ga0210390, IMG submission 161050) | Forest soil microbial communities from Barre Woods Harvard Forest LTER site, Petersham, Massachusetts, United States - Inc-BW-H-11-O ...
GAGTCTCATGGACGATTCTTTTTTCAGATTTGTGGCATGTCCGCTGGCCAGACCGAATTAGATGCTTTCTACTGGGTTTCAAATGCAGGGAAAATGGGCGCTACTTACGCACCGTCACTGCCAATTAGTGTCAAGGCGAATTCGAAGCTGCTCGTCATGCCATCTGCGCCCGGCCGGTCTATCGACACCTTTCAGACGATGTGGAACAACCATCCGATGAACCCCGCAAATGGGGCAGTGCATTATCCCTGCAACAACGGCGGACCTCCGCTCCAACATATGCAGTGTTTTGTTCGACTATGTAAGGCCCTACACCTGAGCGGAGTGTCATTCAACGGATGCTCGGGATCGTCTTGCCAGCTTCAGGGCGCTGATCACGCGCATCATTTTTCGAATCCCTACGATTTTCCAAACTGGCACTGGGCAAAGGGGAAGGCTTATGTCTGGGAGGCAAATCCCCCATTTTCGCCCGAACCAATGCCGGGTCTTGCCGCGTTCAAATTTGTTGAAGCTCGCCAAGGCATTATTCTGTTTACAAGCTATTACAGCATCAAGGGGCAATCTTCAATGTGGGGCGGACACATCGACTTATGGAACAAGGGTAGGATGGGCAACACTTACACCGACATAGACCCCGGGCAAGGCGAAGCGGCGTTTCTCAGATCGAAAAAAATAAGCTTTTGGCCGCTGGGGGTATAGCCCTTGATCTGTAAGCCTCCGACGGAGGCCGTGGGGCGTCGATCCAGTGATCATGCCGCGATCCGTCGCATCAAGGCTGACGGCCTCCGACCTACGGCCATTGCCGCGGTGCTGGGCGTTGCGCGGATTCGAGCGTATACCACGGCGCGCAGTATCAGGTGATGTTCTAGGCCCGTCGAGACTGCGTCCGCGCTGCTCGACCGCCGATGCCGGAAGCGCAAAGGCAGCTGGCCAGTAAAGTGGAAAGAGTTGTGCTCCCAGTTGCGCCCAAAGTCGGCACTCCCGGAAATGGATCGGAAGGGGTAATCCAGTGAATCTAAACAAGAAGATCTGGTGCGCCCGGAGAGATTCGAACTCCCGACCTGTTGCTCCGGAGGCAACCGCTCTATCCAGCTGAGCTACGGGCGCACGACACATGGCTAGTTTACACGGGCGGGTCGAAGGGCTTCAATGTTGGATCTGTGTGACCATGGGATGAGAGAATCGAGTACCACGAAAGATTCGAAGCGTCGCGCAGGATTTTGTTCGGGATCGATTTCGCGGAATTTTTGTACCGCACAAGCCCGTCAAGATTGACCACTACCAAACCCCGCGAAAACGGGCGCGTTTTCTCCACCGCGTCCGCACTTGGAACGCGGCGTCTGACCGCCAGGAATTCCCAGGTTGGGGTCTTAATAGCGGCCGCGTCCGCCGCCGCCACCACCGCGTCCGCCGCGGTCGCCACCGCGATCTCCGCCACGGTCGCGTCCACCGCCTCCGGCGCGCTCGGTCTTGGGCCGAGCTTCGTTCACGTTCAAGGTGCGCCCGCCGATCTGCGAGCCGTTGAGCGCGGCGATGGCTTTCTCTCCGTCTTCGTTGCTGGCCATTTCCACGAACCCAAACCCGCGCGACCGTCCTGTATCGCGGTCGGTCATGATGCTTACCCGGTCGACTTGCCCGTGTGGCTCAAACAGCTGCCGCAGCTCGTCTTCGGTGGTGCTGAAGCTGAGATTTCCCACAAAAATATTCTTCACGCGTCTGCCTCTGCATTGAGCTGTCGAAGTGCAAGCTCAGTTCGGCGGACTGGCAGGTCGGGAGGGCCTTCCTGAAAATCTGGACCGGAGCTGGCGAACAGTCAAGTGCGGCCAGAAGTATAGCAGGTTTCCCTATATGCGCCGGTAAATCCATGGACCCGGAAAACGGGGATGGACGGTGCTAGATGTCGGACGGAATCTTGATCTGTTGTGCCTCTATGATGATCGATCCGTCATGCAGTGCCAGTTCGTCGACCGATTCGCAGAATATCTCCGCGCCTTTTACGCTGGCCAGGTAGCGATAATGCAGGTGCCGGCTTCTCCAGAAGGAAGTCACCGAACTTCGCACCACCAACGGTTCAGGCTCCAAAGCCAACGCGAGCAGAAATTGATCCGGTGCAAGCTCAATGACCCCGTATGCCATGTTTGCGACAATACGTCTTCTTCTTGCGGCTGCCGCCGCTGCCGCTGCTCCTGCCGCCATATACACCACCTTCTTCAGAGAGTTTGAGGGGCTGTAACTGTGGTTCGCGGTTTCACCTACATTGGTGTCCCGAATTGTATGTACAAATCGGCCAGTACAAAACCTCCCTGAAGGAACACTTCAGCGATTTGTAGCGCTCGCGTCGACGCGCGAAAGGAGTGGTTCGTCAGGAGTCGTCTCAACACTCGTCGACCTTCCAGAATCCGTCGCGTTGATAGCCCATCTGCAGCAGGCGGTTCTTGGGATCGTGACGTTTGCCGCAGGTCGGGCAGGGCAGGTAGCGGCCCCAGGCCGTGCCCTGGCGGTCGTAATTTTCGGCGACGGCAAAGGTTGTGCCGCAACTGCACGGGACCAGAAACATCTTGAGCGCAGGCGGGTTCTTCTGACCGCACGGGGTGTCATATTGAACGCGAGGTTGAACTTCACATGGGACTTCGCGCGGCGACTTGGTCTGCCGCCGCCGCTTCACGATTCTTCTACCGCCGCCAGTTGGTGCTTCTTGCGCTTATTCGATTGCAGAGTTTTTTTCCGCAGGCGCAGCGACTTCGGCGTGACCTCCACGAACTCGTCGTCGGCGATGAACTCGATGGCCTGCTCCAGATTCAGCTGCCGGAAGGGGACCAGACGGATAGCTTCGTCGGCGGTGGAAGCACGCATGTTGGTCAGTTTCTTTTCGCGCACGGCGTTCACGTCGAGGTCGTTGTCCTTCGCGTTCTCCCCGACGATCATGCCCTCATAAAGTTCCACGCCCGGGCCAACGAAAAGCTCGCCGCGTTCCTGCAAGCCCCAGAGAGCATAAGCCGTAGAAGGGCCGGCGCGGTCGGCAATCAACGCGCCCGTGAGCCGGTGCGGAATCTCGCCCTGCCATTCGGTGTAGCCGTCGAACAGCGCGTTCATGACGATGGTTCCGCGGGTGTCGGTGAGCAGCTGGCTGCGCAGGCCGATCAGGCCGCGGCTGGGCACCCGGAATTCGATGCGCACGCGGCCGTAGCCGTGATTGTGCATGTTGGTGGTTTCGCCTTTGCGCGATCCCAGTTGTTCCATTACGACGCCGACGAATTCCTCGGGGACGTCCACCGTCAAGTGCTCGACCGGCTCCATCAGCTTGCCGTCGATGCGCTTGGTTACGATCTCAGGCTTACCCACCATCAGCTCGAAGCCTTCGCGACGCATCATCTCGATCAGGATGGAGAGTTGCAGCTCGCCGCGGCCCATCACCTTGAAAGAATCCGTGGTGCCGGTGTCTTCGACGCGCACCGAGACGTTGGTGAGCAACTCCTTGGCCAGCCGCTCTTTCAGGTTACGGGAAGTGACGAAGGTGCCTTCTCTTCCGGCGAAGGGAGAATTGTTGACGGTAAACAGGATGGCGATGGTGGGCTCGTCGATGGCGATGTGCGGAAGCGGTGCAGGATTCTCGACGTCGGTAATGGTCTCACCGATGGTGATTCCTTCGACGCCGGCGACGGCGATGATGTCGCCCAACTCCGTTTCCGTGATGTCGGTGCGCTTCAGGCCGGAGAAGGAAAACAATTTCGTGATTTTCGTCTTGTGAAAAGTACCATCCAGCCTGGCGATGGCGACCTCTTCGCCGGTATGCATGGTGCCGTTGAAGACGCGGGCGATGGCGAGGCGACCCAGATAGTCGCTGTAATCAAGGTTCGCAACCAGAATCTGCAGTGGACCTGCGGGGTCGCCTTTGGGGAGAGGGATGGTCTTTACAATGGCGTCGAAGAGCGGACGCAAATCTTCTCCGCCGCCTTTGATATCGGTCGAAGCCGTGCCGATCTTGGCGTTGGTGTAGAGCACGGGGAAATCGAGCTGATCCTCTTTGGCGTCGAGATCGATGAACAGGTCGTAGATTTCGTTCAGCACTTCCTGGGGACGCGCGTCGGAGCGGTCGATCTTATTGATAACGACGATGGGCGGGAGTTTGGCTTCGAGCGCCTTGCCCAGCACGTAGCGGGTCTGCGGCAACGGGCCTTCGCTGGCGTCCACCAGCAGCATGACGCCGTCCACCATTTTCAGAGCGCGTTCGACTTCACCGCCGAAATCGCTGTGGCCGGGCGTGTCGACGATGTTGATCTTTACGTTGTGATAGAAGATAGCCGTGTTCTTGGCGAGGATGGTAATGCCCCGCTCACGCTCCAGTTCGTTCGAGTCCATCACCCGGTCGACGTGGTGCTCGTTGGAGCGAAAGGTGCCGCTCTGTTGCAGCATGGCGTCGACCAGAGTGGTTTTGCCGTGGTCGACGTGGGCGATGATGGCGATATTGCGAATACCTGAACTCAAAAAGGTCCTTCCTTAATTCTGCACTACTACTACTTTACTATGCGCTTTTACTATGCGCGAACGGGAATTCACCACGGAGACATCGAGACACGGGGGTAGGAAGGACTAGGGAAAGGTTTGCGGTGCGGCTTCGCTTAGAAGGAAGCTTTGCCTGATTTGGGGATCGGTGCGCCGGCGAGGCGGGCTTCGGCTTCCTTCACGGCACGCTGGGCGGCCAAAATTCCCTCGCTGGCGGTGGATTCCGGGCCCTGGGAGTCGGTGTTGGCGAAGAAGACGCGGTCGAGCGGTTGACGCACCAGGGGCTGAATCTGGGTGAAGAGGCCGGGCGTCGACATATAGAGAGGATGTCCGCGGCGGTAGATGTGCACTTCGAGCGGATCGACATCGAGGCCGGGCATCAGCTTCTGGAAATCGTGCAGGACGTTGGCGGCGATTTTGCGCGCGCTGGGTTCGGTGAGCAGGTAGCCTCGGTCCTCTTCTTTCATGGGTGTGTAGCAGCTCAGGATGTTGTATTTCTGCTTGTAACCGGCTTGCTTACGGATGACCCAGTCGGCGACCACAATGTCGGTGAACGTGTTTCCCGGGCACCAGGTGTCGTAGCCGTGGTTAAAGACAGGCTTGCCGAAGATGAGATTCACGACGGGATACGGGATGTAGCGAATCTGGTGCATGGCGTCGCTTTGTTTCTCGGGCAGTCCCTCGAGCACGCGGCGAGTGATGAACTTGGGCGTCGCCATGATCACGGCTTTGGCTGCGACGGTTTTCAATTCACCGCCGAACATATACGTCACCTGGACTTCATCTTTTCCCGGAACCACGGCGACGATGGTTGCTCCGGTCTGCATCCGGTCGGCGAATTTCGGCAGCAGAAGGTCGGCCAGCTTTTTGGATATGGCTCCGATGCCGCCGGGCCACGTGTAACGGTTGTCGGCACGGCTTTCTGCGGCCATTTCCTGCAGTTCGCCGATGGCTACGGCTGCCGCGCTCTGTTCGCTTGTGGCTCCCCAGTTGGACGGACCGTAAGCATCCCACCACTGGCGAATCTCCACGGGATACGATTTCGTAAAGTCCGTGAAAGGAACGTTGGCAAGTTCCGGCCCGCGCTTCGCGAGGTCGATGGCCATCATTTCTTTTTTAAACTTCTTGAAAGCCTCGCGGACCAGCGGAGGGTAAGGCAATTTGTTGAGGCCGTCGCCCCATGTGTCCGGGATCAATTCACCGCGGATGATGGTGGCGTCGGGACTGTCGATGGGAAGCATGCGCATCCCGATCTCCTTGGCGAAGTGGTAGGAGTATTCATCCTTCCCGATGAAGGCCGAACCCGTGCCGTAGGTGTTGCCCTGGAATTCCATGCCGTAGGCATTGCCGCCCCAGTGCGGCTCCTTTTCGAGCAGGAGAAAATCGCGATGCTGCAGGCGATAGGCGGCGGTGAGTCCGCTGATGCCGCCACCCACGATTGCAACGTCATGCTTGGCCGATGCGGGAGGGCGCGAGAACACTTTGCCGTCGCGAACCTGATGGCAGATTCGGTTGTCTTCTCCGTCTACGGTGGGGGCGGAGGTTTGCGCGTCGTTCTGCGAGTTCGGCGATTGGGCCAACAGTGACATGTCTACGGGACATCCTGCGGTGACGGCGCCGGCCACGACGAACTTGATGAAATCCCTGCGATTCGCGTTTATGGTGTTGCCGCTTTTGTTGTTGTCGTAGCTGTTGCCGTTCATATCACTCCCACTCACGCAAGGTCTCCTTCGGCTGCTTCCGCGATTTCGGTCCCTGCTGCGTCTCGCTCTCCACCCCCGCCTCGCACGCGCAGGCGGTACCAGATCACGATAGCAACCAGAGAAAACACAAAGATGATGGTGGAGACGGCGTTGATTTCGGGGGTGATGCCGCGGCGCAGGCGTCCCCAGATTTCGAGCGGGAGCGTGTTGTCCCGGCCGATCAGGAAAAAGCTGACTGCGATTTCGTCCATGGAGAGCGTAAAGATCAGCAACGCTGCTCCGATGATGGGCAGCTTCAAGTTGGGCACAGTGATGCGCCAGAAGGTCTGCCAATAATTCGCGCCCAGGTCGAGCGATGCTTCCTCCTGAGCGCGGTCGAGTTTTTGCAAGCCCGCGAAAACTTCGGTGGTGGCGACCGAAATCAAGGCCGTGCCGTGCCCGAGAACGATCGTGAGCAGGCTCAGTTTCGTGCCCGCCACATTGAAAAGCATGAGCAGCGAGAGGCCGGTAATAATTCCGGGCAGAATCAGCGGCAACAAAACCAGGCGGCGGAATAAAACTTTCCCGGGGAACTGCGCGCGATCGAGGGCCAGAGCTGCGGGCACGCCGAAGGTCAGAGAGATGACCATCGCGGCGAAGGCGACTTGCAGGCTGTTGAACACGGAATCCCAGATGGGAGCATCTTGAAATAGGACGCGATACCAATCGAGCGTGAGGTGACGCGGCGGGAATCCGCCTACGCCTTCACCGTTGAACGAATAAAGAATCAGGACCACGACGGGGAGATAGAGGAATGCAAAGACAACCACGGCGTGGGCCAGGAGCCAGCGCGAACGCGGAATCGGAGACAGGCCGCCGATCACGAGAAGCTCCATTTCTTTTCCAGGCGCTCGGAGAGAAACAGCAAGCTCACTACGAGCGCCAGCATGCACAGCGAAATTGCCGCACCCAGCGGCCAGTTATAGGCTGCGCCGAACAGGCTGACCACGATGTTCGAAATCATGATGCCGCTGGGGCCGCCGAGCAGCAGCGGCGCGAGGAAATCTCCCAGGCTCAAGACGAAGGCGAAGGTTGCACCCGCCACAACCCCGGGAATCGATAACGGAAAAATCACTTTCCAGAAAGTTTGTGCGGGAGTCGCGCCCAGATCATGCGAAGCCTCGACCAGATTGCGGGGAATGTGCTCGAGCGCGGCGTAGATCGGAAGAAATGCGAAGGGCGTATAGATGTGAGTCAGCGTGAGCACGACTGCAAATGGGCTGTAGAGCAAGAACTCCAGCGGATGTTTGGTGAAGTGCACGTATTGCAGCAGCGTGTTCAGAACGCCATCGGAACCGAGGATGGTTTTCCAAGCATAGGCCCGCACCAGATAGCTGACCCAGAGCGGGATGATGACGAGTTGATAGAACAGATCTTTGCGCTTGCCTGCGTAGAAAGAAAGGAAATAGGCGAGTGGGTAGCCGAGCAGGAGAGAAAAGATTGTGACGCGCGCGGCGATCCACATGGAGCGCAGCAGAGTCTGCCAGTAGACATTGACGCGGAAAAGTGTCCGGTAGTTCGCGAGATCCCAGGAGTGGACGATGGTCTGTGCTGGGGAAACCGACCAGAAGCTGTAGCAGAACATGAGGAGATATGGAATCAGGAGAAACACCGTGACCCAAAGCAGGGGCGGGGCGGTCACGATCGTTTTGTAGGCGCGGGAAAACATTAGTTTCTTCCGGCTGACGGGCGCACCGGCACGGCGCTTGCCGCAGAAAACTCCAGGTCAACTTCGTCCGGGATTCCGGTACCGCTCGGCGTTCGTACCGTGAGCACGAGGTCGCCCAAGCACTGCACGCGAATCAATTCGGTTGCGCCGTGAAATGCCTGCTGCAGGACGCGGCCGCGAACCCGAAGCTGGCCGGGGGTTGCAGGCTTGGCGGCAGAAACTACCTGGATGCTTTCAGGGCGTAACGAAAAAAGAACCGGGCCCTCGGGAAGCTGCGTGGCCCATGAAAGTGAGTTGCAATGGACGACCCCCTGCCGCACTTCTCCCTGCAGCAGATTTGTGTGCCCGATGAATTGCGCGACGTATGCGGTGGCAGGCCGACTATAGATTTCGCGGGGAGTTGCGATTTGCTCGAGTTCGCCGGAGCGCAGAAGAGCGATACGGTCGGACATGACCATGGCTTCTTCCTGATCGTGGGTGACGAATACGAAAGCGATTCCTACTTCGCGCTGCAGGGACTTTAGTTCTACCTGCATCTGCCGGCGCAGATTCGCGTCCAGCGCGGAGAGTGGCTCATCGAGCAACAGAAGACGCGGACGGTTCACCAGCGCCCGGGCCAGGGCCACACGCTGCTGCTGGCCTCCGCTGATTTTCGAGGGCTTCGATTTTGCATGTTCTGTCATTCTCACTTTTCCCAGAGCTTCCGCCACGCGTGTGACGATCTCGGCGTTGGGCCGCCCGGCCACGCGCAATCCGTAGCCTACGTTTTGCTCGACCGTGAGGTGAGGGAACAGCGCGTAGTGCTGGAATACGGTGTTCACGCGGCGGCGGTAAGGCGGTTGCCGGTCGAGACGCTCGTCGCCCATCCAGACTTCGCCCGAACTGGCGCTCTCGAAGCCGGCGACAATCCGCAGCAGAGTGGTTTTACCCGAGCCGCTTTCGCCGAGAATCGTAAGGAATTCTCCCTCGGCGATGTCGAGGGAAATCTCGCGCAGCACTACGTTCTTGCCAAAGCTCTTGGCTACGCTACGGATGCTGAGCAGGGTGGACTTTGCCGTTGCGGTGGTGGGCCTGACTGCGGCCGCGGAAGAGGGGATGGTAGCCATCGTGTCTTAATTCTTTGCAGCTCTTTACCTGCTGCCATGGTTTCGCGGTGCTGTCCTTCACTTCACTGCGCCGCCTTCACTTCGTTCCAGATTTCGGTGTACTTGGCGCGGCGAGGCACATTCTGCCAGAAATAGAGCCGCTTCTGGTAATTGTCCACGTCGTCGAGATGCAGTGTCTTTACTTGATCTGGGGTCATGAGCTGCGCGGCCTGCGGATTCGCCGGCGTGTAGCGGGTCACATCAGTAACTTTCTTCTGCGTCTGCGCCTCGATCATGTACTCGAGAAACTGATAGGCCAGTTCTTTGTTTTCGCTTCCCGCGGTGATCATCAAGTGATCTATCCACCCGGTCGTATTTTCTTTTGGAATGGTCTCGCCCACCGGGAAGTTCACCTTCTTCAATTCGACGGTGTTCAGCGGCCATCCCATGGAAGCGACGATTTCATGGTTCTGAAAAAGATTGGTCAGGTCGCCGCCCGTCGCCCACATTTTGCGGATGTTGGGTTTTAACTCCAGCAGCTTTTTCTTTACCGCTTCAAGTTGTTCATCGTTCAGGTTGTAAAGCTGCGACGGATCGGGCTTGTCGTAACCCAGAACTTGCGCGGCCATGTACACGGTCGATAAATCGTCCCAAACGGAAATCTTGCCTTTGTATTTCGGATCCCACAAAACATTCCAGCTGTCGGGAGGGTTGGCAAAAACAGTCGTGTCGTAGATCAAGGGGTCGGGTCCCCACATGAAAGGCACGCCATACACCTGGTTGCCCACACGCACGAGGGGGAGGTTGGTGAGTTGCGGGGAAAGCTGGATGTAGGCGGGGATTTTGGAAAGATCGAGCGGAGCGGCAAGACTTCCTGCAGCGATGGAAGTGGCAACATCGCTCGAGGGAGAAATCACGTCGTAGTTTCCGGCGCTGCCGCCGCGCAATTTCGCCATGAGTTCATCGCTTGATCCCATGTAGGAAGCGGTGACTTTGCAGTGATGCAGATCTTCAAAACTCTTCACGAAGCTGGGGTCGGCGTAGCCCTCCCATACCAGCAGGTTCAGGGTCGGAGGTTTTTTCGCACACGATCCTGCGAGCAGGACCACGGCGAGCAACGGCAATCGAGCTGTTATCGTTCGCCGCAACCTTCGCCAACGCA
>Ga0210390_10006006_pt1 | contig 10158 bp, 9 predicted proteins | sample IncBWH11OmetaG_FD_161050 | JGI IMG/M metagenome (GOLD analysis project Ga0210390, IMG submission 161050) | Forest soil microbial communities from Barre Woods Harvard Forest LTER site, Petersham, Massachusetts, United States - Inc-BW-H-11-O ...
AATCCGTGGCCTTCTTCAAGAACCAGCGCGCATCGCCGATGCATTCCGCCGAGATGAGCAGGCGCTCGGCATTCATGCCGTCGAGGATGTAGCGGAAGCCGCGGCCTTCCTCGCCAATCAGGTTCTCGGCCGGCACGATCAAGTTATCGAAGAAGATCTCGGTCGAGTTATGATTCATCATGGTGCGCAGCGGGCGGATCGTCATGCCATTGCCGACGGATGCGCGCATGTCGACTATGAAGGTGGAGAGCCCGTCAGTTCGCCGCTTCGCCTGGTCGCGCGGCGTGGTGCGCGCGAGCAGCAGCATCAGATCGGAGTGCTCGGCACGGCTGGTCCACACCTTCTGACCGTTCACCACGTAGTGGTCGCCTTCGCGCTTGGCGAAAGTGCGAAGCGAAGTGGTATCCGTGCCGCTGGTCGGTTCGGTGACGCCGAACGCCTGCAGGCGTAGTTCACCCGTTGCGATCTTTGGCAGGTAGTCAAGCTTCTGCCTCGGCGAGCCGTGCCGCAGGATAGTGCCCATGATGTACATCTGAGCGTGACAGGCGGCGCCGTTGCAGCCCTCAGCATGGATGGTCTCAAGAATCGCCGCGGCAGCCGACAGCGGCAGGCCGGCGCCGCCGTACTCCTCGGGAATCAGTGCGGCGAGATAGCCGGCCTCGGTGAGGGCGTTGACGAACGCGGTGGGATAGGTGCGGTCGCGATCCAGGTTCCGCCAGTATTCGCCGGGGAAGCGGGCGCAGAGTTTTGCCACTTCGGCGCGGATCTCGGCGTGCGGATCGGTGGGAACGGGCTGGTCCATTGCGGTCTCCCGAGGCTCGCTCCGGGCTTAGGCGCCTGGGTGCGGACGTGCAAGCAACCAGCCAGACCGTCGCGACGGCCTCGTGAGCCCCTCAAGACGTGCGAGATCACAACGGCGTCGGCATTGGCTCGGGAGGACGCGGATCGGGCCGCGGCGGAAGTTCAATCGGAGGCTGCGGCGACGGATTCGGATCCGGACGCGGGTCTGGCGAAGCCTGCATGTTATCTCCCCTGCACCGCTATCTTCACAATACATGCTCCCGAACGAGCAATGCGTGCGTCTGGTTGCCGACCCTATGACGAACACTTCATCGGCCACCAAATTTCCGCCGCGATGCCGCCGCCAAGCAGACGCGCGGCGACCCCACAGTCTGTGCACGGCAACAACCGGGAGGACATAACCGTGCGCAAGACTCTGATCGCTCTCGCGGCCACCACAGGCCTGATCGGCCTGGGAACAATCGGCGCATCGGCTGCACCAGTGGCTCCGGCACATGTGCCGGACCAGGCCGCCGCCGTGCAGCAGGCGGACTGGTATTGTGGCCCACGCTGTCAGACCTCGCGCCATGCGCGCTGGGACCGGCATGAGTGGCGCGAGCACCACCGACCCTATTACGGCTACAACAGCTATTACGGAAATCCCTACTACCGCCGCTGATTTCAGCCGGGCATGGCGCCTCTTCGCGGGACTCCGTTGGCGGAGTAGCCTGTGGAGAACCAACGAGGAAGCGCCATGCCCGCCATTCTCAGCCGCCGCAGCCTGGTAAGCGCGGCACTCGCTGTCACTGCCCTGCCGCGCTTCGGCCATGCCGCGGATCCCATCAAGATCGGCATGCCGCTGGCGCTGACCGGCCCCCTCGGCTCGGTGGGTCAGGAGATGAAGAACGGCGCCCAACTCTGGGCGAAGGTGGAGAATGCCAAGGGGGGTCTGCTCGGCAGACCTATCGAGCTGTTTATAACTGATACCGCCGGTGATCCCGCAACCTGCGTGCGCAAGGCCCAGGAACTGGTGGAGCGCGAAAACTGCCACGTGTTCTTTGGCATGACGCTGTCATCCGAGGCACTCGCCGTGGTGCCGAAACTCACTGAGTGGGACGCGATCTTTGTCTCTTCGGACAATGGCGATGGCCGACTGACCGCGGCCTCGCTGGTGCCGAACTTCTTCCGCTCGAACATATCCGGACCGATGGGAACACGCGCCGTATCGCTCTATTTGCGCGACGCGCCGTTCAAGAATTTCTATGCGATCGGCATGGACTACGCCTGGGGCCGCAACAGCGTCGGCGTGTTCGAGGAGGAGGTGAAAAAGGCTGGTCGTAACCTCATCGGCACGGTGTTCTCGCCGACCGGTACCAAGGACTTCGCAACCTATATCAGCAAGATCCGCCAGTCCGGCGCCGATGCGCTCTACATGGTGCTCGCCGGTGACGACTATAACGCGTTCCTTACCCAGGCGAAGCAGTACCGTCTGTCGGACAAGGTGCAACTGCTCACCGAGGTTGTCGATCTGACGTCGATCCGCGCTGTGGGTGACGCCGCTGTCGGGCTGATCGGCTCGACCCGCTACACCTATACGCTCGACAATCCGGCCAACAAGGAATTCGTCGCACTCTGGCAGAAGGAATATGGCCAGGTGCCGGACAACAACGAAGGCGAGCAGTGGCAGGCCTGCCAGATTCTGGCCGCCGGCATCAGGCAGGCGGGAGGCATCAAGACCGACAAGCTGCGTGCGGCGCTTGAGACGATCGCGATCGATAGCATCAAGGGCCATGTCGCGATCCGCACCTGCGATCATCAGGCGATCCAGCAAGGCTATATCGTCAAGGTGGTGAAGCAGGAGGACCCGATGCCGGTGCCGCAGGTGATCGCCACCTACCCTGGCGATCGCACAGCACCAGCTTGCAACAAGATGGCCTATGATGATTGATGCTGTCACAACTCAGCCAGGAGCATACCGGTGACAACGATCCCAAAGACCTTGCAGCCGCATATCAACTCGGCCTTCCCGGAGCACGTGTGCCTGGTCGGGACCGTGCTGCCGAACGGCTATGCGCAGATCACGCCGCGCGGCAGCACGATGGTGCTCGACGATGATCACATCGCGCTGTGGGAGCGCGGCAAGGGCTCGACCACCGCGGCACTGAAGGACGGCACCAAGGTCACGGTATATTTCCGCAAGCCGCAACTACGCGCCGACGGCGTGCTTCCGAAGGGCGGCATCGCACGGTTCTATGGTACCGCCAGCGTCGCGAAGTCAGGCCCGCAATGCGATGAGGTATGGCGCAGGCTTGTGCAGCCGGAGAAGGACCGAGACCCCGACAAGAAGGGCTTCGCTGTGCTGATCAAGGTGGAGCGCGCCGAGGACCTGGATGGCATGCCACTGACCTTGGAGTGAGGCGCAGTCCGTCCGCTGACCGGGGGCTTGCCGGGCAATAAGTGAATCGGGTTGGGCGGGTCGTGTTTCTTCGTCATGGCGGGGCTCCATCCGTCGACGCCGGCCTATGACCGCCTTCGGGCACCGAAGTAAGAGAGCTGTGCTACCGACAGGTCGCCTGCGGCCGTTTCGATATCATTCAGAGACAGGCCTTCAATCACCCGGGCGCAGCGTCAACAACGGGACGGAATCCCGTCGCCACCACATAAAGCTCGCTGGATTCCTTGCGGCTCGCCGGCGGCTTGGCGTGCCGCACCATCGCGAAGTGGCGCTTGAGGCGTTCCAGCATTTGCTTCTCAGCACCCCCCTGGAACACCTTGGCGACGAACGAACCACCCTGCACCAGAACCGTGGCGGCAAAACCCAGCGCCGCATCGGCCAGTGCCATGATACGCAGATGATCAGTGGAAGCATGTCCCGTGGTGTTCGGTGCCATGTCCGACAGCACCAGGTCCGCCTTGCCACCCAGTTCCGCGATCAGTCTCTCCTGCATCTCGGGCTCGGAAAAATCTCCGCGCAGCATCACCGCCCCGGCGACCGGATCGACCGGCAGCAAGTCTACCCCGACCACCCCGGCGGCCCCGCGCTGCAGCGCCACCTGCGTCCAGCCGCCCGGCGCGGCACCCAGGTCGATCACCTTCGCGCCGCGTCGGATCAGCCGGAACCGCTCATCAAGCTCGAGCAGCTTGAATGCCGCGCGCGAGCGAAAGCCCTGCTGCTTCGCCGCCGCCACATACGGGTCATTGAGCTGCCGCGTGAGCCAGCGCTGCGAGGCGGCACTGCGCTTCTTCGACGCGCGCACCGTCACCGTCAGCCCGCGCGGAGCCGCCGTCTTACGCCCCTTCACCCGCGCCCGCGCCTTCGGTCGGCGCGGATCATGCGCAGCAACATGCCCTCACGCAGGCCGCGGTCGGCCACGATCACTCGCGGCGCCGGCCACAGCCGCACCAGAGCGGCAAACACTGCACAGCCGGGCAGCACGAAGTCCACGCGATCGGGGCCGACACAGGGATGCGCCTCCAGGCCGTCGCGTCCGAGCACCCGCAGGTTGGCCATCGCCGCATCGGCCTCATCGACGCTCAACACAGTGCCGTCGACCAGCAGCCGCCTGTAACGCGGCAGACCCAACGCCACACCGGCCAGCGTCGTCACCGTGCCGCTGGTGCCCAGCAGCTGAACGCCGCCCTCGCGAATTTCGCGGCCAATGCAATGGACCGCCTCGAACGCCTTCAGTCTGGCGCCGACGTCATCCACCATCGATTCAAAGCCGTCAGCGTCGAATCCTGCGTGGCCGAACCGCTCGGCCAGCGTCACCACCCCGACAGGCAACGAGTCATATCCGATCAGTTCGGGCCGCCCGCTCGGGTCGGTCCGCACCCAGGCGAGCTCGGTCGATCCACCACCGATGTCGAACAGCAGTGCGCGCCGTCCCCAACCGGCGAGCAGTGGCGCGCAGCTTTCGAGCGCCAGTTCCGCCTCCTCACGCGAGGAGATCACGCCGATGTCCAGCCCGGTCTCGTGCCTCACCCGGGCGAGGAACGCCGTGCCGTTCGCCGCACGCCGGCACGCCTCGGTAGCGATCGCGCGCAGTTTCCGCACCGGCCGCCGCTCCAGCCGCGCCGCGCAGGCACTCAGCGCGGCGATCGCCCGCTCCATCGCCGCGGGACTGAGGTAACCGGTGCGATGCAGCCCCTCACCCAGGCGCACGATCCGACTGAAGCTGTCGAGCACACGGAACCCGTCACCGGACGGCGCCGCAATCAGCATGCGGCAGTTGTTGGTTCCCAGGTCGAGCGCAGCAAACGCCGGGCCAGCGAATCGCCGCGGCTCACCTGAGAGCGCGGCGCGGTCGACCGGGGACTGGACATTCCGCGGTTGCATCGCTGCATTCTCATCCGTGCCCACCCGACCGGGCAAGCACCGTCACGCGGGGTTGCTTTGATTTCATCCGGGCACGTACTGTCGGTTGCTCAGGAGAACGTTCATGGACGCAACGGTCGATGCCGCAGCCGCACCTCGCCTTTTACGCAAGCAGATGCGCCGTGTCCTCGACCGCTATCGAGTGACCGACGGCAAGGGCTTCCGCCTCGCCGACTTCGATCCGGCCGACACCGCCGGCCGCCTGCTGACAAGGCGGCAGGCGGATATCATGGTGGCCGCGGACGTGCACCGCCTGGTCGCGTTGCAGGAGAAGCTGTACGCACAGGACGAGTGGGCGGTGCTGTGCGTGTTGCAGGCGATGGACGCCGCCGGCAAGGACAGCACGATCAAGCATGTGATGTCGGGCGTGAACCCGCAGGGAGTGCAGGTGACCAGCTTCAAGGCGCCCGGACCCGAGGAACTGGCGCACGACTTCCTGTGGCGCGCCAATCGGGCGCTTCCGGCTCGCGGTCATATCGGCATCTTCAACCGCAGTCACTACGAGGAAGTGCTGGTGGTCCGCGTCCATCCCGAACTGCTCGAGCGGCAGAACCTGCCGAAGGAACTGATGGGCAAGCGGCTGTGGGATCAACGACTGGAGGCGATCTCAGGCTTCGAGCGTTATCTCACGCGCCAGGGCATTGTGGTGTTGAAGTTCTTCCTCAACGCGTCGAAGCAGGAGCAGAAGCGCCGCTTCCTGGAACGCCTTGAGGAACCGAACAAGCACTGGAAGTTCAGCACGAGCGACCTGACCGAGCGCGCCTTCTGGAACGAATACAGGGACGCCTATCAGGAGGCCATCGCCGCTACAGCGACAGCGCATGCGCCCTGGTTCGTGGTGCCGGCTGACAACAAGTGGTTTTCGCGGCTGATCGTGGTGGCTGCGATGATCGAGGCCATTGAGTCACTCGACCTGAACCTACCTCCGTTGACCGCGGAGCAGGAGACCTCGCTTGAAGCGGCACGCCGCAAGCTGGAAAGCGAACCGGACTAATCAGCATGTCTGCGATCAGTCCTCCGATCGATTGGGACGATCAGGCTAGTCTAGCTGGCGGGCGGGGGCGCATCAGATCGGATCGGCGGCGATCTCCCCAAGTCGTACGGCGTGCTCGGTGACAGGCTCGTCGTTCATTGGGTGACCGTGAAAGAGCGCAGCCGGCCAGACAACAATCGGCATAGGTCCAACCTTTACCGACAACACGAGTCGCCGCAACGCAACTGTGCATCGGCGGCCGCCAGATTAAGGGTCGGTTCATCAATTACAGCTAGCGGATGGCACATGCCGCCGCCGGAACAGTTCCGTCGGTCCGGCCAACATGCAGCAGGAGGCAGTCATGCTTGTTCGCGAATTGATGACCCAGAAGGTGGAATGGACAACTGCGGACACCACGCTCGCCACGGCGGCGCGCAGGATGCGCGACCTCAACATCGGCTGTCTTCCCGTCGGCGACGGCGACAGCTTCATCGGAATGCTGACCGAAAAGGACTTCACCTCCCGCGCAACCGCCGAGGGCTTGAACCCGACAACCACGACAGTAAGCCAGATCATGACAAGCGGCGTCACTTACGGCAGTGAGGACGACAGCATCGAGGATGCATTGAGCACAATGCGGCAGCGACACATCCACCACCTTCCGGTTCGCAACAGCTCCAACTCGGTGGTCGGCATCATTTCGTTGTCGGACCTGGCCCTGAAAGGCCCGCAGAACCTCTATCCGGATATCGCCAAGCTGGCATCTCAGAGTGCATCTCTGAACCAGAATCAGACGAGTTCCACGCGAAGGGCAAACTGATCGTCAGCCACCACGATGGAGGACCACCGAGGTGGTCCTCCATCGTGGGTCAAATTGAGTGTGTTTCGCTCCGGCGCGGCTCGCCCCGCCCGCCGCCAAATGCTATGCCCACGCGCGGAACGGCAGAGAGCATCGACATGGCCACCGGAGCGACCGCTTTCGACATCGTAACCCTTCGCGCGCGCCGCACCAACAAGTGGCACAAATTCCCCGACGACGTGCTGCCCGCCTGGGTCGCCGACATGGATTTCGGTGTCGCTCCGGCAATCTCCGAGGCTCTCGCCCGACTGGCCCGCAATCAGGAATACGGCTACGCCGCCCGCGAGGGTGCGCTCGCCGCCGCCTTCACCCGCCGCATGCAGCGCCGCTTCAACTGGCAGACCGATCCCGCCGACGCGCATCCCATCGGCGATCTGGTGCAGGCCAGCTTCTCCTCGGTGATGGCGTTCAGCGAGCCGGGCGACGCGGTGCTGTTACAGTTGCCGTCCTATCCGCCGTTCATGGCCGCGATCAAAGACACCGGTCGCCGCCTGATAGCCAACCCAATGCGCGACAACGGCACGCGCTGGATGCTCGACCTCGCCTCCTACGAGGCCGCACCCGATCCGCGCGCCCGCGTGCTGATCTTCTGCCATCCGCAGAACCCCACTGGCCGCGCCTACAGCCGAGCGGAACTAGAGCAGGTGGCGGCGTTCGCGATCCGTCACGACCTCATCGTGGTGTCCGACGAGATCCACGCCGACATCGTCTATCCCGGCAACACGCACATCCCACTGGCGTCGCTCTCTCCCGAGATCGCCGCACGCACCATCACCATCACCTCGGCCACCAAGAGCTTCAACATTCCCGCTCTGCGCTGTGCCGTGATGCACTTCGGCGCACCCGCACTGAAGGAGCACTTCTTCGAGCGCATCCACGTCCGCCTGCTGGGCTCGCCCGGCGTCACAGGCGTCGATGCCACGATCGCCGCCTGGGATGACGGTCAGCCCTGGCTCGACGAGATCCTGGCGCAGCTTCGCGCCAATCGCGACTGGCTGGCGCAGACCATCGGCGCCGAGCTGCCGGGCGTGACCATGCGGCTGCCGGAGGCCACGTATCTCGCCTGGCTCGACTGCTGCGCACTGAAACTGCCGTGCCCCGCTGGCCAGTTCTTCCTCGATCGCGCCCGCGTTGGCCTGAACTTCGGCGAGACCTTCGGCCCGCAGTACTCCAATTACGCGCGCCTCAACTTCGCAACCCCGGCACCGGTGCTGAGGGAAATCGTCGGCCGCATGGCCGAGGCGGTGCGCGGAATCTAGGCCCGCTCCAGTACATGCCGCCGGCTCGCCATGAGTGGCTGGATCCGCTCGCCAAACTTGTCCATCCCCTCGACAAAATCGTCGAACGTCAGCATGACGCCGCGCACCGCGGGCACCGTCGCATACTCGTCCAGCAAGGCGGCGATGCGCTCATATGAACCCACCAGCGCACCGTGCATCGTCGGCATGCGGTTGCGCAGTTTCTCGGCCCACCGACCAGCGCCGGCGTACTTATCGCCGCCCGGATCGGCTTCCGCCTGCGACTGCCGCCAGCCCAGCGCTTCCATGTCCATGCCATCGCGATAGTGCTCCCACTTCGCGAAGGCCGCCGCATCAGTCTCCTCGGCGATTACCATCATCACCACCAGCGCACCACAATCCCGCCCCGCGCGCGCATTGGCCGCGACCAGCCGCGCGGTACTCGGCGCCACCGCATGCGGGTCGTTGACGCCGAAGCTGGAGCAGAAATTGTAGTCAGCGTAGGTCGCGGCGAACTGCGTCCCCCGGTCGCTCTGGCCCGCGCAGATGATGGGGATGCGCGCCGTCGGCAACGGCAGACATCGACAATCGTCCATACGGAAGAACTCCCCCTGGAAGTCGCTGCGCCCGGCCTCCCATAACTCCCGCATGATCGTCACGTATTCGCTGCAATACTCGTAACGATGCTGATAGTGCCTGTCGCCAGGCCAGATGCCCATCTGCGAATACTCTTTCTCCTGCCAGCCGGTGATCATGTTGAGGCCAAAACGGCCATGCGAGATGCTGTCGATCGTCACCGCCATGCGTGCGGCGATTGGCGGCGGCAAGGTCAACACCGAGCAGGTCGCGAACAACTGGATGCGACTGGTGACCGCGGCCAGTCCGGCCATCAGGGTGAAGCTCTCCAGATTGTAGTCCCAGAACTCCGACGGCCCGCCGAACCCGCGCAGCTTGATCATCGACAGCGCGAAATCCATCCCGTAGCGCTCGGCTCTTTCCACAACCGCGCGGTTGAGATCGAACGTAGGCATGAAGCGCGGCGAGGTCGTCGAGATCAGCCAGCCATTGTTGCCGATGGGGATGAAGACGCCGACCTGCATTGCGTGGGCTCCCGTCGTGCAATGAGCCAGTGTGACTCGTCCGAGCGCCCAAGCGCAAAAGTCAGCGACGCTGACCGAGGCAGACGCGCCAGCTACTCTGCCGCTCGTCGCGCCGCCAACGCGTCGATCGCCGCCTGCACTGCGGCAGCCGATTGGCCGGTGAATTCCTCGTGGCGGTCCCGCGCGTAGGCATACGAATCGCGGCGCAGCTCGCGCGACCGCTGGAAGTGCGGGTGCACGAACCGCGCCATCAGCTCGTAGTGCCGCTTCGTCGCCTCCCAATCCGCCCAGTTGTGCGCCAGCTCCATAATCGCGCCGAAGCCGCCTGATCCCTTCAGCAGATTCTCGATATAGGCGATCGCGTCATCCGGTGTGCCAATGCATCCTGCGCCGCTCTCCACGAAGAACGTATAAGGATCCTTGATGTCGGGCGGCACGATCGGGAACGTGCCGACATCGGAGAAGTAGTCGCGGAAGGCATCGATGCCGAACCTCACGTTCTCCCGCGCCTTCTCGCGCGTCTCCGCCACATGGATCAGTGTAACCAGCCGCCACTTGCTGCGATCCGGCACGTGTCCATTGAGCCGCGCCTGGTCCTCATACAAACCCCAGTTCTGCGTATGCTTTTCCATTGCCTCAGGACTGGTACCGCCGATCGACAGCATGCCGATGCCATGCCGCCCGGATGCCAGCGCGCCGGTGGGCGACCGTGACGCCGCCACCGCAGTCTCCATGATCGGCTGCGTGTAGCAGGGCAACTGCAACTGTGCGTCCACGAGGTTGTACCAGTCGGTCTTCTCGGTGACCATCTCGCCGCGCAGGAGCCGCATGAT
>Ga0210390_10006007_pt1 | contig 10157 bp, 9 predicted proteins | sample IncBWH11OmetaG_FD_161050 | JGI IMG/M metagenome (GOLD analysis project Ga0210390, IMG submission 161050) | Forest soil microbial communities from Barre Woods Harvard Forest LTER site, Petersham, Massachusetts, United States - Inc-BW-H-11-O ...
CGATGCTACTTCCGCACCGGCTAAGTGGAATAAAGTCGGCGGGGCTGGCCGTCACGCTAGTGATGGTGAGTGCGGTTGTGGCAGTGTTTGTTAACGTAACTGTCTGGGGAAGCCCTGACGTCCCCACATATTGATTGGGAAAGCTGAGATTGGAGGGTGACAAAGCAACGGCAGTCGTGCCCATTAGTGCAACTGTCTGCGGGCTGCCAGCGGCGTTGTCCGTGATGCTCACCGTTGCGCTTCGACTTCCGGCCGCGGTGGGCGTAAACGTCACGCTGACTTGGCAATTGTCATTCGGTGGCAGGGTCGGGCCACAGGTGTGGGTCTCCGCAAATTCGCTGGCGTCGGGGCCGATTATAGCAATGTTCGATAGCGTCAACGTCGCGGCTCCCGTATTTGTTAGCGTGGCTATCTGAGGTGAACTGGTAGTGTCGATCGTCTGGGGCCCGAACGCTAAGCTTAAGGGAACCAGAGAAACTGCCGGCAAGGCCTGGTGGAAGATGCGAGTTTGCCACGTGTGGCAATCGCTTGCCGGGGTCCCGCAATTGCTCATTCCTGTTTGACTGGTATTGAAATATTCGCCGACGCCGTAGAACGTCAGATTGTCGGTCGAATCGATCACCGTGGCGGCATACTCGCCCCAGTGCATCGTGTTCTCCTGGTCCCCACTTCCCTGCACAATCAGGGTTGGAGGGTCGAAGGTGGAAGTGCCCCAAGGCAGCACTTCAACATTGATGGCGGGATCGTATTGAGTCTGACAGCTGGAACAATAGGCACCGGATGTCGTGTACTCGATCGCCAAATTGCCATACTTGTCGAGAGCCGCGCTCGGCATGAAGTAAAACAGCGTTCCATTCGGATCTTGCAAATCGGGAGGACCCGAAGTGCCGCCACTATTCACCCGCACAGTCGCCGCCCCGTTTGAAACCTGCAGAACGTAATAGCGAATACCGGTGCGCTCGTTGCTGGCGCTTTCCATCACCACGTGCGACGCTGTCAGGTACGCCCCGTTCGGCCCGCTCCCGGACGAAGTCAGGTTGTTGTAAGTCAGCCGGTTCGCCATCCTGTCACCCAGGGAGTCGATACAGGGCAATCCAGGTACATAGTCTCCACACAGAAGGCTGCCGTACGCTCCGATTTGAGAAAGATTCGTGCTCGGCACCGGAACGCATGCCGTGTTGATCTCGCTGCCTGGTCCTGAGGTGTCGTAGCAGCCCGGTGTGTATGAGTTCACTGTGACGAAGGTTGGCCCCGCCAAACCATTCGTTCCCCACGTAAAGAGCGCCAGTTGGTTGGATGTGCAGGGCGTGCTCTGGCTGGTGCAAACGCCTTGTCCGTTTTCTCCCTGCTGTAGGTTGCTGGGGCTCACCATAGAAAGAAAATATTCGGGCTCTCCACTCGCTGGTCCGGTCGCACTGTCGATATCCCCCACATCGACCGAGTGGATGAGGCTGGGCTCTTCGTTCTGCGGGATCATGTACGTGTAACACGTCATCGGAATCGCGGATTGGCCGAGTACCATGTCCGCTCGGTCTAACTGGCAAGCTTCAAAGCCGGGTCTGCCGGCTGTCGGATCCAGCAAATCAAAGGTGATGTAAAAGCCATTCGACCAAGTTCCGATCCGGGGCCAGTCAGGATAGTAGTAATAAGAAGTTCCAGTGGTGCAGCCGTTCGAATTCGGCAGGCAAGGAATTACCGTGTCCATCTTAAACTCGTACGCATGCCAGATGGTCGTGGTGTTGGAAAGATCGCTGCCAGAACTCAGCGCAATGCACCAGCTGTAATGATCGATGCCGCTCTCGAGGTACATTATGCGCCGGCTGATCACAAACACATTGTCCAGACGGTCGTAGACGACTTGAACGTTCCCGGTACTATTCTGACATTCCGGTTGCGTCGAGCTGGACCACAAGCCATCCACGGTGACCGGCACGCCAGTGGATTCGCCTGCGAGGGTGAAGATGGGCTGACCGGATACTTTGTCAAAAGCCTGAACGTAGTCGCCATTGACCCACTCCAGAACTTGGCCATTTTCGCCACTCGCGGTTAGACCCACGGCAATATTGGCGTCGATGTTGTAATAATTCGCGTCGTAGAATTGATACTGTTGGGCATCGATGCCTTCGATCTGGTTTCCGTTCCAGCCTGCGCCGCACGACGAACCAATGCACTGCGCAAAGTTGGAGGCCGTGTTCTCAGCAGTCTGTGCCGCGGCATACGGGCCGGCAATTGTTCCTATCTGGCAGTCGCCCTGGCAGCTTTGGCCGATCGAATAGACACTGGTATACACAAACAGCATGAGCACGCAGTTTCTTATCCTCATGAGCCCTCTCCACCATTCATCCGGGAAACTCTTTTTGAACCAGCTTCGTCGCCCACACCTGCTTTCGCCATTACGGCCTCTATGCCGACGAGGTCGTCCCTTCGGCTCCGTTTATTCCCCCGCACATCCAACACGTAGTACCAGCTCGATCGATCACCCAGGTCCAAAACCGATCGTCAGCCTCTGATCTCGAAAATTCCTGGTCTGCTTTGGAGCTACGGGGCTAATCTTCTTCATTGTCGGCCTCCCTTATCTCTTGCGCTTCGAGCGCGTCGATAACTTGAGAGCGTATCGCATCCCGCCGGAGACCGGTCTTTTCTTCCCATCTGATTACGTCACTTTACCTTCCCTCGGCTCTCCATCGCATCACCTAGAACGGTGATACACGGCAGACCCAAGACGAACGGTCGGTGCCAACGTAGTTCGGGGGGGAGTGAATTTCACCGAAGCGAAATTCCTTTCTACCCCATTACCGCTTGGCCAGCTTTTTCTCTTCCGGGCTCATTTGGTCCCAAAGAGCTTTTATATCTTCCTCAATAATTCGGTTGCGGGGAGTTTGGCGTTGGGCCCGCGCGAACCAGCGATACGCTAGAGGCAAATCTCGGATCGTGCAGTGGCCTGTTGCGTACATGGTTCCCAAAGTGCTTTCAGCCTTCGCGCTGGAGTGCTCAGCAGCAGCAAGAAGATCTTGCTGGGCGCGTTCACAATCAGCCGGCACACCATCACCGTAAAGATACTTTTCGCCCTCGGCCTCCGACGTATTGCTGTTTCTTGTGCTCGCAGAAACCGGTTGAACCTGCCCCTTCGACGACCCGGGTACGGCTGCTAATCCTTCCTGCGACGGGTACCCGGAGGAAGTCTCTTCGGTGGCGCCTTGATCGCGCTTTGAAGCCAATTCTGAAGGTTCAGTGCGCTCACTCTGCCGCGTCTGTGGCTCTTCGAATGAAACGGCGACATCTGCCTGGGTGGAATTCCCAACCTTGGACTGACTAGTAGCTGAATTGTTCAAAAACCTACCCGCCAACGTGCTCAAGTGTCGTAGTTGCCAGCCCGCAACTGCAACAGTCAAACCGACTAAGGCTAAAACGAGATAGCGGCGTGTATGGGAGGTCTGATCTTGAAAAAGATAAAACCCACTGTCAGTTGGTTCAGCGCTCGGACTCACACTGGAAGACTCGCCCGTAGGCTGTTCCGGTGGCATTGCTGGCACGGTCAAGGTCTCGCGGCGCTCCAGAAGCTCGCATCCGCATGTCAGGCAAAGAGTATTCCCTGAATTGTTGTTGGACCCGCACTGTCTACAGCATATCCTCATGGCTTAAAGATCCTTCCGAGGCTTGGCAAGGCCTTCTTTATATCTCTTTGCTAAGGAATTGCGATGCACCTGTTCTTTGCTGAACTTTACCGAGGTTCCGGGTGCTAAAGGCAGGATTGAGATGCACTGATGGAGCAAAACGTTCCCTGGTGTCAGCAGAATTTTCTTGGTGCAGAAGTGGCTACGCTGCAATGCTCGAGAAGGCCGCGGACGTTCCGCCGACGCTCCAAGCTGAGGAAGATGCCACGACACTACAATTAGACATGAAGAACTAAGCAGACCTACAGTGCATAACCGCTGTCAACACCAGCAAGGGTCAGCCTAATCGGAGAAATCACGTTTGCACAAGTTTGCGCCGTCTGTTCGCCACGATGGGGATTTTGAGTTCCGATGGGTCTGCGGCCTACCCATGGGGATGAAAACCACTTCTAGCGCCGATTGATTCCAGACAGGTTATGCGTGACTTTCGACGGAGTGTAATGCCGATTTTTCGACAGTTATGAAGGCTCCCGCACGGTCGGTGAACTCCGTGCAGCACGATCTCGGTCCATCCGCCCTTCGAGTTCGGCTCAAGCTTGAAGACGACGCCACAGCCGCTGGCGTTGCAGTAATTGAGGTTGCCGCCGCCTGTCGTTGTGCCGTACAGATTTCCCGCCTGCTCGAAGATCAGACCGGCTGCGGGATCCGCTCCGTCCTTGCCGCCTGTGAAATGATGGAGCACCGTCTCCGTCCAGCTTCCGTCCGAATTTGGTGTCGGCTGGAAGACAGTGCCACAACCGGCGCGCCCGCCGCAATCATTAAGGTTGCCGCCTCCTGTCGTCGTGCCATACAGATTTCCCGCCTGGTCGAAGATCATTCCGTCGCTGCGTAGCTGATTCGCTTTGCGAACCAGCTACTTCGCTCAGGATGACCGGTTGCTTTGGGAATTACCGATTCGTCTGCGCTAGCGGCTCTCTTGGCTGAACACGCACAGCCACTTCCCATCGCGCTGCACCCAAAAAACGGAAATAAAGAAATCGCTGGCAACCTCTTTGTTTTTGCCGGCGACGGTTTTTTCCGTCATCTTGTAGGCGATCAAGCCGGAAGTCGCGGTGAACGTGATCAGCTTCACGTTGTCCATGAAGTAATCTTTCAGCTTGGAATCTGACGCGTGTTGCACCACTGCGGCCTTGCCCTCAGGTCCGCGGGAATCGACAAAGACCGCGTCCTCGGCAATCAAGTCCGCAAACGCCGCCGTACTTCCCGCCTTGCGGGCATCCCAGCGCTTGCGCTCCTGCGCCGTGAGCTGCTCGAGCAACTCGGACTGAGCGGAAACCGGCACCGCCTTCTTGAGGTAGTCGCCGGATTCGATGTAGGCCTTCAGGCGGTCGGCGAAGTGGTGCCACACCTGGTCCACGGCCTGAGCATCTTCATTCGATATCTGACCGACCATGTTGACGAGGATGTGCAGGCGGGTGCCGCTGCCTTCCGGCTTGAACTCGTAGGTGATCACGTCATCGAGAGCGTTGCCGGAGAATCCCAGCGGGCCGGTAAAACGCAGAAGCTTGCCACGCTCGGCATAGTTGACGACCGCGTGCAGGGCGCCATTGCCGGAGTCATCGAAGATTTCGTAGAAGCCTCCGCCGGGCTTGGCCTCGATGTAGAGTCGCTTGGGACTTTTCGAGAACGAGTGGTCCCACCAGGCGCCGATATCGCCGGTGGCCGCGTCGTATGCCACATTGGGGGAGACGGGGAGGATAACTTCGGTTTCGACCGAGTAGCCACCATACGCCAGCAGTTTGACTTCCGCCTGCGCAGCGGACCCAAGGTTGATGACGGCCACAATGCTGATCAACAGGACTGATGACCACGTCTTCGGCGATTTCATAGCGTCCTCCTGCTTTGTCAGCGGAAGGGTACCATATCTGCGAAAGGCGAGGGAGCCGAGTGGATGGGGCACCCGGCATGCCTCTACCTCCTTGTGGCTCGCACGATTGAAAAAAAACTTTTCCCGGTGACGGGATTCGGCGCGATCTGTCGCTCTTATTAGTGAGTGGAAACAGGCGTGGGCCTGAGGAACTCAAATCTCGGATTCCTACACATGGAGACAGATCGAATGAAAAACGCTAGAAGCGCGCTATTTCTCGTTGTCCTGATCCTTTCAAGCCTCTTGACGATTCAAGCTTACGGTGCGTCGGCGCCGGCGATCGTCAGCGCAGTGGCAAATTTTCAGACCAACCAGCTCACGATTACAGGATCGAATTTCGGCACTGCCGCGCCAAAAGTCACTCTTGATGGAAGCCAGCTGCAAGTCGTCAGTAACAGCGGCAAAACCGTGGTAGCGGCGCTGCCCACTGGCACCAATCCCGGAGGCTACTTGCTCACCCTAACGAACAAAGACAGTGGCCTGAAGGTTGAATTCGACGTCACACTGGGCGTGGCTGGCCCTCCGGGACCGCAAGGACCTCCGGGACCGCAGGGAGTTCAGGGTCCGCAAGGTCCGCAAGGTGCGCAAGGCCAACAGGGACCACAAGGCCCGGCGGGAATATCTGTTGGCATCTCAGCGGATGCCTCTTCCGTTTATGTGCCGGGATACCCCGGTTATTTGGTTCTACAGAACACGGCTCAAACCAGTGGGACGTACTTCGTTTCGGCGTCGGCATTGCTGGTGATCGATTACTACGATGGGGGAGCCTTTTGCTATGACAGTCTGGCAAGTTCCAACACTCCCCGGCAGTACGGAGGATCTGGCCTGCCGAACTACACGCAGCAGGCGAGCATCACCGATTCGGTGTATGTGAACGCGGGCGACTCCATCCAGCTATGGTGTTACGGCTATTATGGGGATGGCGCAACCGAGGTTTACAACGCCGCACTAACATCCACTCTGATCAACACAGTCATTACCAGACCTGGCAAGCACAGAGGGCAACGGCTGGCTCCGCCTCCGGGCCCTGCACGATCGAGCGTAAAGTAGAGGCCGCCCGGGGTGTCGATTTTGAAGAGCCGTGAATGATGCTCCGGGCTGCTCGTGGATGCATCCCCGTTTCCTGTTGCGCGGGCTTGAAGGTTATGGTTTCAGGCGGTAGCTATCGCCCAGTTTTCCCGCTGCCTGCAGGTGTTTTCGCGCTCTCACCAACTCAGCGATCTGGCGGATATGTCCCAGATCGTGCATGGTCCACTCATGCAGCATTTGTTGCAGGGTGATTTCGCCGGCCTCCGGGTGCCTGGCGCGGCGTTCACCGGCGCTTCGCGGCAAGGTCCGCAGATACTTCACGTTGCTCTCGCGCTGCTCTGCAAAATGGCCGAAGGCGGCTTCTGCATTGGCATTGCGGTACAACTCCAGGTACATCTGCGCATCGTCCGGCTCGAACTCCGGCAGTTCCTCACTCACGAACCGGTCCACGCGGGTTCGATAGCAGTGGCCCTCGGAATGGGAAAGATGCGCGAGCACTTCCGCTACCGAAAAGCGGTCTGGCGCGGGCTTCCATTCGGTATCTTCGACCGACAGGGCGCACATCAATCCGCGCAGGATCGCGGGGATCGCTTCCAGCTGGTCGAGGCAGTCTAATTCCAATTCTTGTGTCATGCGATTCATCCTACGATGTTCTCCTTGGCGTCTACATGCAGCCCCCAAAATTTCTTGGACGATGTGTCGAATTCCGGTCCGGCCGTTCGACTATATAGTGAATGCAGGCCACCGGCCGCCCAAAGACTAAAGAATAAAGACCCTTACAGGAGAAAGAGAAACCATGCCACAGTATCTGGTTGCGAACTACATGCCCGACGACTTCGACCCGTCCACCGTAACCGAAGCGATGATCGAAGAGATCCACGCTCTCAACCGCGAAATGATTGCTGCCGGCGTGAGGAAGTTTGCCTGCGGCATTTCACCGGCTGGCAGCGCGAAGACGCTGCGGGCCCAGCCCAACGGCAAGGTGCTAGTCACTGACGGGCCGTACATCGAGACCAAGGAGCACATGGGCGGATTTTGGATACTGGAATGCGCTGATATCGACGAGGCGCTGGCATGGGCGAAGAAGGGTGCCATTGCCTGCGATGTGGCCGGCGAGGTGCGCGAGCTTCTTTTCTACCCGGCTCCGGAGCAAGCAGCGCAATAGTCCGGCCGCCGCGACTTCGAATATGCACCGACTTGAATGGGATGAACGAGCCAGCGCGAAGCTATGCCGCTGGCTCCCACCCAGAGTAGAAGAAGGGTATGAGCGACCCCGTCGAGCACCTGACGCAGTTCGTGGTTCCCGTGCAACGCTGGTCAGACGGAACGGAAGGCCGCTAAGCCGGGCTGTGCAAAGGGCGCACAAGCGCCGGTACTTGAGAAAGGACAATTCAATGAGAAATTTAATCTACGCAATCAACCTTACCCTGGATGGCTGTGTCGACCATACCAAATTCAATCCCGCTGAAGATTTACTTGAACATTACACGCGCCTCTTGCGTGATGATGCAGGCGTGCTCGTCTATGGGCGTAAAACCTATCAATTGATGGTTCCTTATTGGCCTGCCGTCGCAAAAAGCCAGTCCGAGACAAAAGCGGATATCGAATTTGCTCAAGCCTTTGACTCCAAGAAACTTGTTGTCTTCTCACGATCATTGGATAGCGTCGAAGGAAAAAATACGAGAATCGTTCGCGCCAACCTTCGCGATGAAATACTTAAATTGAAGCAAGAACCAGGCAAAGATATTCTGGTCGGCGGTGTAGATATTCCTTCGCAGCTTATAAAGCTTGACCTGGTTGATGAGTATCGTTTTGTCGTTATGCCAATCATTGCTGGAGCAGGGAGACGGTTGATGGAAGGCGTCAGCCTGCCGGAGAAATTGCAATTGAAACTTGTTGAGTCAAAGACTTTTAAATCAGGATGTGTTGCGCTTCGTTACCTGAAACAGTGACGGAAAAATCTGCGGACGCCGCGCCAGGTGGCCCACTCTAAATTTCGCGCTCTTTGCGAAATTTAGAGTGGGGATGTTGGAGGCTGCCCCCAACTAGGCCAGATCACAGGAATCTTGGATTAAGATACCCGGGCCGGACCCGCCCATTCTGCGGTTCAGCGGAGAGGCCAGTGCAGAGACACGACGCGTCCGAAGTTTGCGGCGCCATCTGGCTCCAACCTTCGCGATACTCTTCGTAGTGGCCACAGCGCGCTCCGCCGTAGGGGAAAAACAGCAACCACCGGTTCTTGATCTTTCCGACCGGAATGATGTACCACACGTCGAGCGGAATGAGGTAACCAGCCAGGATGTCGATCTCCGCGGATGTGTACTGGGTCTGCTCCCGATTGCCGCACATTCCATGCAGACCATAGCGACGATTCTGATGATAGCCTCCCGACTTGACCTGCACCCGCCACAGCCGCTGTCCGGAGTCCACGATGAAGTCGTAGCGCTCGCTGTCACCCCAAGGCTTGGCCACGCCAAACCCGAGGCTGGCCGCCTTGTAAAAGAAGGCGAGTTCCGAGAGCTCCCCGCGACGCTTGGCCCACAGCGGCCCGCGCACCATGGTGCCTTTCATTCCGAGCAAAGCTTCCCAGTTGGCTTGCCGGTCGCGCTCGAGGTTGGCCAGAACCCAGGGCGTGGAAGGCGGAGTTCGCCGCCTTGCAAATGTAGTTCGAGGGGCTTCGGGCAGTTGCTTTTGCGGCATTTCTCCCTTTCCATCCCAATAAAAAAGGCGCGAGCCGGATTTCCGGTCGCGCCCGTCTGTTTTTATCTTCTACTTCCAGACTACCAAATCGGAGGGGGTAAACCCGCCAAATTTTGAACTTTATATTTCCATCTTAATCAGCAGTTTGAAAGAAAACAGACGCTCCAGGGGGCTTGACAAGATTTTTCCCGAATCGGAAACAGCGGGTCGAGTGATGGGAGATTCCCGGCTCGGGAAAATTTGGCGGACGAATATCTTCGGCAAAGCGGACCGAATAGGCTGCGCCGCGGGAGCGCTTAGTCGATCACGGATGCGGCGTGTGCGCCAATAGCGTTGGGTGATTCTTTCTCATCCATCTCTCGACTCTGGCGCGTAAGGCCGCCGCGAGTTCGTACATCTCTCTTGCTTCCTTGTCTGAGACGGAACCCGCAACATCGTAGCTGCTGATGTTTCGTTTCTTGCGAAAGGTGTCGAAAGTGTCGATCATCTTGCGTTCAGGAGCCAGCGTAAACTCCAGCGATTGGATTACGCGATGATGATGGCTCTCACGACTCGCGCGGTAGCCAGCTGCGGCCAAGGCCGCAGTCGCTGCCTGAAGCGCGGCGTTGTACGCGATGGCAAAGCGCCAATCCGCCGGCAAGGTCTTGGTGTTGCAGGCCGCGAGGTCACGATCGCAGATCGCGAATAGATTGGATATTTCCTGGCTGGTGGGTTTGTGCTGAACCAGCCACCTATTTCGCAACCAGCTTTGCAAGCTCGTCTTCGCTGCCTAATACAAATACCTTCTTGCCAGCCATTACGCTACGCAGAAAGTGATTTTTGGCAGCCAACTTTGAGCGGAATTCGGAAATGGGAAACACGGTTGGATTGATCTCCCGGCGGAGCGT
>Ga0210390_10006010_pt1 | contig 10156 bp, 9 predicted proteins | sample IncBWH11OmetaG_FD_161050 | JGI IMG/M metagenome (GOLD analysis project Ga0210390, IMG submission 161050) | Forest soil microbial communities from Barre Woods Harvard Forest LTER site, Petersham, Massachusetts, United States - Inc-BW-H-11-O ...
GATCGAGGGCGAGGAGGAAGTCGGCAGTCCCAACCTCGAACCGTTCCTGGCAGCCAACAAGAGCGAGCTCGCCGCCGATCTCGCGCTGATCAGCGATACCGGCATGTGGGACGTCGATACGCCGGCGATCACCACGCGGCTTCGCGGCATGACCTATGTGCAGCTCACGCTCAAGGCGGCCAATCGCGACCTGCACTCCGGCCTGTATGGCGGCTCCGCGCTCAATCCGATCAATGCGCTGGCCCACGTACTGGGCGACCTGCACGACGCCAACGGCCGCATCCAACTCCCGGGCTTCTACGACAGGGTCAAACCGGTCTCAAATGCGCAGCGCGCGCAATGGGACGCCCTCGGCTTCGACGAGGATGCGTTCCTCGGCACCATAGGCCTCGAGGCACCTGTCGGCGAGCGCGGCTATTCGGCGCTGGAACGACTTTGGGCGCGCCCTACCGCCGACATCAACGGCATGTGGGGCGGCTACACCGGCGTCGGCGGCAAGACGGTGATCGCGTCCGAGGCGTCGGCCAAGATTTCTTTCCGTTTGGTGCCGGACCAGGATCCGGACGCGGTGTTCGAACAGTTCAAACGCTTCGTCAGCGAGCGCCTGCCTCCGGGCGCGGTTGTCGCGTATGAAGTGGGCACGCGCTCGCCGGCCATCGAAGTGAACATGGAAAGCCCCTGGGTGCGTGCCGCCCAGACGGTGCTCACCGAGGAATACGGCAAACCGGCAGTTCTGATGGGCAGCGGGGGCTCGATCCCGGTAGTGAACTCGCTGCGCAAGGTACTTGGCATCGACAGCCTGCTGATGGGCTTTGGCCTCGACGACGACCAGGTGCACAGCCCCAACGAGAAGTTCGAGCAGCGATGCTTCCATCAGGGGATCCGCTCGCACATCAGGCTGCTCGCGAAGTTCGCCGGCGGATAGCTGTCATAGTCGGCGCAGTTTGGGAGAGCCCTCCCCGCCCCCCATCCCCCTCCCGCAAGGGGAGGGGGAGTGCTTTCGCGGGCCCCGCCTCCGCATCATCGCCCTGCAGAGTCATCTGGCGGGTCCGTTCGACCTCGCGCTGAATGCCGGGGAATGCCTCGCGATCACCGGACCGTCCGGCTCCGGCAAGAGCCTGTTCCTGCGCATGGTTGCCGATCTCGACCCGAACCAGGGGGAAGTGTTTCTCGACAGCGTTGAGCGCCGGTCGCTACCGGCGCACGAATGGCGCCGCAAGGTGGTCTACAGCGCCGCCGAGCCCGGTTGGTGGCACGAAGGGGTCGCCGACCATTTCGACGCGGCAGCTATGGACTTCGCCCGTGCCACCGCGCCACGGCTCGCGCTCGCCGCCGCGCTGCTGGATGGACAGGTGGTGCAGCTCTCCACCGGCGAGCGGCAGCGCATGGCGCTGCTCCGCGCGCTCGCCTTGCGGTCACCTGTGCTGCTGCTTGACGAACCCACCGGCGCGCTGGATGAAGCCAGCACAACCCTGGTCGAGGATGTGCTGCGCGAACGCCTCGCCGTCGGCGTCACCATCGCCATGGTCACCCACAGCGCCGCGCAGGCTGTTCGACTGGGCCACCGGCATCTGCGCATGGCAGATCGTCACCTGGTGCTGGCATGAACCCTATCCTGCTCACTCCGTTCGATGTCGCGATCGCCGCGGTGCTGATCGTGCTCGACGGCGTGCTGTCGCTGCTGCTGCGGTTGGACCTTCACACCCAACTCGCCTGGGCCGCAGCGCGCCTGGTCGTGCAGCTTGTGCTGATCGGCTTCGTCCTGCGCCTGGTGTTTGCCATCGCCTCGCCGCTTGTGACACTGGCCGTGATTCTCGTGATGGTGTCGATCGCCGGACGCGAGGTCGCGGCCCGCCCGGAACAGCGTCTCGGCCGCTTCGGCAACTATGCGGTTGGTGCATCGGCGGTCGCCATCGCCACGTTCCTCACCGCCATCCTCGCGCTGACCACGGCCATCCGCCCGCAGCCTTGGTACGACGCACGCTACGCCATCCCGCTCGCCGGCATCATCCTGGGCAGCGTGCTGAACGGCGGTTCGCTGGCACTCGATTCGCTCCTGGGCGGCGTGGTGCGGGAGCGCGCCGCCATCGAGGCACAGCTTGCTCTCGGCGTCCGCTTCAGCCACGCGATGCGCGGGCTGATCCGCGCCTCGGTGCGCCGCGCGCTGCTGCCGATCATCAACCAGATGTCAGCCGCCGGCGTAGTGACGCTGCCCGGCATCATGACCGGCCAGATCCTCGCGGGCATGGACCCGATGGAGGCAGCCAAATACCAGATCCTGCTGATCTTCCTGCTGTCAGGTGGCAGTGGTCTTGCCGCCGTCGCTGTGGTTTACCTTGCGGCAATGCGGTTGACCGATGATAGGCAGCGCCTGCGGATAGATCGGCTGACCGCGAGGGCAAGAGGATCGCGATCATGATCGCCAGCGACGTGATGACCCGGAACGTGATCTCGGTGGCGCCGGACGCGACCGTGGCCCAGGCGGTCGAGCTCATGCTGGACCGGGGCATCTCTGGCCTCTTCGTCGTCGACGCCTCTGGCACGCTGGCGGGTATCGTCACCGAGGGCGACCTGCTGCGCCGCGACGAACTGGGGACCGAGCGGCGGCGCTCCTGGTGGCTGCGGCTGATCGCGTCGCCAGGCAGGCAGGCCGCGGACTTTACCCGCACGCACGGTCGTCGCGTCGCCGATGTGATGACGCACGACGTGATCAGCGTGAAGGCCGACGCTCCGCTCGAGGAGATTGTCACTCTGATGGAGGAGCGTCGCATCAAGCGCGTGCCCGTGCTGGAGGGCGACCGGGTGGTCGGCGTGGTCAGCCGTGCCGACCTGTTGCGTGCGTTGGCCGTGGCAGCACGTGAGCACGCCGTGGGCACAGCAGATGATGGCAGCATTCGCGGGCAAATTCTGAACGCGCTCAATCGCGAGCCGTGGGCACCGAAGACCACTCTCAACCTCACGGTGGTGAATGGCGTGGTCGATCTGTGGGGCACCATCGGCAACGACCACGAGCGTCGTGCGATCAGCGTGATTGCCGAGAACACGCCTGGCGTGAAAAAGGTGATCGATCATCTCGTGTTTGTGGAAGCCTACACCGGCACGGTCATCGAGGCGCCGCCGGAGACCTGATCGAATCCGCAAGAGTCGGTGAACCGACACAGTTCGGCCGCATTGCCAAGCGCTTGGATGGTCCAGGCATGCCGCGCTTGCTCCCCCGCCGACGTGACGTTCTTACCCTGACCGCGATGGCGGCGCTTCAGGCGTGCGCCTCCGTGCCGAACATCAACGCGTATCTCGACCCGGATCCCCTGCAGCGCCATTTCGCGCTGCAGCACGCGCTCGCCGATGGCCCGCTGGTGTTCGGCAATCAGACGCGCCTGCTGACGGACGGCGGCCAGGCGCTGCCCGCGATGTTCCAGGCGATGCAGCAAGCCCAGGACCACGTCAACCTGGAGTACTTCATCTTTGAGGACGTCGCTGTTGGCTCGCAGCACCTGTCCGACCTGCTGATCGACAAGCTGAACAGTGGCGTGACGGTGAATGTCATCTACGACGCCTACGGGTCGCACGGCACGCCGGCCGCTCTGTTCGATACCCTGCGCCATGCCGGCGCCAGCGTCATCGAGTTCAATCCGATCAACCCGGTGGCTGCGTTGACAGGCCACTCCATAAATGACCGTGATCATCGCAAGATCATGGTGATTGACGGCCGCATCGGCTTTGTCGGCGGCATCAACCTGTCACGCACTTACGAGAACCCGCCCTCCGCGGGCGTCCCCGCCGACGGCAACACGCAGCACGCCTACTGGCGCGATACTGCGGTGGAAATCCAAGGTCCCGCCGTCGCGGAATTGCAGCGTCTGTTCTTCGACACCTGGAAGCAGCAGAAGGGCGGCCCGGTCCCTGCGGCCGAATACTTTCCGGCCCTCTCGCGCCAGGGTGTGCAAACCATACGCATCATCGGCAGCGCGCCAGGCGATCAGCAGCCGCTCTATTACATCTCGCTGGAAGAAGCGATCCGCGTGGCCGAACGGCGGATCTGGCTGTCCAGCGGCTACTTCGTGCCGCCGCACCAGGAGCGCGAGGACATGACAAAGGCGGCGCGCCGCGGCGTCGACCTGCGAGTGGTCGTGCCAAGCCACAGCGACATCGAGTCAGCGGTGTATGCCGGGCGCGCCGCGTACGGCGATTTGCTGGAGAGCGGCGTGCAGATCTTTGAGATGCAGAACGCGGTGCTGCATTCCAAGCTCGCTGTGGTGGACGGCGTCTGGACCGCCATCGGCTCGTCCAACCTCGACCGCCGCAGTGTCGTCTTCAACAATGAGGTCGACGCGATCATCCTCGGTGCCGATACTGCGGCGCAGGTCGAGGCACTGCTGCAGCGCGACATGGCAGCATCCAAGTCGGTCACGTTGCCCGCCTGGCAGAGGAGATCGTTCGACGAGCGCCTGGATGAGATGAAGGCGAGACTTTGGGAGTATTGGATGTAGCGGTGTACCCTGCCGGATCGCATCCGTCAGGAGGTGTCCATGAACATCCGCTTCGACGGCAAGACTGTTGCCGTCACTGGTGGCGGGCATGGCTTTGGCCGCTGCATCGCACAGACCTTCGCCCATCTCGGCGCTCGCGTGTTCGCCACCGACATTTCGGCCGATGAACTTGCCGAGACCGCGGCGGGAGGCGGCATCGCAACGAGCGTCGTCGACCTGCGTGACCGCGCCGCCGGCGCCGCCTGGATACGTCAGATCGAGACGCAGACCGGTGGGCCGATCCATGTGCTGGTGAACAACGCCGGTGGCGTCGCCGGCCAGGAACCCAAGCCATTGGAGGATGTCGCCGACGAGGACTGGAACATCCTGTTCGACATCAACGTCAACGCCGCCTTCACGCTGTGCCGAGCGGCCGCGGCGGCGATGAAGCGTGCCGGTGGCGGCCGGATCGTCAACACCAGTTCCGGCGCCGGCCTGCAACCGTCGCTCACCGGCATTCAGGCGTATTGTGCCGCGAAGCATGCAGTGGTGGGGCTGACGCGCCAACTCGCCCACGAGTTCGGGCCCTACAACATCACGGTGAACTCGGTGGCACCGGGCTTCATCCGCACCAACCCGGCAACCGAGCGGCAATGGGACAGCTACGGTCCCGACGGGCAGAAGACGCTGCTGGAACGGATCGCGATGAAGCGTCTCGGCACGGCGCAGGACATCGCCAATGCTGTGGTGTTCTTTGCTTCCGACCTTGCAGGATTTGTCAATGGACAAATCCTCCAGGTCGATGGGGGCCGTTAACAGTCGTTGCGCAAAAGCCACATCCGCCGCGGGGATTTGTCGGGTCGTGGCGACCGTGCAGTAAATGACGCATAATACGGTATAGCAACCGATTCGAGAGGCCGATTCGGGCGACAAACCAAAGGGACGACCATGTCGACAACGACACATACGATGGGCAGAGACGCCCTAGTAAGCAGGGTCGTGGGTCAGTCGCACTGTGAGTGATTCAGGGCGGGTGACGTCCCCGCCTCAAAAAACTGGAGGTTACGCCATGAGCGATGCGAGACTCGACCGGATCCGGCGGGATCCGCGCTTCGAACAGCTCTGCCGATCAAGAAGCCGGCTCGCCTGGACGCTGTCGGCGATCGTGCTCATCGTCTACCTGGGCTTCATACTGCTGGTCGCCTTCGGCGGCGGCTTCCTCGCGACCCCGCTGGTCGCGGGCGGCGTCACGACGATCGGCATCGTGATCGGAATCGGCGTCATCCTGATCGCCATCGTGCTGACCGCCATATACGTGTGGAAGGCCAACACCACCTTCGACGATCTGACGCGCGAACTGCTCGAGGAGACACGATGATGCGCGCGTTGTTCTGCTTCCTATGCGTCGCGGCTGCGACGCTCGCGCTGTTGCCGACCGCCGCACTCGCTCAGGGAGCGCCTGCTGCGGCGCCGATCAACTGGCATGCGATCGTGATGTTCCTGATATTCATCGCGATCACCCTTGGCATCACCTACTGGGCGGCCAAGCGCACCAAGACCGCCACCGACTTCTACGCCGCCGGACGCGGAATTACCGCACTGCAGAACGGCCTCGCGATCGCCGGCGACTATATGTCGGCTGCCTCCTTCCTTGGCATTGCCGCGCTGGTCTATTTCAACGGCTTCTACGGCCTGAATTACTCGGTTGGCTGGCTGGTCGGCTGGCCGATCGTGCTGTTCCTGATTGCGGAGCGGCTGCGCAACCTCGGCAAGTACACCTTCGCCGACGTCGCCGCCTATCGCCTGAAGCGCGAGCCAATCCGCATAATGGCCGCGCTGAGCAGCCTTGTGGTAGTGATCTTCTACCTGATCGGCCAGATGGTCGGCGCCGGCCAGTTGCTGCACACGCTGGTGCCGCAGATCGAATACTGGCAGTCGATCATCATCGTCGGCGTGCTGATCATCATTTACGTCACCTTCGGCGGCATGAAGGCGACGACCTGGGTGCAGATCATCAAGGCGGCGCTGCTGCTGGGCGGCGCAACCCTTATGGCGTTGCTGGTGCTGGTGCATTTCAGCTTCAGCCCAGGTGCCATGTTCGCCGAGGCGGTGCGCATCCATCCTGCGCACGACGCCATCATGAAGTCGATGGCGCCGATCGGCAGCACGCCCAACCCGATCGAGGCGATCTCGCTCGGCCTGACCCTGATGTTCGGCACCGCCGGCCTGCCGCACATCCTGATGCGCTTCTTCACCGTAACCGACGCCAAGGCGGCGCGTAAGTCGGTGCTGTACGGCACCTGCTTCATCGGCTACTTCTACATCCTGACCTTCATCATCGGCTTCGGCGCGATCGTGTTCGTGGCCAGCAATCCGGCTTATCTGGTTGACGCGGCCAAGGGCATCGCATTGAAGGGCGGCGCCAACATGCCGGCGGTCTATCTCGCGCAGGCGCTGGGCGGCGATCTCTTCCTCGGCTTCATCGCCGCGGTCGCCTTCGCCACCATCCTCGCGGTGGTCTCCGGCCTGACATTGGCCGGCGCCTCGGCGATCTCGCACGACCTCTATGCCAACGTCATCGCACATGGCCGGGCGAGCGAGCAGACCGAGGTGCGGGTGTCAAAGGTGGCTGTCGTCGCCCTTGGCATCATCGCGATCCTGCTTGGCCTCGCCTTCGAGCGGCAGAACGTCGCCTATATCGTGGCGCTCACCTTCTCGATCGCCGCTTCCAGCAACTTCCCGATCCTGGTGCTGGCGATGTTCTGGCGTGGGCTGACGACGCGCGGGGCGCTCGCGGGCGGCTATGTCGGCCTGCTCGGCTCGGTGCTCCTGGTGGTGCTGGGGCCGACTGTCTGGGGCAAGGTACTCGGCATGGGGGCACCGGTGTTCCCGATCGACTTCCCGACCATCATCACCCTGCCGGCCGCGGTCATCGTCGCCTGGCTGGTATCGAAGGCCGACAATTCCGCGGCGGCACGGAACGAGCGGCTCGCCTTCGAGGACGAGTATATACGCTCGCAGACCGGCCTCGGCGCGGAGGGGGCCGCGGTGCACTGATCCCTCCACCGCGCTGTTCACGGGTTGGATGTTAGGCTGCCGCGGATTGCCTCTGTGTTGGGGGCATTTCGCGGGAGGCCCGTTCCGACCTCCCAGCGGGGCCTCCGACGTGTCGAGATGGTGGTGGGTGCTGGCCGCTAGCTGCCGGACCGCCCCCAAGCCCGGGATCAGCGAAAGCGGACACTGGCCTCCGAGCGGCATTCGACTGCAACGTCCGAAAATCTTGGCAGGCAGTCGCCAATCTGACATGGTCTCGATCTATTTTTGATAAGCGTTTGAGCGAATATAGTGCCAGGCTTGATCGATCTCTTCATCTGTGAGCACACCTTTCCACGGCGGCATCTGGTTCTTGCCATTACGCACCGAACTATCGAAGCGTGCGCGATCGTTTTCCGTCAACCGGCGCAGGTCGAACGTCTGGCCGGTACTGACCAATCGTTCGCCGTGACAGATCTGGCAATTGTCGTTGTAGACGCTTTCTCCGGCATCGACCTGAGCCCGGTCCTGAGCCGCCGCCGTTATCACGGGCGAAAGCGCGAAACCAAGCGCGATCATGGCGCTGACGGATGCAGGCCCCTGACCGGATTTTTGTTTCGTACTGGCATTCGAGATCCCGCCCACCCCGGTCACTCTCCCGCTCGCGGCACGGCGACAATGGCCCTCAAGGATGGCGGAGCAAAAGGCCATGACCGACCCCTTCTCACTCACCTCACTTGTCGAACAGTGCGAAGGTCCACAGCGACACGCCCGTGGGGGCGTTTTGGAGATTTGGATCGCCGGCCCGCAGTGCATAGACGCCACCGATGCCACTCATCACGGTAACGTATTGCTTGCCGTTCCGGTCCCACGTTACCGGCTGTCCGACGATGCCTGAAGGGGTCTGGAAGCTCCACAGGATTTTGCCGGTGTCGGCATCGAGCGCCTGGAATTCCCCGGTCATGACTCCGGTGAACACGAGATTGCTCGCGGTTACCATGGTCGAAGAGTAGTTCGGGCTCCGGTAAGGCGTCTCCCACTTCGACCGTCCGGTCAACGGATCGACCGCCTTGAGATAACCGCGAATGTTGGGGTCATCGACGACCGTAGTCCGTTTCACGGTGCCAGGGCCCGAAGGGCGGCCTGGCGCGAGCTTCGGCGGGGCGCCGGCTTCGTAGGTCATGCCGACATGTATCGTGTTTATGTAGAGCGTTCCGGTGAGCGGGCTGAACGACATATGCTGCCAGTTGGTCACGCCATTAACCGACGGCCAAACGGTGACATTTTTCCCCTCGAGGGCACCGGTAACGACATCGGTCACCATCGGGCGTCCGGTCTCCAGGTCTATGCCGCTGGCCCAGTTCAACTTGCCGAACGGATTGGCGGCGATCAGCTTGCCGTCCTTGGCATCGAGCACGTAGAGGAAGCCGTTGCGGTTGGCCTGGATGACGACCTTATGCGGACTTCCGCCGACAGTGGTGGTGGCGATGACTGGCTGCGACACCGCGTCGAAATCGAAAGGATCTTGCGGGGTCGCCTGGAAGTACCACACGCGTTCGCCGGTCTTCGGCCTGATCGCGAAGATGGAGTTGGTAAAGAGATTGTCGCCCTTGCGAGCGCGCGGATTCCAGGGTGAGGGGTTGCCGACGCCCCAATACACCAGGTCGAGGTCCGCATCGTAGCTGCCGGTCACCCAGGTACTGCCGCCGCCGGTAAGCGCGGAATCGCCCTCCCAGGTCTCGGACCCCGGTTCGCCCTTGGCCGGAACAGTATAAAGGCGCCAGAGATGGTTGCCGGTCTCGGCGTCATATCCTTCGAGCAGGCCGCGATGGCTGAAATCGGCGCCGGCGACGCCCACGATCACAACGCCGTTGACGATCAGCGGCGCGCCCGTCATCGCGTAGCCATTTGCGGGAATCACTGGCTCGGGCGAATGCACCATCCAAATCTCTTTGCCTGTCTTGGCGTCCAGTGCGACGAGCCGATCGTCCATAAGGGCGCGAATGATCATGCCTTCGTAGATGGCGGCGCCACGATTGACGATGCCGCAACAAACGACCCGCAGGGTTTCCGGCGGGTAGTCATGCAGGACTCTCCAGATCTGCTTTCCCGTCATGGCGTCCACGGCCGCCGTCGCATTGTGCGTCGTCACGTAGATGACGCCGTCCTTGACGACGGGAAACCCTTCCCCGCCCTGCAAGTCGGCGAGCGAATAGGCCCATACCGGGACCAACCTCGCAACGTTATCTTTGTTGATCTGGGTGAGCGGGCTGAACCTGTTCGCGGAATACCCCATGCCATAGACAAGGACGTCGCCGGTCGTCTTCTCGTCGTTCTTCAAATCGTCGGCCGTCTGCGCGAGCACTGCAAGCGGTAGGGTCATGGTCAACAATGCAGTAAAAAGCATTGATCTAAACATGTGCTCCCTCGGACTTTTGTTCGATGAAATGCTACTCGTTTTTTTCGCCCCCTCCAATGCCACCTCAACGCAAGCGTAACCTGACATCGGCTCTCCCGCCGACCGAAGTGTGCCTGCGTACCGCGCGTCCCTTGTACGTTGCGGCTTGTTCGGCGAGGACAATATCTCGTCGAGCAGCAAGGAAAGCGGTGAGCCTCATGCGTCCCTTCGGTCAAAGAACCTGTGCGGTAGATAT